>Ga0115552_1002615_pt1 | contig 10222 bp, 8 predicted proteins | sample COGITO_mtgs_1103_3_FD_87178 | JGI IMG/M metagenome (GOLD analysis project Ga0115552, IMG submission 87178) | Pelagic marine microbial communities from North Sea - COGITO_mtgs_110328 | ecosystem: Environmental > Aquatic > Marine > Epipelagic | place: Germany:Helgoland, sampling site Kabeltonne...
GGTTCGTAAAACGGCACCACTTCTTGCACGTCCTTCAAAAACGAATCGTTCGCAATGCTCACCCCAACTAAGCAAATCTGTCTCGTTTCCATCACCGGCACGAACGGACTCGGCTTCAACAACTCTCTCATCGCTTCTTTATGGTTCTCGAACAACGCATCCGCTTCGTCGCAAATAATATGCGACGCCAAATCCACCTCGACAACACCTTGCCTCTTCAACTCCGCCAACTCCTCGGGCGTCCCAATCACAATCTCGGCCGTCGATAACTCCGGATCGGGATCTAACACGTGCCTTTGCTCGAACACGCCTTTCACGATCAACCCTTGCGGCCCGGAATAGTTGAACATGTTCCCTCGATCTCCAGGCACGCCTCTCGAAATCGATCCCCCGGTTAATTTATACGCCAGCATCGTCGTCTGCACCACTAACTCTCTCGTCGGCACCACCACTAAAATCTGCAACATCTTCCTCCCGACAAAATCCATCTGATCCATCGTCGGAACCAAATACGCCAACGTCTTCCCGGTCCCGGTTTGCGCGCTCATAACAATCAATCGATCGCCATCTAAAAACGCCGACGTCGCTTTCCTCTGAATCCCAGTTGGAAACCGAAACCCTAGCGCCTCTGCTCTCGCCGCCATCCACTCCGCGACTCCTAGCATCCTCCAGTCTAACAAAATCTCCCTCGCGTCCCGTCCTCCGTTCAAGTTTTGCACCACTTGTAACCGCTTGGAGAGTTTCGCAGCTAACTCGTAATCCTCGTCCGTAATCGCTCGGTTTAAGCTCGTGGTGAGTAAATTCTCGTCCGAGATTTCTTGGATGAAATCGTACTTTTTCTCTTCCTCGTCTTCTCTTCCCTTCTCGGACGATTCAGACGACGACGATATCGCCGAGGACACTAAAGCTCTTCTCTTTGGGGAAAAACGAAGCGAAAGGCATCCGTGTCCGTTTTTGGTCGTTCTCGAAAGACAAAGAGAACGGGGCAAAGACGACGACGGAAACGACGACAACACTCGCCGCGGTTTTAACACCACCGAGGAGGTCGCTCTCGTCGTCGTCTGAATCGTCGTCTGAATCATCGTCACCGAAAAGAGGAGGAGGAGGTTGTTGTTTTAAATACGCGCGCAAAAGTTGTTCTTTCTCGTGAAAAGTCTGACGTTTTCTCTCGAAATTTCACACAAAAAGGCATCACAGAAAGAAGAATAACGAGGATGATAAAGATGATGACATCGACGAATTTGACGACGAGAGGAAGGGCTTCGTCTTTACCGTCGTCGTGCACTCTCGGTCGTCGTCGTTTACGTCGTCGCGCGAGCAGCAGTACGAGCGGTCCTTCTCCTTGTCGTCCTTTTGGTGAGAAGCAAAAGTTTCCAATTTCCAACCGCAAAACGAGCTCGACGACGACGAAGAGGAGGACCACGAGCGCGACGACCTCGGCTTTAACGTCATCCTCATCCGTGACTTTGTTCTTAGACGCGATATTTCATACTCAATCTCCCGGTCTCGAGGTGGCATCGCTCGTGAATTCCACGGTGTTTTTGTTTGGCTTGCCGGTTCTGTTGAAAGGCTTGACCGGTCTCGCGACGGCGAACGCGTGGTTTCTCGGAACGGTACGTTTACATGATTTGTTTGTATATATAGAGAGAGAAAGTGATGACTGATAAGCACAGATACTTCTGACGCGTTGTTACGACGCGTAACGAAGCAACCGCGAGAACTTTTCTCGCGAGACGGCCGCGCGTGAGAGAAGGACGTTTCGTTCGAGACGCGACGATCCGTCGGGATCGCCCCGTCTCTCTCGAAACCGTTTGTTTTCAATCTGATTCTCTCCATGGTTACTTTTTTCCACCATTTTTTTTGCGCTTACTTTTTCTTCGCGCGCATGTCTGACTGACGACGTTCTTCTCCCCTCGCAGGCTATCTTTGCGGCGTTTGGCTTTCGAGGCTACCTCCTCGTCTGTCTCTACTTCATTCTCGGCTCCGCCGTGACAAAGATTAAACTCGAACAAAAAGAAAGAGAGGGCACGGCAGAAGCAAACAGTGGTCGAAGAAACGTAGGTTCCGTGTGGGGTTCTGGGAGTGCCGGGGTACTGTGTGCCGCGCTCGCGTTGGCGTATCCGCAATACGATTCCATCTTGCGTCTCGGCTTTGTCGCTTCGTTCTGTAGTAAGCTGAGCGATACGACGGCATCGGAGGTTGGCAAAGCGTACGGTAAGACGACGTACAATTCGCTGCCACCGTTCAATTCCGTGCCGAGAGGGACAGAAGGTGCGGTAAGTTTAGAAGGGACGTTGGCGGGTGTAGCGGCTAGTTTTGTGTTTGCCGGCGTGGCGGCGCTTCTGGGCGAGTTGAACACGGCGACGTCGTCATCGTCGCCTTTACTCGCGGCTGCGGTGTGTGCGTTCGCGGCGTTCGTGGCGACAACGTTCGAGTCTGCGCTCGGTTCATTGATGCAAGGCAGAAAAGGGTGGGAGTGGTTGACGAACGATGTCGTCAATGCGATTCAAATAGCGATAGCGGCGATAGTAGCGATTGTTTTGGGCGCGGCTTTATAGAAGAAGTGTATGCGTGCGTGCGTGCGTGTGTTTTCAGGTGTAATTGTATTAATTTTATATGAACAACGTTTTCTTTCTTTAGTATTTGTTATGTATCGAATTATCTTAAAGCCTCGCGCGGTTCGGTCCTTCTGCGATGGTTTTCCCTTGGTGCGCGCAATTCGTTAAGTACGCGCACGGCTCGTATAACCCGCCGTACTTCTTGCCGAATTCAGTCAATCTGGCGTAAATTTTCTTCGCGCCCATTTGATCCGCCCAGTGTAAAATCCCACCACGAAACGGAGGAAATCCCATACCAAGAACCGACGCGACGTCAACATCCGCCGCTTTCACCGCGACGCCTTCGTCTAACACTCTGCACGCCTCGTTAACGACTGGGAAAAAAATCATTTCTACGATATCTTGCGCGGAAAAGCCGAGTTGTTCCGGGTGGCCCGGTAACGGTACTTTGCGATTTTTTCGAGCGTTTTCGATAAAAGGCGCGATCGCGTCCATATCTGGCGAAGCTTTGCGTCGGTCGTCGTAGGAATAAAATCCACTCTTCGTTTTCTCGCCTAAGCGCTTCGCATCGAGAAGCGAAGGAATCAACGGCGATTCATACACTCGTTCGGGGAAGTCTTCGATGAAATTCTTGCCGACGTGGACGCCAACTTCCATTCCGACTAAATCTGCCAATCGAAACGGACCCATGGGCATACCAAACATAGAAATCACTCTGTCGATGGCGTACGGGTCACACCCAAGGTCCACCAAAACCGTAGCGGACATTGTGTACGGAAAAAACACTCTGTTGACGCAAAATCCCGTGCAGTTCCCAACCACCACGGGCGTCTTTTTTATCTTCTTGGAAAACGCCAAAGTATCGACCAAAATCTGCGGCGGTGTTTGGTCCACGCGAATGATTTCAAATAATTGCATGACGTGTGCCGGGGAGAAGAAGTGTGCGCCAATCAACCGTTCCGGATTACGCATTTCGGACGCGCACTTTGCGATGGAAATCGTCGACGTGTTCGTGCTCAATATGCACGACGGTTTCACGATTGATTCCAACGTCGAGAAAATCTTCCTCTTCAAGTCCAAGTTTTCGATCACAGCTTCGATGACCATATCGACGTTCGCAAAGTCTCTGTCGTCCAGGGTACCTCGTACGCGTCCAACAATCGCTTTCGCCTTTTCCGGTTTCATCTTACCTTTTTTCACCATCGATCCGATGTTCGCTTCGATGCGTTGGATACCGGCTTGAAGAAATTCCGGTTTGATCTCTTTCAACACCACCTCCATGCCGCTCAGAAGACACGCGGTGGCGATGCCACTCCCCATCAAACCACCGCCAACCACGCCGACGCTTTTCACTTCACTCGGCCGTAACTTTTGATCCGTAATCCCCGGCACAGACGCCGTCGCTCTGCTGGCAAAGAAAAAGTGCACCAATCCTTTCGCAGCGGGCGATTTTACCGCCTTTTGAAACATCTCCGATTCTTTCCTCAACCCTTCCGCGCTCCCTTTCTCCAATCCTACTTTCACCGCCTCCACGCAATACGACGCGTGCGGTAAAACCGCTTTGATCTTCTTCGCCTTCCCTTCCGCCACCGCCATGATCCCCATCGTCTGCTTCGCGTCTCTCGGCAACTTATCCGTCCTAGTCAGCGAAAATTGCCTCTGCTTTTCTCCGTTTGCAATTCTTTTCGCCACGCGCACCGCGGCTTCGACCACTGCTCGATCGTTCCCGCTCTTCCCGTCGTCTTCGACGACTTCGTCCACCAATCCCAACCGCGCGCCTTCCTCGCTCGTAATCTCTTTCGATTGCAACATCATCTCCAACGACTTTTCCAGACCAACTAACCTCGGTAGCCTTTGCGTCCCACCGAACCCAGGGATGACCCCGAGTTTCAGCTCCGGCAATCCTAACTTTGCGCCTCTCGTCGCCACGCGCGCCGCGCACGCCATCGAAACTTCCAGACCGCCCCCTAAGGCCAAATTCGATATCGCCGCCACGCACGGTTTCTTGCCGTTTTCCACCAAACGCGTTAAAATCTCGTTGAAATCGCTCACGTTTTCCGTCTTCTCACCTCTGGTTGTTTTCCCTAAGTGTGCGATATCGAATCCGCCGCTGAATATGCCGTTCTCTCCTCGTAAAACGATCGCGTCGATCGCGTCGTCGTCTTGCGCCGATTGGACATTCTCCCGAAACGAGCGGAGGAGGGACAGCGCGAGCGCGTTCACCGGTGGGTTCTTCAGGGTGATAATCGCCACGTTTTGGTTCTCGGTGCCTCGAACAACGTCTACAGTGGTCGTCATTGTGCTTTTGAGACGGTGGTGGCACGCGTGGGAGTCTTCTGTGAAACGCGCGTAACTGTTTTCCGATTTCTACTCGTGACGAGGGAAAAGAACGCGCGCTATAAACGAGAACAAAAGAAAAGCGTTCTGGGACGAATACTGCGCGCGCGTGCTCACGGGCGAATGGTATGAGTAGTACGAGTCGTATAAATCGTGTTTTGCCCTTGCCAGAAACAACGCGCGAGTACTAATGTGAAGCGTATTTCGGTTCTCTCATTCAGTCAGAAATTGACCCCCAAAGAGCAGACGTGTGAGAGGTTTGCTCGCGGTTACGGAAAATGTCCATCGTCGATTGATGTTTACCGACGCATTGACCACACGCGCTCTCTTTTCTTCCACTCTTTTTGTTATCAGTCGCTTCCATTGACGACGACGACGACTTCTTCCATTGGCGCTGCTGTGTTGTCGTCCGTGGTGCGGGCGGCGGCGGCGTTGCGGTTACGGAAAAAGCCGCCTCCTCTTCCTCTTTTCTCGTCGCCGTTCGTCTTCGTCTTGAAACTTTTCTTGCCGCCGAGAATAAACGAGGCGTCGTGGAAGCTCCCGATTGCTTTGGACGCGCTCGATGTCGCTCTTTTTTTGTAATCGCTTTCGCTCAAGGTGGGCGTTCGGGCGAGTTGGTGACGAACGTACAGAGTCAACGCCGCGTAGGCGATGAAGCAGACCGATATGGCGGGCATGACGTATAAATAGACGACGGTCATCATGGTGATGTGGTTGATGGTGTCCGCGATTTTGTTGAAGAATGATTCGGGCATGGAGTACGAGAGCTGGAGGTGGCAGATTGGGAGGTGGAGGCCAGCGGTGGACTCGACGGAAGACGCCGGCGGTTGCCAGACGGACTGGTAGAAAGTATCCGTGGGTTCGATTTTGAAGTTTTGTTGCAACGGCACTTTCATGCCGACCGTGTTGCCAGTTCTCGCGTAGATTTCAAACTCCGGTGAGTGGTTCGTCGCGTTCGGAGAGAAGGACGTGTACGGATACGAGTCTTTCGAACCACCAAACGCGCGGAAATCCGTTTGGTACCCGTGCGCTAAAGAGTAGAAACCGGAGGTGCCTTGGAGGAAACCGGAAAAGTTGAACGCGCCGTAGAAGTTTTGGTTCCAGTCGCACGTTATATCGCCGGTAATTGGGCAGTTCAAGTACGTCTTCGAGGCGAACGAGTATACTTCAGTGCTCACTTTCTTGTTTTTCCTTCTCGTTTCACCTTCGCGGTGTTGCAAGGTGACTTTACGACGTAAATCCAAGCCTTGACCGAAATCCGCCCACGCCTGGACGGCGGGCGCGAACATGGATTCTTCGCCTTTTTTCGCGTTTTTAAAGTGTTCTTTGATTTCTTCGTATTGGCCACCGGTGATTTGTTTCCCAGACACAATTTCAATGTGATTGGTGGTCGGATAGACGATTCGGTCGCTCCAATCGCCATCAGTTCGACGAAGAAAGGTCGTGGCGTTGCCTTTGGAGACGCCCAGACCAGTTTTGAGACGGTACGGCGTCGCGCCGGCGCGAAGCATAGTTTGCGCGTCCGTTCCCCAGGGAACGTGGTCAACGTCGAGCGTGTCGATGTCGCGAATGTTGTGTACGGCGCGGACTTTGTTATCTTGTCCGTTGCTACCACTGCTCACGGCATTCAAAAGTGGATCGTCGAATCCAAAAATCCACTCTTTCGCCGAGCGTTTTACGAGTAAACCGGAAGCCGTGGAGTTTAGAAAATCACCAATAGTAAACTTCAACAACGCGGGGAGACCGAAAGTCTGAGCGATATATCCGAGATAACCTTTCATAATTTGTGATTGCGCATCGTCGGTGAACCCAAGCTCGGCAGTCAGCGCGCTATCTGGCGTTTGGAGGTACCGTAAAGCCGTGTATCCCGTGACGTCTTCGGTGATGTTCTGGAAGAAGTATTTCAAAGCCTGTGCCGAGGAGACATTCGCAACGTACGGAGCGTACGGTGGAGGAATACCCTGCGCAATTTGCATGCCAGTTACATATCCATGCACTTCAAAAACATCAGTTGGACCGCTCGACGCATCTATACCAAACGCTTCGTACATGGGCGCAAAAACAGCCGGCGGTAACGGCAAAGTAGTAATCGGTACGCCGTCACCGAAAGAGACGCTGAAAGAAAAGAGTTGTCCCAACGCGAGATCTTCCGCGGTTACTACTCCTGATGTCACCGCCGCCGATAAATCCGCAAATGATGACGATAAGACTGGATCGTACGCACACGCGTTGATAAAACCAACCATCGCCTCGTGTAAGCCTTTTAACGTTTGCGGCAACGCCGAGAGCGCCAAATTGAACTCGCTTCCGGCAGATTTGATGATTTCCACGTACGCCGGGTTGATTGAGATGATCTGTTTTCACGGAAAGGAGCACAATACACACGTCAGTTTAGAATAATAGATGCGACGACGGAAGAACGAAGCAAAACATATAATCATTAAAAAAAAAGAGAAACGTCCGTACCTCGCTCTCCTCCCACGCTCTTTCCGTCCCCCAATCGACTTTCCCGTATAAAGTCTCCACGAACCCAACCTCGCTCCCATCCTCGCTAAACGTCACGTTCTGTTTCTTCGACACTCCGTCTTTAATCACGAACGGCCCAACCTCCTCTAACTTTGGCGCTTCCAACCCGCTCACAAACTCGGATGGATTCGTCAGGTTCCAAAAATACACCTCCGCTCTCAAATAGTTCTCGCACGTCGAATTCGTTCTGGAAAAACACTCGTCCTCTCTTTTCAACGCGTACGATTCCATCGGATTCATCGCGGGTATGTACACCAACCCCAGGCACAAAAACACCCCCAACACGAGCACGGACGCGGACAACGCCACGTGCAAAAAATGGTTCTTCACCCCCATCCCGGCGCCGCCGTACGTGGAGAGCACTTTCGTCGTGTTTGACTTTTTCGTGTGGTTTTCCTTCAGATCGGTCAAAAATTGCGCCTCTTCGCTGTTCCCCCCTTCATCGTCGTCGTCATCGTCATCGTCACCACCTCCTCCAGTCAAAGAGGATCTTCCGGGAGGAAACAGATTTTCACGCTCGTCTTTCTCTTCTTCTTCTTCCTCGTTTCGATCGAAGGAGGACATCTCTCTCTCTGTTTTTAGATGAACTTTTTTCTTGCTATTTTTAGCGTTTTTTTAATGACGATTGTCGGCTCTCTTTCGCGTATTTTTTACACAAACTGCCCAATACGACAAAAAGGCAAACGATATAGGCGATGTACTCTCTTTCTCTCTCTCTCTTTAAACGACCACCACTGAACGACGCACCTCTTTTTTATGCCATTCGTTCCTCCTCCCGCGCGTCGTCTGTGCGGAATTTCCAGCAGTACCAGGCACCCGAGTCTTCTTCAGCGGAGACGAGAAGACTGTTAAGAAGAAGAAAAGAGAGAAATGCATCAATTCTCCCCCACAGCACGACATAAAAAATCGGAATTTACACACATACAAATATGCGTTCTCAAAACGAAGCAGACGACAGAGAGCGGATGCGCGCTTTGCGAGAACGGCTGGAGACGTTTCGTACTACGAATACGAACACCACGAATACACAGCAAGAACATTTACGACGGAGAGGAGGCGAGGAGGAGCTTTTCCATGATGATGGATTTAAGGGAAGAGAATTGGTGGTAAGTCCGGTGAGGAGGATAAAAACGACTCTGACGACGAGGAGAGGAGGAGAAGACAAGCACGAAAAAGGAAATATTAACAACAACGGTGAATGCGAGGACGAATTCGGGTTTTCGGCGCGATCGCCGCCGCATTCGCATTCGCATTCGCCGAGGATATCTGCGAATTTAAATTTGGGAAAGCCGAGGCGGATTCCGATTGGTGTCGTTGAAACCGCCGAAGGAGGCGCGAAGAAGAAGGATCCGAGACGACGACCTCCTCAGCAGAATACGACGAATCATAATCGCGGCGATGATAGAAACACTACTAGCAGTAGCAAAGATAATTTAGGCAATTTTCTTCGTTACCAAAAAGAAACGAGACAAAGAAAAGACGCCGAGTTTGCCGTCGCTTCGGCGGTGGAATCCGCTCGATCGAAGATATTTATGGAAGTGACGAACTTTTTGAACGAGGAGTTGTTACCCGAAGACGCGGACGTGGTTTCGGTGGCTATATGTCAGAAATTTGCGGAACTCGCCGTGCGCAATCAAAGGTTAGTGAGGTCGGCGAGCGAGGCGAGAGAGATTATCGACCGATTGTCCGCTGAGTTAAATTCTTTCCGCGATTCGTGCGAGCAATGATGTAGTTTTTAGAGCGTCGCGTTGTAAAATATACGAGGAAAAACGCATACATTTTTGCGCGTCTTTTTGTTCGTGCGTATGTGTGTGTATGTGTACAATGTACAATTTCAAAAGAGAGTTCAGCTCACTCACTCGTCGCTCTTTTCGTAGATTTTCGGCGTGTCCAAGTTTGACATCATCCCCATGCCGTACGTAAACGTGCCGGCGAAAATCCAAAAAATAATCAAGCCGCTCACGATGCTCACGTGCAACTGACACAAGTCGTCGCACTCGTTCACTTGACTCCCGGAGCCTTTCGAAAAGAGCAAGTCTCGTCTCTTTTCTCGCTTCTCCGCATCTCGCGTGCAATCAGCGTTGCCGCCGCTATTTCCGCTACCTTCAACTCTTCCGGCGGTCTCGCCGCCTAGGACGCCGGCGACGAACGTCCTCTCCGCCGCACCCAACGCCTTCATCAACGCACGGAACAACGCCAGATCGTCCTCTTTATCCTCCCCGCCGCACATAACAATCCCCACTCGATCTGTAGGCTCCTTATCCTCCTTGGAACGCCTCGTCAAATCGCCTAAGATTGTCTTCACTCGTTCGTCCAACTCGTCCGTTTTTGTCGTCGTCGTCCTCGTCGCGTACTCAAAGTCCTCTTTTTCGTCGTTGCAGTTCCAATACCGCACGCGACCGCCGAGCGAGTTTTCGTCGCGCGAGTTCTCCGCCGTCGAGGCGACGGAAAAGCGTTTCTCTATTTCCTCTTTCACCGCGTGTTGTCGTTGTTGTTGTTGTTGTTGTTGTTTTCCTCCTCCTCGAAAACGGCTAAACCTCGGCGCGAACACCGACGATACCGTCGACGACGACGATTTCGAGAAAGACAAAAACTTCGCCATCTGCTCGTCGTCCTCTGCCGTCCATCGCGGTTGGTCTAAAACGATCGTCACTTCCGCTTTCATCTCATCATCATCATCATCATCATTCTCCGACTGGAACAAACCTCCCACCAAAAGCTTCTCTAAAACCATTCGCTCGTTTTGTACTCGTCCGGCGTAGAGGGCGACGTTGTCTTCTGTTTCCTCGGATGATTTCGAA
>Ga0115552_1002618_pt1 | contig 10220 bp, 7 predicted proteins | sample COGITO_mtgs_1103_3_FD_87178 | JGI IMG/M metagenome (GOLD analysis project Ga0115552, IMG submission 87178) | Pelagic marine microbial communities from North Sea - COGITO_mtgs_110328 | ecosystem: Environmental > Aquatic > Marine > Epipelagic | place: Germany:Helgoland, sampling site Kabeltonne...
GGAGGACGCTTCGAAAAGGTGAACGTTGTTCTCGTGTCGCATCGTGCGAGAGAGAGACGCGGCCCTTCTTCGGGGTACGATTTCCCCAGAGCGAAAGTCTTCTTAATCCGCTTTCGCTGGAACACCGCACGGGACGAAGCGCGCGAGGACGATTCGGGCGCACACGAGCAAAGCGCAAAGGATGCAGCGGAGATTCTCTTTCTCTCTCTCTCAAGTGGTATTCTTTTTGCGCGTGATTTTGTGCGGGTAAAATTGGATGATGCGGCTGCTCTTTAAAATACACAATTAAATGCTCTCAACGCGTATACGCGCGAATACGCGCGTTGGGCGGCGACGACGATGTAGACGACGGCGACGCTCTTTCTCTCTGCTCTACATACTATATCGCTGCTCTAGATGATGCGCTTTCGCTTTATTACATCGCGGTTTTCCCGCTCAAGGTCAACTCGACCTTCTCCAATAAGTTCCCGTTTTCCAACGCCGCCGCGACTCGCTCTTTATCCTGGAGTTGTTTGTTCACTTGCGCCTCGGAGGCGTGCGAGCCTTTGGAGACTTTCACGTCCACTTTAAACCTTTTCGGTAACACTCTCATCAGTTTCACGCGAATGCTCAATCCGATCAAGGTCGCCATGGAGCAGTGTTCCACCGTTGGGGTGAAAAACACCGTCACTCGCGAGAACTCGTCCTCCACTTTGACGTTCTCTTCCGAGACGACCGCGAGTTGTTCCAACGAGTACGGGTGTTCCGGGTCGTTGATGTCTTTTATGTGCGAGAAAATCTCCCGGGCATCGATTGGATCTCTCAGTATCTCGTTGCTTTTCATGACATCTCTTTCCTTCTCTCGTTTCCATTCTCTCAGGGATCGGGAGACGCTGACGCTGCTCTTGGTGTTGTTATTCTTATTATTCGTGTTATTCACGAGCGAAAACGGGTTGGCGTTGTCGTACTGGTGTTCGTGTTGTTCATGTTGGACGACACTCGCACCACCAAAACCACCACCGCCGGCGTTCATTTGTCGCGCAAAGCGTCCAAAGTCTGACGATAGTTTCCCTCACTTTTTGTTCCCCAAATCTCTCGCAACAGAGAGATGTCTTCGCTCTGTTCTTCTTTATCTGTCCTCGTCTTCTCCTCTCACTCGAAGGCGACTGTGAAAACGAGAGCGAAGAGCGGACGACACGCGTCGTCGTCGTCCTCTTTGTGTGCCTCTTTGTCGACGAGAACATCTTCGAGTGCACGTGGCAACGATTCAGACGACGACGAGAGGAAAACGACGGCGAAAACCAGACGAGGAGGACAAAAGACGCGTACGACTGCGACTGCGATGAGTGCGAGTAAAACGACGACGTCTCGACGGGAACACGTGCTTTTATCGGAGTTTTTGTTCCTCGGAATGATTTGGAACGGAAGAAGAAGAGCGTTCGCGGACGAGATGACTTTAACGGAATACGTGGACGAAACGAACAACTTCCACCTCTCCTACCCTACCGAGTGGGTGTTAGAGAAGAAAGCGGGCGCGACGGCGCTGTTCAAAAACCCGTCCGTGAAATACGCATCGATAGGGGTCACGGTGACCCCGGTACGGATCGACTCTCTCAAAGAGTTTGGCAGTTTAGAGGACATCGGAGCAAAGCTCGTGGAGGCGGAATCAAAGAAGCAAACGACCGTGCCGGGCGGAACGTTTATGGAACGCCAAAGCGAACGCGAGTCGGTGGATACGAAGACGACGTTTTACGAGTACGAGTATAGGTTAATTACGACGCATGGGAATAAGAGGGTGTATAATTACGTCGGGGTGAGAGATAGAACGTTATTTATCGTGAACGCGCAAGCGTACGAGATCGAAGAGGGAGGCGAGAGCGAAGCGGATGAGAAGACGAGAGCGTTGTATCGAGAGGTTGGTCGATCGTTCGATGTTTTGAAGTAGAAAGAGAGCTAAAATGAGTTCTACTGATGTTGTTTACTGTTTTGAATGCTACTATCATCTATCGATACTACGCGTACTAAAAATCACGGTTCCGATGCCGCTTCGAACATTTGGCCGTTGTATTTCCACCAGTTCCCATCTTCCGTTTTGTACACATTCGCTTTGCAGTGCCAGTGCATTTTTGAAGCTTCGCCGTAGTATAAACCAGTCGATTTATCGTACGCGAATCCATCGGGAGCAATTGTCGATTTTAACGCTTCCAAACACATCTTTTCAATATCAATTCTCTCGCCACCACCTGCGCCGATGCTTCTTCCGTGGGATTCCAGACAACGTTTAAGCTCTTTGATTGAAAACGTTTTCGGATCAACAACACTTGCTGCTACCGCTGCTGATTCTGTTTCCGCGGACCCTTTCTTCGCACTCTTTCTCACACCTTCGTCGTCGTCGTCGTCGTCGTCGGAATCTGCGAACATGTCGTCTTCGGCGTCTTCGTATGTCGTTTTTGCCTCCAACTTCAAGACCAGATTCGCCGATTTTTCCAACATTTGCTTCTCGATGGTGTACGCGCCGTACTCTCCAGCCGCGACTAATCTCGACGCAATCGCCGTGATTTCGTCAAATATCTTCTTATTCTCGCCTTCTAATTTCACACTCTTTCCTCTTTCTTTTTCTTGTTGCTTCGTCTTCCCGTTCTTCATTGATTTTTGTTTCGACACGTACTTATTCTTACTGTTTGTATTCCCCGGTCCTCCGCTCCCGCCGCCGACGCGTTTAATCGCCCTCAGCGCCGTCTCCGTCGATCCTTCCAGCAACTCCGCCAACTGTCTCTTCAATTTTGCCACTCCCTCCTCGGTCTGATCGTATTTCATCTCCTCGTCTTCCTCCGCCGCCTTCTCCGCCTCCATCAACCTTTGCGACGACGGTTTCACCGTCTTGAACTTTTCGTACTCCTCTTTCGTCGTCTCGTCGATCCAACTGTCCTCCGCCAGTTTCTTCTCCTTCTTGTATTCCACGTAATTTCCCGTCTCTTGGTCGAAATATCCTTCCTGTTCTTCTTTGGACATGTCAAACCGGTCCATTTTCGCTTCCTCCTCTTCCTCCTCCTCCTCGTCTTCTTCTCGAGAGTTCTCCTCCTTTTCCTCCTCCTCCTCCTCGTTAAAGTCATCCGCTTTCCCAAGAAGCGTTCGCGCTCGTTTCCTCGCTCGAGTCGCGTCCTCGATCGTTTCTTTCGATTTAATCGTCTCAATCATCGCCTCTTCTTCCGTTTCCTTCGCGTTCGCGCCATTCAAAGCGCCTTTGTCGTCGTCATCATCCTCGCCGTTGGGAAGTACCGTCGTTCGCTTCTTTTCTTTCAGTTTTGATTTCAATTTCAATTTCTCTTCTCGCATGGCTTCGCGGACCAGGAAATCGACATCGTTTTTCTCGTTCCCTCCTTCCTCGGTGGTTTCGGTGACATCGCGATCGTTCTTTTCGTTCTCAAACTCGTCGTCGTCGTCGGAATCCGAAGACGATGATGATGTCGTCATCAGAAAGAACGTTTTCTTTTGGGGAAATTCGTCAGAGAATAAAAAGCTTTTAACACCAACGGTGTAAGCCTTCTCTGAGCGCCGGGAGGACGACCGCTCGAAAGAGAGAGAGAGAGAGAGACAGACTGCTGCTTTGAGAGACCCTACCCTAACCACCCAAAACGCATGCGCGCGGTGAAAGTCACGACGTCTTCGTCTTTGAAGTCTTTTCTCTTTCGCAGTCTCGGGAATCAGAAGAGGAGGAGTCGTCGTCATCCTCCTCTCTCGCCGTCGTCGAACGACATCAGCGCGACCGCGAATACCAGTCAAAGAAGACAAACGATGCGAGAAGAAGTGACAAAAAGAATGCCCGCGAGTGTGAAGAAAGAAAATCTGCCGGAAAAAGTCTGCGTGGTGTGCAACCGCCCGTTCACTTGGAGGAAGAAATGGGAGCGATGTTGGGACGAAGTCACAACCTGTTCGAAGAGTTGCAACGCGAAGAGGAAGCGAGAGAAGCAACAGCAGCGAGGAGGAGAGGAAAAGGAGGGAGAGCAGCAGCAAACGATGATTCAGACGACGAAAAGCGAAGAAGGGAATAAGTTGTGCGATAAATGCGGCAAATCGAGAGCGATGTTAATCCGATGTCAAATCGACAGCGGGAAGCGTTGGAATATGATATGCGTAGAAGGATGTTGGCGAAGCGTTTCCGGCGGAGTTACGGATGGCACCGCGGAATTTCCGCACTATAAGTACGGTGGCGTGTGGAAGAATCGGAGGAAAGTTTCGTTGGAGGAGAAGAGAAAGGCGCCGCCAGTTGTTGGGGCGGTGTTGGGTGAATAGAATTTAGCGCTTTTTAATAAGTAGAGATATCATCTCGTCCTAGTAGTTTACCGTCCTCGTTTACGTCCTCGTCATCGGGAGACCAATCGTCTGACTTCGTTCAGCTCGTCGATGGAGATGGATCCGTTGCTGTCGGCGTCGAAAATTCGAAACAGAATGTCCGTCATTTCCAAAAGTTTCTTATACTCGAATCGTTTCCCTTTGTTTTCTTTGTTGCACTCGCGGAAGAGTTCGATGAAGCGCTCTCGCGTGACTTCGCCGTTCTTCTCCTCTTTTATTTTGCGTTCGAACGAATCCGAACGTCTCAACACGCGAATAAAGTCTCGAAACTGTTCACGAGAGCAGCAGTTATCCTCGTCGGAGAGTGCTCGGGCAATTCCCAAGTAATCGTGAATTTTTGCGGCGTTCGATCGAGTGATGAGCGCGTAGCCTAAATCTCTCGAGGAGATCCACCCGTTGTTCTCTTCGTCGTAGTGGGAAAATTCCATGTCCACGAGCGTGTCGCCGATTTCGTTGAGAAACGCGCGAAACTCCCCAAGAGTTATTTTCCTCCCCAAATCGTATTTGCTCTCGTTGCTAGTGTTGCTATCGTCGCTATTGCTAGTATTGCCGCCTCTACCGAACCACCTTCCGATTTTGGATTTGTTCTTCTTCTTTTGAAAAAAATGATTGTAAATCCCGTTCCCGATGACGTCTAAATTCCCTTGATCGATGTTAACCCCGGTTCTGCTCATCAAAAAATCCGCCTTCGCGTTCTTACTACTACTTCGCATCCGTCGCATCATCATCGCAAACTCGTGCGCGTCCAACGCCCCGTTCCCATCCACGTCCGCTTTCAAAAACTCCTTCAAAATCTGTTCGTCCGAAAGTTTCATCAGCGTCGTGAAGAACACAAACTCTGGAAAGTTGATCATCCCGTCGTTGTTGGTATCGAAATACGCCGCGATCCGTTCTCCACCGACGAAACTCCTATTTTTCTTCGACTTCAACACGTTCGTTTCCGTCACGTCTTTCCCTTCGACCTCTTCTTCCGAGACCACTTCGCCTTCTAAACTCCCCGACCGGATGTTCGTCTTTTGGTACACCGGTATCGCCGATCGAATCAAATCTTCTTTCGTCATCATCGTTTCCCCTCTCGCGTTTTTCCCGGACGCGAAATACGCGAACACTTTGTCCAAGTTCGAGTGTTCTCGCAAGCGATTCTCGTACGCGAAAAATACCTCCCTCCTGTATTCGTCCGATACGAGCGAAACGCCTCCCAAAGTGTTTGCTCCTCCGGTCAGTTGAGATACAAATTCTTTCGCTCTTTTTAAAAGAAACCATTCGTTATCATCATCGGCATCATCCAAAGCTTTCTTCTCATCGCTGCTTCTTTCGCACTCCGCGGACGTCATGAACAACGCCACGCCGATGGCCCCCGCTGCTAGGCCGCGAAGAATGTGTTCTTCTTTTCCTCCGTTAAACGGATTGGAATTGGTTTTGTTTCCCGAAGTTGAAGAAAGCGAAGACGAGAACGTTGGAGCGAGAAGCAGAGAAGGATGCAGGGCTCGATGATGATGAAAATGCGTGTCTCTGATTCTGAGAGTGATTCTTTTGCCCCCAACATCGCGAGAGAGTAACATCAACATCCGATTCATCTTTGCCGTGTTGTTGTTAAGGAGCGTGTGAAGTATTTTGTGGACCTTTCGCCTTCATTTTATTAAAGAAGGAACTACTAAAACAAGGCGCGAGAAAGAGCTCTATGCTTCACAAATTCATTTCAGATTGGATATCTCCCAGTCACGATGCTGGGCACTCTGTGCGGTTCGCTCTGGAACCCTTTATATATCCTCGCCAGTCTTTGCGTGGTCAACAGTTTCCCTTCGATGGAGACGCCGACGTCGGCCAACGCCATGGCGTCCAATTTAACGCCCCTGAATTCTTTCGGCGTGAACATGCGCTTGTGCTTTTGGACGGACGCGTAGAGCGCGTTGACGGCGTAGAGGAGCATGCCTTGGTGGAAGGTTTCGTTTTCGAGGTTTTCGTCGTCGAATTTGTTTTTGGTGGCGTGGAGGCGCGCGGCGGGCGAGGACGGGGCGGCGGTGGCGTCGAAGGACGCGTCCAGTTCTAAGCGGCGGCGGCGGTGTTCTTCCGCGATTTCTAATCGGTGAATGAGGTTGGAATCAGACGCGTCGTCTGAGTCCGAATTGTCTTCGTTGTTGTCCTCCAGAGCGCGGCGGCGCTTGGTAAACTCGTCTCGCGTCATTTTCAATCGCATCAAAGATCGTTCCGCGTCGGCGACTAACAAACGCATCTCTTCCCGTGCTTTGCGTCTCTTTTGAAACGCGCGCGCGGCACCGACGGTTTTTGAAAACGAGACGCTCCCGTACACGAACAAAGTCGCGGGAAAACACGCCATGAGGGCGAAATTCAAACGGTTCGCACGCATGACGGCATCCATTTGAAGCAAAGCGTCTTCCATCTCAACTTTCATGACTTGCGTTTGGATGAGCAAGAGTTGCATGAGATCGCCGCCGAGCATGTTTTGTAGCGGCGCTTTTAATTCTTCTTCTACGCGCGCAGTCACGAGTGACATTGGATCAATTTTGTTCGCCGTTGTCGTCTCTTCGCCTGGTCCTGCTCCTGCTCCTGATCCTTCGGCGTGTTCGTCTCCGCCGCCGCCAGTCATAGCGCCCACCGATTGATACGCTCTCGTCAACGACTCCGAAAACCCCGGTTTCGTTGCATTCTTCACGTACTCTTTTAACATTCTATCTAAAGACTCCTGCGATTCGTCTAATCTCGCCGCCGCGTCTTCTCTATCTCCAGTGTCGAACGCTTTCGTGAGTTCTTGCTTCAGCTCTTTCGACGGCGTTTTCATGTACGAGTTGAAAAACGTGCGCGTAGTTTCGTACGCCGCTTTCAACGTTTCGTCCAACTCGGTGGAACCGCACAAGGAAGATTTTCGAACGAGCACAATCGCGCTACTCACGCCGATTAACATTAAGACACTGATGGGAATCCATCGGCGTTCGTATTTTGTCGGCTTGCGGTGTCTTTCAACCGTGCGACCAACCGCTTTGCGAGCTTTTTCAAATCGAGATTCCGTCCTTACGATGGCTTCCCACATTACGTCGTTTTCTAACGGGAACGGGATTGGTTCTCCCGATTTAGCCATCAAACGCGTGCGGAGCTTGTGCGAGACAAATCCGACGCGTGCGCCGGTTCCGCCGTCTGATGAGAAGATGTCACCGAGAAACGTGTTTTTGATGAGATTCTGAAAGTACGAATTCGATCGCTGTAAGGAGGCGTTTTGGCGTCGTAAAGTCGGGCTGTTGTTGTTTTGCGGCGACGACGACAGACGCGACGACGCGTGAACTTGAGTAGCGGCTGATTTTGGCGAATCTGGAATCTTTGGTGTGCCACTTCGCGAGATGCTCGAGACGAGCGAATTCGTTCGATTGTGCATCATCCCGGCGAATAACGGCGAATTCGAGATGGTGCGCTCGAGAGAGCTCGACGGTCGTCTCGGAGAGATCGCATCGTCGTGGTCGTCGTTATCGTGGTCGTCGTCATCATTTCGCTCTGCTTCTGCCGCCTCTTCCGCGTTTCTCTTTTTACTTTCGTTGTTGTTGTTGTCCTCGTCGTCCTCGTCCTCGTGCTCGGCGTTTAACGACGACGCGGTAGATTTCACGAGCTCAATCGCTTCGTTTATCCCATTCACGCACCGTTCCACCGCATCTCTCGTTTTTTCCACCTCTCTCTTCCGCAACTCCTCCTCTGATACCTCCTCGTCTTCGTCTTCGTCTTCGTCATCGTCCTCTCCCTTCCCTCGTTTCCTCCGATTGTAATCGCCGTTGACTAAATCATCCGCTCTCGCGTGCACCCTCGCCACCGCGCTCGCCAAACTCCTCTGCATCTTCCCTAACGCCGCTACCTTCCCATCAATCACCGCCCTCGCCGGTGGAACCGTCAACAACGTCTCCAACAAGTGTTCCTCTTCCCTTTCCTTCTCTTCCCCGCTTATATTACTCCTCGCCGACTCCCCGTTCTTCCTTCTCGCGTTCCCCGTGGAGACGTACATCGCCCTCCGTCTCGCCGCCACCGCTTTCCGTTTCACGAACCCTTTCGTCTCCTCAATAAACGCTCTCGGACCACACCGTAAGGTTAAAAACATCCTATGTGAGACATCCCCACCTCTCGAATACTCGTCTCGCTTCTCCTCCCAAAATTCCAGCGACCTGGTCGTCCTTCGTAAATCCTCCAACAACTGACCACTGACCACTCGAGCGATTTCCAACGTCGCTTCCGCCGCGTGGCCTAAATCCGCCATCGCCGCTTCATCGTTCGTTTTATACCCTCCATTTACAGTAACACCGTTACTACTCTCTTCCTCTCGCAATAAAGAGGAGGAAATCGCGAACGCCTCGCGCCACCACAGCGCGGATGGTCCGATTAAAAAGTTGCTCTTTTGTTTATCGAAGGCAACCGGGATTGAGATTTCCTTCGTTTTCCGTCCGGAATCAAAGAAGAATAAGATAAACTTTGAAGAGAAAAACGTGCTTTTACTCTCGACGAAGCGTTGTTGGTGTTGTGTTTGTTCTTTTTTCTCTTTTTCTGCGTCCTTCGCTTCGTTTTCGAGCGGGTGGAAAAGCGCACGAATGGTGGTTGGGGCTGGCATTTTGTGAGCGTTTTTAAGTGTGAAGAGTTTCGATACGTTTATTCGCGGATGGTTATTACGTAATTTGCTTGATGTGAAAGAATCTCTCTCTAATGTTGTATGCTGTTGTTGTTGTCTTTGTTGTTGTTATCGTTTGAATGTCGCCAAGAAAAATCGTGACTTTTTTAAAAGCCACATCCGCTTCGATCGAACACGTTGCAGTGGTACACGTCGCCGATGTGCGCGGTGGCGTTGCTCACCGCACCGGCTCTGGTGGACACCGCCTGACCGAGAATACCCAACCACGCCAACATCGCCAATCGTCCGTGCTTCAATTCTCGAATTTTCATCAAATCCAAATCTTCTTTTTCCGCGTAGTTGAACGGGTCGAATCTACCTCCCGGGTACGCGTCGTTTTGCTTCAATCCGTCTTGGAACGGGTTTTCTAACAAACCGGTTCGGTACGCCTCCGCGCCGCCTAATAACAACGTCTCGATGAAAATCAACCCGAACAAAGCGCCGGTTGGTGAGGATTTGAAATCCCCAAACCCGGCGTATGTCAATTTGCACGAGTCAATCGTGCATTCCTTCCCGGCTTCCCACCACGGACCGGCCCCGGCGTTCTCTTGCGCCCAGACGCCCGAAACCGCCAACATGGCCCATCTCCCGTGGATGACTTCGATATCCGCGTTTTTGCGGTACTCTTCCGGGGTTAAGTTCGACCACTCCGATGGAACGCCTTCTTTGCTGTTTGGGAACGACCCCCACTCTGGGTATATGGTGGTTTTTAACCATTTTTTATCCGTTCCGAATCCGATTTGCGCGGAGACTTTCGTTCTCATCACGGCGCGTTGTTGGTGGTGCTTTGCACGAAGGGAAGATGATCTCCACGAGGATCCCATCAGCGTGGATGATGATTGCGTCAAAGTCTGAGTCGTCGTCATCTTTCGTATTCTTAAAATCTCAGTCGTAGTGCTCGGTGAATAAATGAAGTATATATATGAAGTATATATATAAAAGTGGGTAGATGTAAAGAGGTGCGGTTATGAGGACGAGAGATAGACTCTCTTCTCTCGCGTGCCAATTCAGTTGCCCAGAATATCTTCTCTCGCAATATGATCCGAATACCACAAAAAGCGATTATGAATTGATTGCACGATTCTGGTTGAAATTCGCCTATAATTTATGCTGATTTACTCCTCGAAAAGAGAGGATTTGGTGGTGCTCAAAATATTTTTTTTCAAATTTTTTTTGTGGGAAAGGGCGAAATTAAAATCTCTTTCGTTTTTCGGTTCTTTGTTCTCTGTTA
>Ga0115552_1002620_pt1 | contig 10220 bp, 7 predicted proteins | sample COGITO_mtgs_1103_3_FD_87178 | JGI IMG/M metagenome (GOLD analysis project Ga0115552, IMG submission 87178) | Pelagic marine microbial communities from North Sea - COGITO_mtgs_110328 | ecosystem: Environmental > Aquatic > Marine > Epipelagic | place: Germany:Helgoland, sampling site Kabeltonne...
ACTCGCTTTCGTCGAGGAAGTGTAAAAAAGCGCCACCCCGCCGACGAACAGCGCGCAAATCCGATTACTCAGCACCAAAAAAATCGAACTCGTAAATATAGCGTCCGGATAATACGTCCCCGATTCATCGTCGTTCTTACTGCTCTCGTACGGAATCGTCATCACTCGTTCTTGCAACACCCCATACACGCCTAAACAGAAAATGTTCATAAAAGCGCACGCGAGTAAGTGCACCATCCCGTGTCTTCGCCAGTCGTTGCGAGAAAATCTCGCGTCGTTCGCGCCGAACGAAAACGTCGCTCTTTGCGACGTAGGCGAAGGTTGGGAGAAGCCGCTCTGGTCGTCGATCTCGTTCTCGCTCTTCTCGTCTTCTCGGCGGTGGTCGCACTCTTCGTCCTCCTCCCAGTCTTCCTCTTCAAAGCCTTCTTCTTCTTCACCATCGGCACTACTCCCCGCGCTCTCAAAGTCACCAAAAGCGCTCGTCGATCGTCCTCGTCCCCCTATTTGCCGCCGTCCCGGTCGAGGGGCATTTTCGCTCATCTTTCTCTCCCTCTTTTCTCTCTCTCTCTTAGAGAATTCTCGTTAGAGAGAACGCCGCTCTCCCTCGGTTGTTGTCGTTAATAACGTTCTTCCTTTTATCGCTCTCGTCGTTCGACGCAAAAAACGAGTAAGAACGGCAGTTTTAGTGGTGGTGCAGAACGTCTTCTAACTCTTCTTCTTTGTCTTCTTTAACTTCTTCGTCGTCGAGCGCGCGCGTGTGCGTGCGCAACTTGTCGACATCACTTTGGAGAATGCACACAAACTTTCCCCGCTTTTTTCCTTGGTTGACAAAAACGTCTTTTTTTCATTCCGTGAAAAAAGAATAATACACACGATCACGAGAACGAGAACACATGTGTTAAAAGGAAAAGAGATACAACAGATGTAAACGCGAAACACAGACAAAGCAGCGCGCGCTGGGTACCACAGGAGTACAAAAGAAGTTTTAAAGCATGTTTTTTGTATCTCTCTTTTTGTAGTAGTATTACATTTTTTGCGAGCGCTAAAAATTGTTTGTATATTATTAAATCGGCGGGATACCGTCTGAGTTCACGAACAAAGACACGAACCATCCTCCAAAATTCCAACTCACGACTAGCATGACTACAATTGCGAGTATCGCTTCGGGAGATGCGTATACTTCCACTTTCGACTGATTCGGCGAGACTTCGGTGATGTCGATCGACAAAAAGTTTCTCAACTCTTCGGACAGTTCGCCTAAGAATCCTTCCGGTTTGCCGCCTTGGTAATTCTTTTTCCCCCAACCACCGCTCTCGTCGTCGTCTTCTGCTTCGTACGACGACGACGAGTTCTCAATAATCTCGTCTGACGTGTCGTTCGTCCACTTCCACAAGCCAAACAGTTGTTCAATCAAACCAATATTCGCGTCGTCCAACTCTTTTTGCAACTCGACCAAATACTCCAACTGTTTCTTCTGCGACAAGGCGAAAAATGCCGGCTCCGCGCCGCCTGTGCTGTCGCTCTCATTCACCATACTAAACGCCATCCCAAACTTCGAATCATCTATGATGGACAAAATGCGCTCCATCCTCTCGTCCGCTTCTTTTTGTCGTCTTTCCATTTTTTTTATTTGCGATCGCTCTCGCGCGCTCGGACCCAAATCCGGATCTTCTCTTCTTACCGCGCGGTTCTTCTCGCGTTCGCTCAATCCCACATTATTTCTCGTCGTCGTCCTTCTTCTCGGTGGTCGTTCCGGAGGTAACGACGAGGACAGTTTTCCGAATTCATTTTTACCGCCGCCGTCGTCGTTCCCGTTCCCGGGAGAGGAAGACGACGACGTCGTCCCTCGCCTTAAACTTTCCACCTTCTTCACAAACTTGAGCTCTCCTTTTTTCTCTTCCCCGTGTTGGTCTTCGTCCTTCGATGATTCTTTCGGAGGCGACAGCCTATCGATGGCGGCTTGTCGCTCGTCTTGCGATTTAAATCTCCGATCCGGGTATAAAAGCTCGTCCTCAAAGTCGTCCTCGTCCGAGAAAGAAGACGGTCGTTTTGCTCGCCATTTCTCTCCTCCTCTTGGAGAAGACGATGATGACGATGGAAACCTCCTAATAGCCGTCGTTTTTGTCGCACTTTTTCTTCTTCTTTTACTACTCGTATCTCCACCACTACAACCACTACTCCTCGTTAAAAGTAACGAGAACGATAAGGCATCCTTCTTCGTCTTCTCCCTCTTCTTTCCGCGAATACCTTTTACGCGCCTCCTCGAAAGCGATGACGACGACACTAAAGGAGGAGGAGGAGTAAAAAGTGTCGTCGTCGCCCTCCCGCTCGATCTCGCCAACGAGGTCGAAGAAAACATCGTCGTCTTTTGAAAGAGAGACGTATATTTAACGAGAAGAGAGAAGATTGAAGAGAAGAGAGATTTTGTGAACTAATTTTCTCTCGTTTTTTTCTCTTCTTTTTTTCTTCTTTTTTCTCTTCTTTTTTTTTTCTTCTTTCTTCTTTGTGTCGCGTTTGTCGTTGTTCTTTTTCTTTCTTTCTTTTGTGCTCGTCGTGTGCATATATTTTAATATACTTTAGAACACACTATACACACACTCCGCTATACATACGAAACACCGAAAAGAAGAGATTTACCAAAGAGATTCAACAAAAAAGATGAGCAGCAGCGCTATGATTCAAACACCAGCAGTGATGGTGGTCGTTTCGTCGTCGTCCATGAAAAGCTCCTCTTTTCGTTACCGAGAAGATGGCAGAGGTTTTCACGGGAGAAGAAAGAGTTTTAACTGGATGAGGAGAACGTGCACTCCGTCGCCGTCATCAAAATCGAATGGAATTCTCGTCGCGGTTTCGTGTCGTTCTTCATCATCCTCGATGACTTTTACCGCGAAAGAAGAAGAGAAGAGACAAAGATCATCGTTTTCGAACGCGACAAAAACGAGTTTTGGGAGGAGAAGGACGAGGAGGATCGTCGCGCGAAAAGGGTGGCTCGGGAACCTCTTCGGCGGTGGTGGTGAAAATGAAACCGAAGAAGACGAAAAAGGAGAAAACGACGACGAGAACGCGGAAAAGACGACATCGACATCAACGAAAGAAAGCGCCGATGATGCAGAGTTTTCGAAGAAGAACAGTAAAGAAGAAGAAGAAAAAGAAATAGAATCTTTAAAACCGATCAAAGTACCGATGATGAATTTGGACGTCTCGACGACGTTGGCGGATTTGGAGCTCTTGTTGGGACCGGACGAAAAAAAATTGGAGGAGGAACGCAAAGAGAAGGAAGAGGAGGCGAAATATTTAAAGTTGAAAGAAACGAGAGAGATGAAACAGAAATCGATGGACGAGAGCAGCTCAGACGACGATATGAGCTTAGACGAGCGGACGAGGAGAATTAGAGAGGAGAACAGGAAGAAGTTTCGGGTGGATTTGAGCAAGGAGTCGTCCGGTGGAGACGGGTTGGTCGATTTGTTGAAACCACCGTCGTCGGACGACGACGAGGTAAAGAGCGAAGAAAAAGGAAAAGAGGAGGGCGGTAGTAAGAGCATCGATAGTAGCAATAACAACGTCGTCAGCAGCAGAGACGAAAAGTTGGAGAAAGTTTTAGCCGATCTCGGTAAGATTGCGCAGAGGAAGAAAATGAAAGAGGAAGGGAAGATGGCGTCGTCGGACGAAGACGACGAGGCCGAGTTACAAAGGGAGGAAAGAGAACTTCAGAAGCAATTCGATGCGTTGTTGGATATTTTAGAAGAACCTGGGATTCCACCGGTATCGAAAGAAGACGTGGACGTGATCAAGAACGAAATTTTTGGTATGCAAACGTTTTTCGTGACGTCGGTGGAGACGATCGGCGGCGACTTGGACGACATGGAAGCGGGTCCGGGAGACAACGCCGCAGCGGCAACCTCTTCAGGCGGTAGAAGAAGAAACTCCTCCATGGGTCAAGGTGGTACTGGTGCGTTGTTCAGAGGCAATTTGCGAAAGGATCGTCAGGAAGTTTGGGACGAAGTTCGCGCGAAACTTTACGACATGTTTGACAACAAGTACGAAATTTTCATGCTCGAAGAACCGGACGCGTTGTCGCCGAACTCGCCCGGACCGGGTGAATCAGTCTCAAACACCAGAGGACCGAGGGTTTCGTTCTTAGTCGTTCACGCGGACAGAGCTGGTCCGTCTGAAGAGACTGGGTTTTGGCAGTACCTCATCGCGTTAGCTTTGATTGGTTTTACCGTCGGATCTGCCGTCCAATTGGGTTTAGTCGCGGAAGTCTCGCGACTGCCTGAGGAGACCATGCGATGGTTAGCGGAAGGTGGCGGCGCGGCTGGTATAGACCCGAGCATCGATCCGAGCGCGCCTCCGCCAGGATTAGAAAACTTTGATACCGTCGCGTACGTCGAGGCTGCTTTACCAGTCACCGCGGGTGTTCTTTTGTCCTCCCTGGCGCACGAAGTTGGACACCGAGTTGTCGGCGCCATGCGAAACGTGAAATTGTCCATCCCGTATTTGATTCCCAACGGACAATTAGGGACGTTTGGTACAATCACGCAAATAAAATCCATACCAGAGAACCGATCAGATTTCTTCGACGTGGCCATCGCGGGGCCTCTTTGTGGTGGTGTCACCGCTTTGGCGTTATTTTCGTACGGTTTAGTTTTATCCATTGGCCACGACCCGGCGTGCGTGCCCATACCCGGGAACTTGTTCGGGAGTTCCTTGTTATTAGGTGGCGTGAGCGAACTTTTATTGACGATGGGTGACGGCGATGCAACAGCTACTGGAGCTGCGGCGGCCACGAGCGCGATTGTCGTGCACCCGTATTTCATAGCCGGATGGTAAGTGTTTGTTTTTTTGTTTGAAAATTTTGTTGGTCGCGCGCGTCGTTTTCGCCGCCCGCGTTTTGGCGCGAAGAAAGAAGAAAAAGATGAACAGCGAAAGAAATATTCTATGAAGACAAACGTTTTTACCGACTTCCCACTAAGCGGCTTTGCGCTTTACGCGTTTTGTCGGCTGCAGAAGCAAAAACTTCCATGACTCTGAGAATTTTCTTCCCAATTTTTCAAAAGTTTTCTTCTTCTTCTTCTTTTCTGTTTCTTCTCTGAAATAGCCGGAGCTATTTTTAATCAGCGAGATTCAAAAAATACTCACCTCTCTTCTCTTCTTAACCACAGGTGCGGGTTAACCACGACTGCTCTCAACCTCCTCCCGGTCGGTCAACTCGACGGTGGTCGCGTCTCCCAAGCGGCTTTTGGACGCCGCGTGCTCTCCGCCACTTCCCTCGGTACCTACGTGGGTCTCACTTTCGGCATCTTGGGTTCCACCTTGAGCCTCCCGTGGCTTATTTTCATCCTCATTTGCCAACGCACCCCGGATTACGCTCCAAAAGATGACGTCACAGAGGTCGACGAGTCCAGAGCAACGTTAGCTTTCGCGTGCATCGCCGTCGCTTTCTTGATTTTGCTCCCCGGAGCGAGTTTAACGCCCAGCGATCTCGCGCCGACGGATTTCTTCTGATAACGACAACAACAACAACAACAACAACAACAACGCTATTATTAAATCATCATCGTTTTTACTAGCTCGCGCTTCTTTGTTATAAAAATAAAATACACGTAGAGAGAGAAAGAGAAAGAGAAAGAGAGAGAGAACATCGCGTAAAGCGCGTTTACTTAGAAGAATATTCGCTCATGTTTCTTCCTTTTTCTCGCATGTTTTTTGCTTTTTGTAACTACTCTTTGCCAATCCAAGAAGATCTTATTAAAAAGAATAAATCTCTTCGCTTTTTTCGTGGGTGAAACACCACCAAGAAAAAGACGCGAACGACTTCTCCATTCCTCCGAGTTGTCGAGCCGTGCGTCACTTCGCGAACGTGTAAAAAAGCGAGATTGTGCGCATTTGCATACCACCGCTTTGTTCGAGTTTGAATTCATATAATTCGTCCTTTGCGCGTTCTCCGAGAGCGAGAGAGAGAGTACTTTTGTATATACGAAAAACACACCGCCAATTTTAGAGAGATGATAGCAACTTCTCCTCGTGCGTCATCGTCGGCGTCATTAGCATTATTAGCCTCGAACAACGCGCGCGCGATGCATTCCGCGACGAAAAAATCCGCCCAGAAAGCGCCGACGTTTACTCGACATAGAATTTCCAGCAGATCTGTGCGTAAGAATCGAGCGATCAAGGAGCCGTCCGATGTCACGGAGAAGATTTCCGACGTAAAGGAATCTCCCTCTTCCTCCTCAGACGATGATGGCGAAAAAGGAGGCGAATCCATCAAACGAGCGCCTCGACCGTCGACGCTGAACCGCCCGGTTTCGGAAGCCGCGGTGAACAGCGACGCCGCGTTGGCGAACTTAAGAGCCGCGGGAGGTGCTAACGGTGCGTCTTTGTTTCGTTTTTTATATCAACATCATCAAGTAGTAGTCTCTCTTCTTTCCCGGGGATAGAGAGATGTGCGTCGCGTTAAGGGACCGAGACGAGAGAGCGTTTTCTCCCTACGAAAGAGTCCCTACTGATGCGCAAAAAGGGAGGAGAAAACAGGGGGAAAACAGGAGGAAAACGAAAGAAAGAAGATTTTAAAATCTTCTCTTTTCCTTCCTTCGTTGTCGATCTTTATCTTCTTTTCTGCTTTTTTTCAATGATTTTTATAAAGTGAGACAAAAAAACTGACTTCGTCTTCTCTCCTCCTTTTTTATGTTACGGAAAATATAAACAACAGTCTATCAATCCGAGCGCAAATCATCCATCATCACCTTAGGTCTCTCTATTCACACGTGTCCGGTTGAGATTCGAGAGAAGATGGCGGTACCGGCGGATCGATTCGAAGAGGCGGTGACGTCTTTGGTGGACGAGAACCCGCACGTGGAAGAGGCGGCTATTTTGTCCACGTGTAATCGTATGGAGGTGACTATTGTCGGGTTATCGTACGATCGAGCGGTGGCAGAGTTGGAAAACTGGATGAGTAAATGGTCCGGGGTAGAATTGACGGAGTTAAGAGAGCACTTTTTCTTGTTGAAGGATCGAGACGCGTGTACGCACTTGTTGGCGGTTTCGGGCGGTTTGGATTCGGTCGTTTTGGGCGAGGGTCAAATTTTAGCGCAAGTGAAATCGGTGTTTCAAATGGGTGAAAACGTTAAAGGGTTTGGGAGACATTTGACTGGATTGTTCAAAGCTGCGATTGTGGCTGGTAAACGCGTGAGAAACGAGACGACGATTGCATCCGGGGCGGTTTCCGTCTCCTCGGCGGCAGCGGAGTTGTTGCAAATGAAATTACCGGGTGAGTCTTACGAAGGTACCAGAGTGATGATTGTTGGCGCTGGGACGATGAGTAAGTTGTTGGTGAAGCACTTGGAGTCGAAGAGGTGCACAGAAATGACGATTTTGAACCGAACAAAACCGAGAGCGGAGGCGTTGGCTGAGGAGTTTCCCAACGTCAACATGAAAATTCACTTGATGGATGATTTCATCCCGTTGGCAGCTGAGCACGATATTATTTTTACCGCGAGTAGTTCCATGGAACCGATCATCACGAAGGAGCACTTGGACGCCATGCCGATGGCAACTGCTAAGGTTGACGGGAAGAGACGATTGGTCGACATCGCCGTGCCGAGAAACGTCTGCGCGAGTTGCTCGGAGCACGCGGAGACGATTTGCTACAACGTGGACGATCTCAAGGAGCTCGCCGAGGCCAATAAAGCGAAGAGGAACCAAGCCGCGGAAGACGCGAGACAGCTGTTGGAGGAAGAATTGAACGCGTTTGAAGCTTGGAGAGATTCCTTAGAAACTGTGCCGACGATCAAACGATTGAGATCGAAAGCCGAACGCATTCGATCGCAAGAGTTGGAGAAGGCTTTGAGTAAAATCAAAGGCGAATTGTCCAATAAAGATAAGAAAGTTTTCGAAGAGTTATCGCGAGGTATCGTGAACAAGCTTTTGCATGGACCGATGCAAGCTTTGCGATCGGACGGAAGCGACAGAGCGGCGGTAGCGCAGACTTTGGTCAACATGCACGCTTTGGAGCTCATGTTCGAATTAAGAAAGGAAGACGAAATCGAAGAAGAGGAGAAGAAGAAGAAGAAGGAAGCCGAAGGGAAAAAGTAGTAAACTCACTCTGAGGAGTAGAAAGAGAAAAGGAAATCTTTTTTGTGCGGCTCGTTTTAATTGCACGCTTTTTGCGCTTGGCGCTCGCGCGCGCCACATCAAATAGAAAAGAGAGAGAGAAAGAGAGAGAGAGAGAGGGGGAATAATAATAAGTAACAGCGACAAGGACAGAGCAGTTTTGGGAAGATGAAATCTTCTTACCTTACGAGCTATCCTGGTGTACTATGTAATATCACAAACAACAAAAATTACCACATCACAACATAATAAATGACTAAACAACTTATTAATCAATCTAAGTTTGGGAACGTCGAGTCTATCGCGCGTTTCCACTGTCGCAATCCACCAATCACGTCGACGATTTGGCATTTCTCCGCATCAAAGCAAAACTTCTTTTTCGTTTGAGTGGTGTCGCTTCCATCTTCTATCGTCAGCGTTCGTCTTTTGTTCTCGGCACTCTCGTCGCGGTCTAAGAGTTTTTGTTTAAATCTTTCCCTCGCCAGTTGACTGTCGTTGCCTCTCCGACAGATGAACGCGATCACGTCTACTTCTACTTCAGTTACTGCTTTCTCGTCTTCTTCGCCTCCGTCCTCGTCGACAGCAGTGGCGACAACAACGTTCGTTGTTGTCATCGTCTCCATCGCGTTCTTCTTTTCGTTCTCTTCGTCTACGAACGGGTAGTTGATGGCATCTTTCAAAGCCGCTATCGAGAACTCGATCTCGTTTCGCACGTCAAAGAGCACAACGCTTTTCGTCTTCTCGTGGTGTTTTTCTTCGTGCGAAGCGACGCTGGTATTGCTATTGTTCTTCTTTTTGTCGCTATTTTCGACGAGCAACTGCGCGAGTTCTTCGCACGTTATTCTCCTTTGCGTCCCGTCCTCGCCAATGCTTTCTTCTATTTTGTTATCTGTTCCGTTATTTTTACACCGCTGAGCAGCAATGCCGCTATTCAAGAACGCGTCGTAATCGTAAGATTCAATCGCAAACGCATCTCTCGTTTCGCTCGTGGCGCACACCAAACAATCTTTTCTCCTCTTGATTTTCACGCACGTCGTCGGTCGCGAAGGATTTTGCACAAAGTCAAAAAGCGTCATCAACCCGAGCGGCCGGTGAGGGAACGTCGAAGACGACGCCAACGACGACTTCGACGCTGCTTTCTCTTTCTTTTCTCCTTCTTTCCCGCGATATCGGCACCGACCGGACAACAATATTCGAATGCACTCCAACGCTTGAAACGTCCCGACAATCCCCGGCGCCACGTTCAACACGCCTTGCTCGGCGCACGACCCGCACTCGTCCGCCGGAGGTGGCGAAGGATACGCGCACCTCAAACACGGTCCTCTCTCCATATCGCCGCTCCCGTCACCTGCTTCTTCTTCCCCGCTCTCGTTATACACCACCAACTGCCCTTCCACCCCAACGCTCGCTCCGCTCACCAGCGGCGTCCTCAACTTTGCGCACGCGTCCGACAACACGTACCTCGCTCTCTGATTATCCGTACAATCCAAAACAACGTCCGCATCTCTCAACAACTCCATCGCGTTCTGTTCGTTCACACTTTCTTCGACCGCTCGATATGAACACGTCGGGTTCAAACTTTTCGCGGCTCGAATCGCCGATACCGCTTTGTTCGTTTTCATTTTATTCTCAGAACAACAGTCTTCGTTTCTGTGGCATATCTGTCTGTGCAAGTTGCTCTTTTCCACTGCATCTGCGTCGCAGACGGTTATTTTCCCGACCCCAGCGCCGGCTAAATACAAAACAGATGGGCACCCTAACCCTCCAGCGCCTGCAATGAACACGTGCGCTTTGAAGAGACGAGATTGCCCTCCTTTCGAGCGTTCGTCGTGTCGGAAGAACGGCAATCGCATCTGACGCGAATACCGTTCGACGGTTTCCCGGGTCTCGCAGCATTCACGTTGAGATGATGATTCTTCTTTCTCCAGACGAGAAGAGCGCCACTCGAGACAACAACGAGTATTATTCGTAGTAGTAGTAGTAATAATGGTATCATCGGTGGTATTATTAAGCTCTTCTTCTTCTTCTTCTTCTTCTCTCCTTTTCCGCTTCTTCTTCTCCATCGTCGTTCACCCGTCCTTCTCTCTCTGTCCTTCTCTCTCTGTCTGTCT
>Ga0115552_1002630_pt1 | contig 10207 bp, 7 predicted proteins | sample COGITO_mtgs_1103_3_FD_87178 | JGI IMG/M metagenome (GOLD analysis project Ga0115552, IMG submission 87178) | Pelagic marine microbial communities from North Sea - COGITO_mtgs_110328 | ecosystem: Environmental > Aquatic > Marine > Epipelagic | place: Germany:Helgoland, sampling site Kabeltonne...
ATCTACTTGCGTTTGATCGTTTTTAAACCGTTTTACATAATAAATCAATCCTCTTTTTCTACCGTCAGTTAATTTTTTAAAATAAGAAAACCCTTCTGGATCACTATCCATCACAGCTTGCATTGTCTCAGGAATTTCTACCCCATAGGTAGTGGTATTTTCAAAAAGTTGAAACTCAAAAAAATCGGTAGGGAAGACTCCCAATGCTTTTTGATATCGTTTTCCAAAACTCACAATGTAATTTCCTTGATATAAACGAAGCGCTCCATGAAATTCTATCTGTTGATCCTCAAAAAATGCTTTTATGTGAATGCGTTTATGCCCAGCCTCTGCAAAAGGAACTGCGTGTTCTTCGGGTATGATGACACCGTGAGTTCCTGTGATATGAACGGGGAATTTAGGCGTATGCATTGCCATCATTTACAAATTACATTTCCTCTCCAAAAAAGATCGCATTCATTAATAGCTTATTTGTTCCGTACCAGAAGGCTCTAAAATTGGTGTTATCTGTAAAAAGAATAATTTCTCCTCTTCCTGAACTTTGGTGTACAAAAGGTCTTGTTTCTGGAATCGCTTTTAAATTGATCTTGCTAATATATCCTGATTGTAACGGATTTTTAGTGTATTGAATAGGATTCTTATAGCTCGTTGAATCTGCTTTAATAAAAATGGTCGTGTTTCTAAATAGCGAAATCCGATCATCTTCATACCCAAAATTAATTGGGTGAGAACGATCTTGTTTTGCTTCAAAAATAGCACCTCCAATCACTTGCGCACCACTAAAATCTCTACGTTGCTCAAAAGTGACGTTCTTGGCAAGGTTCTCTGTTTTTTCAAAAGAGATATTCAACATTTTGTTTCTTTCCAACCAATTGGCAGCATTACGATATCCAATCAGCGTTCCTCCGTCTCGTACCCAATCTTTTAATTTTTCTGTTTTTCCTTTATCTAACACACCAAACGAATGTGGAATGATAATATCGGTATAACGGCTTAAGTCAGCGCGATCTAAATTTTTGATATCTAATTTTGTAATTTTCATATCATAGCGTGTATCAAATACATGCCAGATTTCTCCTGCATCGTGCGGATTAAATCCTTCTCCTAGAACAATCGCTACTTTTGTAGGTTTTAGTGCTCTAAACTGTCCACTACCTAGGTCAATTCCTTCGGTAAGTCCTGTGCCAACAGCAGTGATGTCTACTTTACTTTCTTTAGAAATGGTACTTAAAAACGCATTCAATTCTTGTGCATTCATTTTTTGATTTTGCACAGGAATAAAGATGGTTCCATAGTCATAAGAGTTTCCTTCTAGTGTAAATTGCTCCATACCTACTTTTGCACGTAGTTCTGCGTTGAGGATTTTGTTAAGTGCTTTAGGCGTGTAGTATTCATGCCATTGCATCAAGTAGCCGTAGGTACTTGTTGTCACTGCTTTTGGCGTACGCATCTGCAATTCCTGAATGGCAGGTCCAGCATTTGTGATGGTTGCATTCTCCGTAAAATTCAATCCAAAAGAAAGCGGGAATGACCAAGCCGAGATATCGTAGAAGAGGCTGTCTTCAAAAGTGGTTCGTTTTTCAAACATGGCTTTGATGAGTCGGCTTTGACGCTGACTTTTTGGTACAATATAACTATAGCCTTTTTTAAATTCTTTTCCGCTTTCGCGAAAGCTATTATCGACTTCATGCACTTCTATTTTATGTCTTTTTAATACTTCGGCTAAGTGGTACGCACTTGCGGCGTCTTTCTCACTTCCAAAAGCATACGCTCCACCTTTAGACTCTTTACGAGCATTATTGAAAAAATCGCGTTGGTAATCGAGTAATTCAGTTCGCATACTCTGTGCAGCTTCTAAAGTTGAAAGGAACGCAGTAAACTGATTTCTAATCGTAAATTTGAACTCTAATAATCCATTTTCAGTTTCTTGTACATGTCCTCGCGAACTCGCTTGTTCAAATAAAATACCAATACTTCCATTAATATCAGGAAAGGTAGAACCTTTGCCATAGTAAAAATCATCAAAACTCTCTTCTGTGTAATAAAGGCTACCTATTTTATCAAGTGCTTTTGCGTGATAATTTCCTATTTTTTTGGTCAGTTCTTGATTGAGTTTTGGCGTTAATGGATGCGTACGTGACTGTATTCCTGGTTGGAAAAAGAAAGAGGCATTACTCCCCATCTCATGATGATCTGTTAAGATATTTGGATACCAATGGTGAAATGTTTTGATACGGGCTCTAGATTCTGGTAATTGTACAGGTAACCAATCACGGTTCATGTCAAACCAATAATGATTAGAACGACCTCTAGGCCATACCTCGTCGTACTCACGATCTTGCGGATCTGCATTGATGTTGATACTTTTATTAGTATTTGCCCAATAGGCAAAACGTTGTAATCCGTCAGGATTAAACGAGGGGTCAAAAAGAATCACAGTATTTTCTAGTAAGGTATCTATTTTTGCACCTTGTGCTGCAGCCAAGTAATAAGCGGCTACCAGCCCTGCATTTGCTCCCGAAGGTTCATTACCGTGTATGGATAATCCTTGGTATACTACAATAGGCATCTTTGAAGTAGAAAGCGAAGTACTTCCTGTCTCCGTAAGTTTTACATGTTCTTTACGGATGTCTTCAATACGATTATGATTGGAAGGGGAGGTAATAGTCAACAAAAGTATGGGTCTTCCTTCAAAGGTAGTTCCTCTATTTTCTATAGAGATACGATCACTAGCTGCGGCTAGCGTACGCATATACTCAGATAGTTTATCATGACTTACGTGCCATTCTCCAGGCACAAACCCAATCACACTTTCTGGCGTAGGGATATTTTTATTGTAGGTGACGTCTTGGGGTAAGTAATAAGACATATCTACTTTGCCTGTTTGAGCAAAGGTAGGAGTGATCGCTAAAAATAGAAAAACGTAAAGTAAACGCATAGTGTAATGGTTGCTATTAGTGAGTTGTTTATTCAGTTAACTACTGAAGCACTAAAAATAAGATAAATTTTATTGTATAGTATACTATTTAGAGTGCTTTTAACAAGTCTCTTTATATGAGGCCCTCTTGATTTGTGTTCAAATAAAAACCCCATCAAAATGACGGGGTTTACTATTTTATATAAGATAGATGGTTATATATCTTCAAAATTCACATTGGTGAAATCTTCTGCGCTTGGAACTTCGGCTTCGTCTTTAGTTCCATCATTATCTTCTACAGTTTCTGAACGCTGGTAATCGCTTTGATGACGATCACTGATAACTTCTTCTCCTTTTTCTTCAAGAATGTAGGAAGTCATTTCATTTAAAATGTCTGTAAATCCAGTAAAATCTTCTTTGTAAAGATAGATTTTATGCTTTTTGAAGTGAAATGAACCATCGTCATTTGTAAACTTCTTACTTTCAGTAATGGTTAAGTAATAATCTCCAGCTTTTGTTGAGCGTACATCAAAGAAATATGTTCTTCTACCAGCTCTTAGTACTTTTGAGAAAATTTCTTCATTATCCCTCGAATCATAATCACTCATAATCAATATGTAGTTTTTAGTTTTTTAGTAATTCCTAGATCAAAAATGATAAAAAAAAGAATGTCGCCCAATTTTTTTTTACATTTCTTTCTCATCCAATTGTTTTAGATATAATTCTTTGTAATAACCTTCTTGTTTTATAAGCTGATTATGAGAACCTTGCTGTATGATTTTACCATCATCAAGAATTATAATTTCATCTGCATTTTTTGCAGAAGATATCCTATGACTTACAATTATAGTGGTTGTATCTTCACTTATCTGATGTAAACTCTCTAGAATCTGCTCTTCAGTTTCTGTATCTACAGCACTTAAAGAATCATCTAATAAGATTATTTTTGGTTTGCTTATAAGAGCTCTCGCAATTGATACACGTTGTTTTTGTCCTCCCGATAGTGTAATCCCTCGTTCTCCAAGGATGGTGTCGTAACCTTCTTTAAAATCTATGATGTTTTCGTGTACTGCCGCCGCTTTTGCATAGGTAATTACTTCTTCATCTGTAGCGTTTGGAGCTCCAAATTTGATATTTTCTTTTATGGTATCAGAAAATAAAAATGCATCTTGAGGTACATATCCTATAGATGTGCGTAAGTCGTTTAAGTTAAGCTCAGGTAAAGGAGTGTCATCAATACAAATTTCTCCAGAAGTCACATCATAAAGCCTTCCGATAAGTTCTAAGATGGTTGATTTTCCAGAACCTGTCCGTCCAATAATCGCAAGTGTTTTTCCTGTATCTATAGAAAAGCTCACATTTTTAAGAGCGGTAATGTTTGTGTCTTCATAAGTAAAACTCACATTATCAAATGTGATTTTTCCTTTGACGGGAGTCGCAACTTGAGTGTTATTTTGAATCTCAGGTTCAATCTTCAAAAACTCATTAATTCTTATTTGTGATGCTTCGGCAGCTTTAATAATAGAGGTTACCCATCCTACAGTAGCGACAGGCCATGTGAGCATATTTACAAAAATAATAAATTCTACCAGTGTTTTAATTTCAATCTTACCGGCTATATATTGATTACCTCCTATATAGATAACGAGTAAATTACTAGCGCCAATTAATCCAATCATTAATGGAAAAAAGAAAGCTTGGACTTTGACTAGATCCAGGTTTTTATCTTTACTATCATCACTCAACTGTGTAAATCCTTGATGTGTATTTGTTTCTAGGGCATACGCCTTAATCACAGAAATACCACTAAAAGATTCTTGGGTATACGTAGTCAGCTTTGATAAATATTCTTGTACAATCGTACTGCGTTTGTGAATCTCACGACTTAGTTTATAGATTGCAATAGATAATACAGGTAAAGGTATAAGTGTATACAATGTAAGACTAGGAGCATCTGTATACATATAAGGAATTACGGTAGCAAAAAGAACAAGTGCCGTAAGCATATACATCACAGCAGGGCCTACATACATACGTACTTTTCCTACATCTTCACTAATACGATTCATTAAATCGCCTGTTCTATTTTTTTTATAGAACCCTAATGATAATCTTTGGTATTGTTCATAAATATCATCTTTAAGATCGGCTTCTATATATCGAGATACCACAATAATAAGCTGACGCATGAAGAATGTAAATAAGCCAGATAAAAAAACGGCTCCTACCAATAGTAATAAATAATATTGAAGATCATCTATAAACTGTGCATACGTAATTTCGATATCACAATATTCTTTTATAACATCTATAGAATCTCCTACAAGTTTGACCACGGTAACAGCAAAAAAGCGGGCAGCAATAATGGAAAAAATACCAAGAATAAGTCTCCATTTATAACGTAAAAAGTATTGATTTAGAGTTTTAAGTGCTTTCATTTATAATTAGGGTGCGGCTCTTTTATTAACAAATTCGCATTTTTACTGCAATTTTATATTGACAAATTGAACTATTTGTTATTTTTGAGCATTGTTTTTAATAAAAAAGCAAAACACTTACTTTATACAAATAGATATGACTGCAGATATACTTACTCCGCAAGAACTAAAAAAAGCAGCTCCAGTTTTTGGACAACTTTCGTTTAGTGATCACGAACAAATTGTTTTTTGCAATGACAAAGATACAGGATTAAAAGCAATCATTGGGATACACAATACAGTTCTAGGACCTGCACTTGGAGGTACACGTATGTGGAATTATGTAACGGAATGGGATGCCTTAAATGATGTACTTCGTCTTTCTAGAGGGATGTCTTTTAAAAGCGCGATCACGGGTCTTAATCTAGGAGGTGGTAAAGCTGTTATTATAGGAGATGCAAAAACGCAGAAGACCCCTGAATTAATGAAGCGTTTTGGAGAATTTGTTCATTCGCTTGGTGGAAAATACATCACAGCAGAAGATGTAGGGATGGAAACTGCAGATATGGATTTGGTACGGGAAGTAACTCCATACGTAACAGGAATTTCAAAAAGTAAAGGAGGCGCAGGAAACCCTTCACCTGTAACAGCCTATGGTGTGTTTATGGGAATGAAGGCAGCTTCAAAATACACTTTCGGGTCTGAGCATTTAGAAGGGCGTACAGTTCTTGTACAAGGTATTGGTCATGTAGGAGAAGTCCTTGTGGAGTATATTACCAATGAAGGTGGTAAGGTCATCATAAGTGATATCAATGAAGCACGCCTAGAAGAAGTCAGTAAAAAATATGGAGCAGAAATTTATAGAGGTGATGATGTCTATAGCATTCCTATGGATATTTATGCTCCCTGTGCACTCGGAGCGACGATTAATGATCATACGGCACATAAATTACAAGCAAGAATTATCGCAGGAGCAGCAAACAATCAACTTGCAGACGAAAAAATTCACGGAGCTATTTTACAACAAAGAGGGATCGTATACGCTCCAGATTTTTTAATCAATGCAGGAGGTATTATTAATGTATATGCAGAACTAGAAAATTACGGGAGAGAAGAAATTATATGTAAGACTGAAAATATTTATGATACAACGCTAGAAATCTTAGAGAAAGCACATACCACTAGTGTAACAACACACGAAGCAGCACTTAAAATAGCATTAGAGCGTATTGAGGTACGTAAAAATGAAAATAAGTAGGAATACTACTATCAAAAACATGTATTTTTGCAGGGATTTTATAAAAAAATATAAAATCCCTTTTTTAATTCATTAAAAAGAAAAAGTTCTTTGTAGCTATGCTTAATAGAAGACACATTCGAGTGAAGGTGATGCAAACCATATATGCTATGGGATGCAAGGAGAATAATAATCTCCAAGTAGAGGGTAAATTTGTAAACGAAAGTATAGCCCAGGTATATAATCTGTATCTCTTGATGCTAGATATGATGGTGGAGGTACACGCTTTCGCGAAAGCGCACTCAGAAAAACACTCCAAAAAAATACTTGCCACAGAAGAAGAAAAAAATCCAAACGAAAAGTTTCTCAGCAATGAGGTGCTTGAAAAATTGAGCAACAATTCGCTACTACAGGATGAGCTTGACAAACGTAAATTGAAAAATTGGCGTATGGATGATGAGTATGTAGCAATTATTTTTAATGAACTCATTGCCAGTGAGCTTTATGAGGAGTACATGAATGATTCTGACACGGGCTTTAAAAATGCGAAAAAATTTGTGGTACGTTGGTATACAGAACTTATTGCTCCTAATGATAAGCTATACGATTATATAGAAGATAGTAGATTAACGTGGATAGACGATCTTCCTATTGTGAATATGTCTGTATTAAAAAGATTAGAAAAAGTCAAGCCTAATTCACCTGAAAGTCTTTTTCTCCCAAGCTTATTTAAAAATGATGATGATAGGACATTTAGTATAGAATTACTAGAAAGAACGGTAAGTAATAATGAGTATTTAAGTGGCGAAATAGAAAAAAACACCCCCAATTGGGATAAAGAACGTATTGCTGATGTTGATTTTGTATTGATTAAAATGGCATTGTGTGAATTTTTAAAATTTCCATCTATTCCTGTAAAGGCGACCATTAACGAATACTTAGAAATTGCTAAAGAATATTCTACACCTAAGAGCAGTATTTTTATTAATGGAATACTAGATAAACTGGTAAAAGAATATCAAAAAAATAATAAATTTACCAAAGAAGGTAGAGGGCTTGATTAGAATTTTAAAATACGTCTGATTAAATTAATTGATAACTAAGAATTTAGGTGTTTTTATCTTATAGAAAAGCAATTCTAACAGAAACCTTCTTTCTTAACTTTTGGTTATAAGTATTTTTAGTATTTTTGTTGAAGAATTATATTAATTAAAATTATAAAAAATGAAAAAAGGTATTCTAGTATTAGGTGTACTAACTGCTATGATCTTTACATCTTGTAAAGAAGATGCAACAAGTAAAGTAAATGAAGATAATGTAGAAGTAGCTGCAGCACGTGATGCTCAAGCAACTGAATTTCCTGTGATGACTTTTGATGAGTCTGAGTATGATTTTGGTACTATTGAAAAAGGAAACCCAGTAGAGCATAAATTTACATTTACAAACACAGGAAAAGCTCCTTTAGTGATTGTTGATGCAAAAAGTTCTTGTGGATGTACAGTTCCTGAATATTCTAAAAACCCAGTTGCACCAGGAGAAAAAGGTGAGTTACTTGTAAAGTATAACGCTAGTGGAGCAAATGCAATCACAAAAACAATCACCATCAAAGCTAATACAGAAAAAGGAACAGAAACTTTACGTATTAAAGCTTTTGTAAATGCACCAGCTGCAGGAGTTAGCAAATAATATATGACTGAATTAATAGGACCACTCTTGCTTTTTACGGTGTTTATAGTATTTTTTATAGTACTACCACAGCGTAAAAAATTAAAGCAAGAAAAGAACTTTGATAAAGCTTTAAAAAAAGGTGACAAAGTGATCACCAAAAGCGGTCTACACGGAAAAGTGTTAGAGTTACACGATACTACTTGTGTATTAGAAACGGGTGCTGGAAAAATGAAATTTGAAAGATCTGCGATTTCTATAGAGATGAGTAGTAAACTTAATACTCCTGTAATCGAAAAAAAATAGAGTACACATTACTCCCAATGTAAAAGAGCTATCTAAAATTTAGATAGCTCTTTTTTTATGAATACATGATACAAAACTCTTGTCATTTTTGAGATAGCTTACCATCATAACATCATTTCAATAGATTACATTTCACCTTTATTTATAGATGTTATTTACGCATTGCGTTTGTTAAAATAGTATAATTTATACTCATTGATTTTAATAAATTTGCGTGACTTGTCGGTTTTATGTGTATTTTGCCGATTATGAAAGAAAAAATATGTATTTTTAGTGTTGCTATTATTTTTCGTAGAAATAATTAATTTTTATAATATAGATAAAAATTCATCATTTTACTTTTTGCTAAAAGAGTTAGTTGATCAACGAAGGTCAATTTCGTGATCCAAAATAATTATATAATCAAGTCCCTAAAATTATAAACTAAGTAACCATGAACAAAAAAATACTATTTATTTCTATTGCCTTACTAGGAATTTGCTGTTTTCTATTCTTTAATACTATAGAAATAGAAGATGCAGAACCGCAGGTGTTAACTTCTTTAAAAACGGAGAAGAAAGAAAAAACATCAATAGAAGAAAAACAACGTACGGTTGAGCAACGGGCTCAATTTGAATTTGACATGCAAAAAGATCCTGCCACAGGATTGATTCCTAGAGAAGAAAAAGCGATAGAGCTAGAAATAGCTAGACGCGAAAAAATCAATAGTTTAACTGCAAACTCAGATTCAAGAGTTTTTACAACACCTTATGAATCTAGAGGTCCTTCCAACTTAGGAGGACGTACCAGAGCACTTGCTGTAGATGTAAGTGATGCTACAGGGAATACAATACTTGCTGGAGGGGTAAGTAGTGGTATGTTTAGAACCACCGATGGTGGGACTTCTTGGACAAAGGTATCTCCAAATGATGAGATACATAATGTAACAGCTGTTGCACAAGACCCAAGGGTAGGATTTCAAAATATTTGGTACTATGCGACTGGGGAAGTATTAGGAAATAGTGCTTCATTAGGTACTGCTAGCTATTTTGGTCAAGGGGTTTGGAGATCTGTAGATAGTGGACAAACATGGACACAAATACCACAAACAGATTCTACATTTGAATCTTTTGATTCAGCATTTGATTTTATAAATTCATTGGCGGTGAGCCCACTAACAGGTGACCTTTACATTGCTACTTTTGATGGGATCTTTAGATACAATGGAACCAATTTAAATACAGAGTTATCTACATTTAATGCAGGAAATACAGATGTAAAAATAACAGCTACAGGACGTGTGTTTGTTGCTATTAATGGCGCAAGTGGATCAAATGGAGTGTATACATCTCCTACAGGTATAGGAAGCTATACACGTATTGCACAAAATGGAGCCCCTACAGGATGGGCAGCTGCAGGAAGAATCGTGTTAGGTATTGCACCTTCAGATACAGATGTGGTATATGCGCTTTATGCTAATGGTAACAGTGGAGCTATAGAAGCCGATTTATGGCGTTATGATGTAGGAACAGGTGTTTGGACAGATTTTTCTGGAAAACTTCCTGATGAACCAGGAGGGGATTTAGGAGGAAATGATCCTTTTGCCATACAAGGTGGATATGATCTTGAAGTGTCTGTAAAGCCAGATGATGTCAATTTTGTTGTTATAGGAGGTACCAATGTATA
>Ga0115552_1002643_pt1 | contig 10174 bp, 9 predicted proteins | sample COGITO_mtgs_1103_3_FD_87178 | JGI IMG/M metagenome (GOLD analysis project Ga0115552, IMG submission 87178) | Pelagic marine microbial communities from North Sea - COGITO_mtgs_110328 | ecosystem: Environmental > Aquatic > Marine > Epipelagic | place: Germany:Helgoland, sampling site Kabeltonne...
CAAAGAACGGTAAGCATCGAGCTTGGACGCTCGAATTGATAGTAGTCTTTGCTGAGCAGGGGTATCTGCTTTTTGAACACTTATCACCGCGTAGCCTGTGGCTACCAAATTTTGGTTTTGATCGACAATTGATTTTATGACGGCTTCGTTGTAAGCAGTCATGTCAGTAGTTATACAGCCATTCAAGCAAAGCCCTACAATTAGGAGAGAGGCTAAGTGGAGCAATCCCGGTCTAAGACATTTTTGATCTCTAAGTTTCTGCTGTCGAGCGCTAAAATTTTTCATTAGTTTTCCTGTTTTAATCTGATGGCCATCTCGATACACACGTTGCCCGTGCTCTACTTACCTCTCTACTAATATCGACATTAACTGCTTAGTCTTGAATGAAAACGTGGAATCAAATTAAAAGATGTCGGCAGTTATCTGGCATACATATTGCAACCTCCCTACCCACAAGCAGAACAATTTCTGTTAAACGAAACATAGTTATGCAAGCGATTGATATTAATAGGAAAATTACAAAGATGGAAAATGCCATACTGTCGAATCTACGTCAGGACATGTCAAAAATCGAACTGTCTGGACTCGGTATTCCCGCTTTAGTTCTGCTTATTATTTCTATGTTGATCTTACCTCTACCCCCTTTTCTATTAGATTTTTTGTTTACGTTTAATATATTGCTGGGCGTGATCATCATTATGATCGCTATTAACAGCTCAAAACCCTTAGATTTCTCTGCTTTCCCATCAATCCTTTTACTTGCAACCATGCTGAGGCTTGGCCTAAATGTGGCCTCCACAAGGCTTGTTCTTGTAAAAGGCCACGAGGGGCCAGATGCGGCTGGCAAGGTTATCGAGGCTTTCGGCGAGTTTGTGATCGGCGGGAACTATCTGGTCGGTTTCATCATTTTCGCAATTCTGATGATTATTAACTTCATTGTAGTTACTAAAGGAGCTGGTCGAGTGTCAGAGGTGATTGCCCGATTTACTCTGGATGCCATGCCCGGAAAGCAAATGGCTATTGATGCTGACCTTAATGCGGGTGTGATCGATCAAGAAACTGCGAAACATAGACGAGCTGAGATTTCTCAAGAGTCTGACTTTTTTGGATCAATGGATGGTGCCTCTAAGTTTGTTCGAGGGGATGCTATTGCCGGCATGTTAATTTTATTGATCAATATTGTAGGCGGACTCATTATTGGCATATCCCAGCATGATCTTAGCTTTACTGAAGCTGGGCGAATATATGTCCTATTAACGATTGGAGACGGGCTAGTTGCGCAGATCCCTTCTCTGCTTCTTTCCCTTGCCACTGCCATAATTGTTACGAGAGTCACGACATCAGAATCAATGACTATTCAAGCTAAGAGTCAATTAGCCAACCCCATGGCTTTGATGATTGCTGGAGGCATATTAGTGTTGCTGGGTCTAGTCCCAGGAATGCCATCTCTTATTTTCTTAACCTTGGGTTTGAGTGCCTTTGGTGTTGGATATAGTTTATCTAAATCCAATGGAAAAATTGACGACATATCAAGCTCTGATTTGGCCGAAGTTGAATCTCCTGCTGATCCTATGGGAGAGGAATTAAATTGGGATGATGTTGAGCAGGTTGACCTTGTAGGTCTAGATATTGGCTATGGCCTTATACCACTTGTCAATCCAGAAACGGGAGGACAACTTTTACCTCGAGTAAAAGGTGTTCGGAAAAAATTATCTGCTGAGTTAGGCTTTCTTATTCAGCCCATCCGTATTCGAGATAACCTAGATCTGGAGCCAGACGTATACAACATTGTTATGAATGGCGTGGTGAGAGGAAAAGGCGAAATAAAAGTCGGAAAAGAAATGGCAATTAATCCAGGACAAGTTCATGGATCTCTTGAGGGCGAACCTACAAAAGAGCCTGCATTTGGCTTAGATGCTATTTGGATTGATCCAGCTCAGAGGGACTATGCAAGAACCCTAGGCTATACCGTCGTTGATCCTGCTACTGCAATCGCAACCCATTTAAATACTCTTTTGCGAAATAATGCCTCAGAACTAATAAGTCATGATGAGACACAACAGTTGCTGGATAAAGTGGCCGAACGCGCTCCTAAGCTAGTGGAGGACTTAGTCCCTGGAAAATTACCCTTAGCGACTATAACCAATGTCCTACAAAACATTCTTGATGAATCTATTTCAGTCCGAGATATGCGCACAATTATTGAAGTCCTTTCAACAGAAAGCAGTCGTACTCAGGATGTTGAAGATCTAACAGCAGCTATAAGACCTAGGCTAGGCAGAATGATTATGCAAAACTTAGTTGATGTAAACGATAGTCTCCCAGTAATGACACTAAACCCAGCCTTAGAGCAAATGTTACATAATATCTTGCAGCAAAGCAGCTCCACCCAAAGTGTGGTTATCGAGCCAAAATTAGCTGAGGGCCTCTTTAACGCCTTAGCGAAAAACTCCCAAGACGTCGAAAATCAAGGTCACGCAGCTGTACTGGTTGTGTCACCTAACATTCGTCCTTGGTTAGCAAAACTAATAAGGCATCGCCTAGCTGATCTAACGGTACTCTCGTACAGCGAAATCCCGGATGACCAATCGGTAAATGTGGTCGCTACTATTGATGTTGACACTACTGAATCTTAAGGAAAAGTAACATGGAACTACAGCGAATACTGGCTAAGGACTCTCGTACTGCAATGGAGCAAGTGCATGCAAAATTTGGTAAGGATGCCTTAGTCGTTTCCAACAAACGTGCCAGGAATAAAACCGAACTCATTGTTGCCATTGAACTTGAAGAAGGTTCTGCGGCGGCTCTCGAGGAAATGCAATTCCAGGGAGATGATTCTTTAGTAAACTTACAAGAAGATTCAACTAGCTTTGATCAAGTAATGGAATCCAAGGTTTTCAAAACCATTCCAGACAGTGATGTCGACACAAAAGACTCTACTGCTTTCCTATCTACTTTTGCAGACGATACAAAAGTTCAGCCCGATGTTGGAAACGAAAAACGTGAGCAATTGCATGCTCGCGAAATTGTTGACTTAGTTAAACATGAACTCGCCATTATGCGTCGAGAGATAAAATTATCGAGCCAGTTGGAGGCATGGAGCAATTCTCAAATTGTCTCTGAATCAATGCGCCCCTTAGTGGCTGCTCTCAATGATTCTGGCATGCCCTTATCCCTGCAGGCAATGGTAACGGACACAATTAACCAAAGTCACACATATGACCAAGCCTTGGATAATATTGCTAAAGTTCTTGGTGTAAACATTAATAGCACAGATATTCTTGATGATATGCAGGGTGTACATATTATCTGCGGGAATTCTGGCTCAGGAAAAACTTTGATGGCGGCTAGGCTCGCCTACCAAAAGATTTTAGAGTATGGAGAGAATTCTGTCGCGATAGTGAGTTTTAAAGATTCTCGCTTTGGCGCTTGGAGTCAACTTCAACTATTGGGATCTCAGGCAGGAGTCGATACTTTTAAGGCAGACTCTGAAACTACACTAAATAATTTGTTACAAGAACTTTCCTCACGAAAACTAATTATCATTGATACACCTGGTGTTGGGGCCGAAACAACGTTAAATACCCTCACTAATCTTTTACCTGAAGCTAATTGTCATTTGGTTGTTGCTGCTGACTCCTCAGAGGGTGGCATTAAAAAGTATATCGATATGAATAGTAAATCTTGGATGTCGGTGATGATCTCGAAGCTTGAGGAAAACGCTCGGCCTTGGTCTCTTATAAATGTAATGATCAATAATAGTGCTGCTATTTCATTAGCGGTAGGATCCCCATCGATAAACGAACACGCGACACTAATTGATGGTGTTAGCTTAGTAGAGAATAGTCTCTGCGGGCTACCATTGAGTTTTGTTTGACTACCACCAAGGGATGAAGGAAAATGATGAGAGCCGGAAATCTTTCAAAAGGCTTAGCTAACAGCGCTTGCCCCGAGGTCATATAACACAGTGAATAGCTCGCCCACTCAAATTATCGGCATTGCTAGCGGCAAAGGTGGCGTCGGGAAGACTACTATCTCGGCAAACATTGCAGTGGCATTGGCAGAACGTGGTAACAATGTAATGTTGTTCGATGCAGACTTAGGTCTTGCCAACGCTCAGCTTGCCTTGGGGTGCAAGGCTCCTTTTAACTTTAGCCATGTGTTGGCTGGAGAAAAATCATTAAAAGAAATAATCGTAGAAGGTCCTAAAGGAGTGAAGCTAGTCCCAGGCGCAAGTGGCATCCAACGCTTAGCGTCTTTGAGTGCCACTGAAGTGGCTGGTATCATTCACTCCTTTTCGGAACTTGAGGACGAGCTTGACTACTTCATTGTTGACATGGCAGCTGGATTATCGGACTCAGTGATGGCTTTTCTTGCAGCTTGCCAACATCGCTTTATTGTTCTTAAAAATGAGCCGTCTTCGATTGCCGACGCTTACGCTACAATAAAAGTCATGATTCAAGACTATAGTTTGGACAATATTTTCGTTATTCCTAACAGTGTTTTGTCTCAAAATGAAGGCCGACACTTATACCGAAGTATCAACTCAGTGATAAAAAACTTTTTGGGTGGTGAGGTAAACTATCTGCACTCCATTTCCGAAGATGAAATGTTGCTAAGAGCAATCAAAGCATCACAGCCTATTTTGTCTTTTGCTCCTGCGAGCCCTGCAGCGCGTGATTTTTCTGCTGTGGCGGATATTGTGGAAGCACTGCCAAAACACGATTCAATCTCAGGTGGACTGCAATTTTTTGTTGAGCGGATGGCTGCTCACCAGTCTGATAAGGCTTAATGTGACAGATCTAGGTTTATACGATGAAGTTGGAAACGCTGGCCAGTCAAATGATGCGCTTATGGAGCATATTGGTCTAGTTAAACGCGTTTGTATCCATCTCAAAAGCCGGCTACCAAACTACATGGAACTTGACGAACTTATTCAGGTGGGAACCATTGGTCTAATTGAAGCTGCAAAATCCTTTGATAAAAGTAAAGGTGTCGAATTTGAAATATTCGCTAGAACGCGTATTCGCGGGGCAGTCCTAGATCAAGTAAGAAAGCTTTCTTATTTGCCTCGCTCTGCGATGGTGAGCATTAGAGACCATAATGAAGCAACAGCAGCGCTGTCTGGAGAGCTAGGGAGAGAACCAACGCAATCTGAGTTGGCTGACTTTATGGGGAAAGATTTAGAAAGCTTCCATAAAGAGCGAGCTCACGCGCATCGGTTCCAGACTGTTTCTTTAGAATCACAACTTCCAGACACTGTTGATCTTCCCTCAAGTGAAAATAACGAACCTGAAGCAAAGCTTGCTACAAAACAAATGATGGAGTCACTTGCAGACTCAATTGACTGTCTTCCGGAAAGAGAAAAAACCATTGTGACTCTATATTATGTTGAAGAGATGAATCTCAAAGAGATCGGTGCGGTTTTAGAGGTCAGTGAGTCACGAGTCAGTCAAATGCTTTCCGCAACAATTAAGCAGCTAAGAAAACATTTATCAGATTAGCTAACAGGTACCTTTGTTATTTCTTGGTTGTTTCGATAGAGTAGAAAATTAAGTTAGGATCCCTTGGCACTACCGCTGTCCCTTTCTGCCTTTGCTGAAGGTCTGTCTGTCGCTCCAATACATCTAAGTATTTTTCTCGCTCCAAAGTTACTAAGGCTTCTACGTCTGAATTTAGCTTTTTGGCGTTGGCTAATTCAAGTTCAACTTTACTGATTTGTTCATTTAACAAATCGGTAACGTTTGAAACTTTAGTAATATGCTGGTGAACATGATTCACCTCTTCCTTAAGTGCAACAACTTCCGTAGCAACCTTATCAGTTTCGATGGCTATCCGCTTTGCAGCTGCCTCTGGCATGCTGTTTCTTAGCTCCGCAACACTTAAATCCGCTTTTTCAACCGCCGCGCTGAGCTCTGCTTGTTTTTCGACAACCTCTTTTTGAGATACGGTTAAATCTTGAATAATGGTATTAACATCGACTACGCTCGACGAGGTTACTGTCAAACTCTCTTGTAATTCGGAAATCCTAGTCGATAGTTGATAGTTCATCACGCCATAGCCGACGACAATCAGAGAAAGAAAAGCTGAGGAGCCGATTAAAATTAGTTTCGATGATTTGTTACTCTTTTCCATGCTCGAGGTTAGTGTACTGAGCAGTAAAGCGTCCCTATCTTCGCCTGAGTTGTCTTCAGAGGAAACTTTGTCCTCAGGCGCTTTGTCTGAAGGCTTTTCTTCTGCCGTGGACTTTTCCTTTTTATCTTTTGCCAAAACAATAACCACTCTGAGTTTTTATAAATCGTAGGTTAATAATCTTCATTTTATGTCCTTATAATCGACAGTCTTTCAATCAACTTTAGACCCTTTCATCTTTTGAACTAGATAACTCTGGACTGCAGAGTTTGAGCTGATCGGATCCAGAAATTTTTGGGCATTCCAGGGGCTACTACAAAAGATTGAGCCTCTTCTTTAGTCAAAAAGGGTCCTGATATGATTCCGTGTACTATTCCCTGATCACTCTGCAGCGAAACGATTAATGACTTTGAAACAATGCCTGTTTGCTCACTGTATTCATGCGCCGTTTCCTTTGTTTTAAAAAGATTAAATTGTACAAAATAGGAATTCGGCTTGGCATCGGTGACAATTTTTTTAGATTCAGACGCCTGCAAGTCCAAATCCAAACTTAAACTTAAATTGATCTCAGCTTGTCCATTAACTTCGGATGAATCGCCAATTGAGGCACTAGTGGTTTTTAGCGCCGCTTTCTGAATATTGTTCTCTAACAAGTTTTGAGACGTACCCAACTCTTTTGTCCCATGGACCACTTGCTCGAAACTGAATAAAGGTCCTATATGGCTATTGAAGAATTTAGGGTTCAGAAACGACGTGACGCTTAATGAGGTGGCGAAAATCAGGATCATTGCTGACGCCCACAACCAAGGGGATGCCCCTTTACGTTTTATGGAGTCCTGAACGATATCCTTATTTTGCTCACAGTTTTGAGCTTTTGTATCCTCAGAGACAACGCGTGCTGAATCAATTGAATTTTTATCATGAGAGTCAACTTCTTCAAAGTTTAATTCACTATGCTGTATAAATACGACTTGAATTAAACCTTCCAACAACTTTTCTGCCTCATCACCCCTGCCGACAGATTCAGCGATACTAAACAAGCTATTAACATCATTCATGGATGGTTGTTCAAATTCCCAGCGATGCAGCTTTTGGCCAAATAAGTTCAATGCCTGGTCGTATTCAATCCATTCGTCTGTATCGATAAACGCAACTAACCGTACATTGACCCCCGGAAAATCTGAAATAAGCTGTGAAAGCAAAACCCATTGCTGTTGATCAATTAAGTGCGCATCATTGACCACCATTAATGTGACCATACTATTCTCTGCAGGCGGCCTGAGGGCTTCATCTAGGGACATCTGGGTCATAATGTGATTGAAGCGCTTTAATAGACTATCAGTCGTACTTGGCAATAGTACTTCTACCTTGAATCCCTTTGCTTTTCGAAGACGTGACACCATCAGTCGACAATAATGATTCAACATTACCTCGTTAGAAGCTACGACAGCAATGCCTTGCCCCATTTGGTAAACAGCATTAAGTCCCTCAAGGAATTCCACCTTATCATTTGGTCGGTAAAAAAGATCTCCTTGATCAATCCATTTTGAAGAGTCTAATGGTGAGGTGTCCTGTTCGTATGTCATATTAATAGCCTCCTTGAGGCACTATCTATTTATTTAAATTAAAAGTTTCCCATCAGCGTCATAGCGCATGCCATCGGGCACTTCAGGGTTTGGTTTTTGGGCAACCTGAGCGCCTTGGCCCAGGCTGTTTAAACTAAAGACATACGCAATCACTTGAGCAACGGCATAATAGAGGGTTTCTGGTACGCTCTTATTTAAGTCAGTTGTAAAGTAAATTGCTCTAGCCAGTGGCGGCGCATGGAATATAGGAACACTTGCTTCTTTAGCCTTTTCTCGAATTGTTTGAGCTATGTAGTCAACACCTTTCGCAACCACTATCGGAGCTCCTGAGCTGGAAGGATCATATGCTAGAGCCACTGCAAAATGCTCTGGATTTACTATGATCACATCAGCATCGGGGATGGCCTCCATCATTTGCCCCATTGCCATTTCTCGTTGCTTTCTTCTTATTTGCGCTTTTACTTCAGGTCTACCCTCGGTATCTTTAAATTCATCCTTAATTTCTTGTTTAGTCATCTTCAATTTTTTATTGTGCTCATAGATTTGATAGGGAACATCAATAGCTGCCGCTATGATTAAAGTTAGGGTAACAAAAACTGTCCCCTTTCCAATAAGCGCCCCAGCGTTAGCCATCGCTGGCTTCACATCCATAAACCCCAAAGCAATAAGGTTATTGAAATTACTGCTCACGACTAAATATAAAACGCCTCCCACCAAGCCAAACTTTGCAAGTGCCTTTGCTAAGTTTACCAATGCTTGCATGCCAAACATTCTCTTAAATCCTTGCAATGGATTTACCTTGCTGGCCTTTGGGGCCATAGATTTTAGTGAAAAGTTATAACCTCCAATTATACCGGCGGCTCCTATCGCAATAATGACCGCGAGTACAAATATAGGTAGGGTAGCAACCATACTATCCACAGCATGGTGTCCAAATGTTGACGGTAATAGTGCTTCTGAATAAATATCTTTGCGATCAAATACAAATCCAGCTCGAAATACATCCCCAAGCTGCAAAATTAGTATCCCGCCAAACAAATACATAAAGCACGCAACTCCAATCATCATTGCCGCTACCGAAAGCTCCTGAGATCGAGCTACCTGCCCATCTTCACGCGCTTTCTCAAGTCTTTTCGCGGTAGGTTCTTCAGTGCGTTCTTCTGTAGTATCTTGCTCTGCCACTACTGCACTCCTAGGGCTTGACCCATCACTTCAAAGGATTGCTGCCACAACCACTGAATGCGAAATCCAATACTAGTCATAGATAGCGATAACAAAACCATTCCAGCCATTATCATTGCGGGAAATCCCACAGCAAAAATATTCAGAGCTGGCGCTGCTCGGGTAATGACACCGAGACCAATATTGATGAACAACAGAGATGTCATTAATGGCATTCCAATGAGAATAGCACCAAGAAATATCATCGAACTCCATTCAATCACAAGCTGAATTAGCCCTTGAACGGCTATTTCCTCTCCAATCGGTAAAATTTGAAAAGTCTCCAGCAGTAATGAGATTACTAAGACGTGTCCACCGAGCCCTAAGAAAATCAGGGTAGAACAAATAATTAAAAACTGTGCCAATACCGGCACATTTCCTATGTTTGGGTCGACCATATTAGCCATGCTTAATCCCATCGAGGCAGAAATAGCCTGCCCTCCAACCACAAGAGCTGCATTAACTATCTGAAGCAACAACCCCATTAACGCACCTATAAAAACTTGAAAAAATACTTCTCTCAAGCCTGAAGCACTTATTGGGTCAAGTGACGGCCATTCTGAGAGAGGGTATACCATCCAAGTCAACACGATCGCTAACAGTACTCGAATACGGACCGATACGGCCCTTATTGAAAAGAATGGTGCGGTCAACAAAAAAGCTGAGATGCGAATCATGGGCCATAGCAACATATAGAAACGCTCCACCACTTCCGCAACTAGAAGCTCCATTACATAAACAACATAGGAATGCGTTCAAAAATGCGCCCAAAAAAATCGACCATAATAGCTATCTGCCAACTTCCAAAAGCCATCAAAGCAAGGACCATGACTCCAAGCTTAGGAATAAAACTTAACGTCATTTCCTGAATAGATGTAGCTGCCTGGAATATACCAATAAGAAGACCAACCGCGAGAGCTACACCTAATAAAGGCGATGCAACCATCACAGCAACCCACAGTGATTCCCTTCCTAACTCGATAACTTGTGACGCATCCATAATTTTTCCTATCCAATCACAAAACTTGAGGTTAAAGATCCCATAATCAAAGACCAGCCATCCACCAATACAAATAACATCAGCTTAAAAGGCATGGATATCATCATTGGAGATAACATCATCATACCCATGGACATCAAAACACTTGCCACTACTAAGTCGATTACAATAAATGGAATATATATGAGAAACCCAATGGTAAAGGCACTCTTGAGCTCTGAAGTTATAAATGCTG
>Ga0115552_1002647_pt1 | contig 10165 bp, 6 predicted proteins | sample COGITO_mtgs_1103_3_FD_87178 | JGI IMG/M metagenome (GOLD analysis project Ga0115552, IMG submission 87178) | Pelagic marine microbial communities from North Sea - COGITO_mtgs_110328 | ecosystem: Environmental > Aquatic > Marine > Epipelagic | place: Germany:Helgoland, sampling site Kabeltonne...
AAATACATGTAATCTCGATACGTTTACCCCGGCATACTTAAGCACATCCTGACTCTCACCATTCACCTTTGCAAAGAAAAACCGATCCGTCTCGGTCAATTTCGAAATCACATGCGATACAAAAATATCCTTATGATGCACCACCAAACCGTTCCAAAGAGGCGACGACGAAGAGAGCGAGAGATTCCCCAGTTTCTCCGGTAATGCATTTCCCGCCTCCTTTTCACCCTCGTCCTCGTCTTCGGAAGAAGAAGAAGACGAGTACTTCAGCTGATCCCACTTGGAATAATCAATCACCATTTGCACATGCGCGAGACTTTTTTTTAAGCAAAAATTGAACAAAGAAACGTTTTTTACACCAAACTGCCGCAGAAACAAAACGACCACGAAAAGAAAAAACAGAGAAACACATACTATAAATATGGACGCTGTGTTCGGGTATTTCGGCGGCGGTTCCTCCGCGCAGTCGAAGAAAAACAAAAGGCTGCAACAACAACAAAACGAGCGATCGTCGTTACCGTCTTTACGTCAAGGGCACCAGAAATCGTTGTCGTTTGGCGTTGACGATGATTTTGATGATGATGACGAAGATGAGGATGATGATGATGATGAGATTGAAAGGAGTAGCGACGAGGACACGGAGGAGGAAGAGGAGGAGGGAAAAGCGAGCGGGCATAGGAAGAAAAACAAGAAGAACAGTAAGAAGAACGAGAAGAATAAGAAGAACAGTAAAAAACGGAAAGATAAACTGGACGCGTTGCTCGATAACGACGACGAGGAAGATGATTTAGAGGCGGCGGAGGACCAAGCGAAGAGTTTTGAGATGCTGAGAGAAAAATTGGACCAATCGGAACGGTTGCGCGTGTCCGAAATGCGCGAATCGAAACAACGGTTACTGGTGGCGAGGCAACAGTCCGCGGAGTTTTCGAGAATGGTGGCGAAGGATTTGAAGGACATGGAGGAGAAGATTGTAGGAGGGAGTACTAACGACGCGGAAGAGCTTATTGAAATGTTGAAGCAGACGTTGGAGGAGGCGAAAGCGTTTGCGGCGAACGCGACGGAGGAGCAGAAGAGAGCCATACGGGAGGTTGGCGTAGACGCGACGCACGTTATGGCGGCAGACGGAAAAGGAGAAGAAGGAGACGGAAAGGAAGAAGAAGAAGAAGAAGAAGAAGAAAGAGAAGCAGAGGAAGAAGAATTTGATAAAGTTACGGATCAGGTGATGGCGGACGCGAGCGATGTCGCGACGGAGAATATTAATAGGGAGAATAGAAACAACAACAACAACAACACAGGCGGATTTAAGAAAGGTTTTTTGATGGAGAGAAATCCAAACAACGCGATCGAGGTTGAGATGAAAAAACTGGAAGAGGCAAAGAAGAGGAACGGCGGCGGAGCGAATCCGAGAGAGTCCTTCTTAGAGCGCGCCAAATACATACCGCTGCGATTAGATCACGACGAACGGAAATACTTGCGTTTGTTAGAAGCAGCGTTACACGTGAGCGAGTACACCGACGTTGTTGACGTGCAGTCGTGGTCATCCAGGTCGCAACGAATTGCGAGGATGATTAAAGAGATTTGCGCCATCATGTCCGGTTTAGTCGTGGCTTCGGATTACAGAGCTGGGCAAAAACTCATTCAAGACCGCGAGTTTAAGGACAACGCGAACTTTTTCGGGATGATATTTGAAATCGGAAGGAGGCATAAAATCATGAACCCGGAAAAGATGCGATCGGAGTACGGGAAGATGGTGTATTTGTTACAAGACTCGCAATCGCCAGACGTGAGAGAGATGTTGTCGTTTAAGTTGGTGAGACCGTTGAAAACGGCGTACTGGTTGCTTTCGGAATCTGAAAACGGTTTGGACATGCTCAACGATCCCTTAATGTCTACCGCGACGGCGGAAATCATGCACGAAGGGAAGCCGAGACACGAGGTGCAAAGAGAGATCAAGCAAAAAGAACGCGCCAGGGAAACATTGAGCAAAAAATACGCGGCGAGAGATTTAAGTTCGGAAGACATTTTGCACGTCTTATACTCCATCGCGGACAACAACGCGTACTTGCGCTATAATCGCGACCCGGTTGATGAAATGTTAAAATTTCTGACGGATATGTTCGATCCTAAAACACCCGAGGAAGGGTTCTCGTTGGGCATCTCCACAGGGATGGAGGGCGCGCGCCTATCGCATAATCACGGCAGGCAGTACGCGTATGTTTCTCAATCGCTGATGCTGTGGAGAGAAGTCGCGAATGATATGTTCAAACTCTGGTACTTGGCCGAACACGATTTGTTGCGAGATAACAACCGATACACGTTGCAAAATACCGGTCAAGGTCTCAATCGCGTCCAACATTCGCCGCAAACGTTGAAGTGCATGCATGAGATTTTGCACAGATGTCAATCGAAATTAGGTCACTGGGTCGGATCTTCAGTCATTCACTTGGGCGACCACAACGTCCCGAATGCGTTAATGTTTATCGACAAGTACACGCAAGTGGCGAGAATTTTAGCGCCGGTCGTCCTCGTAGTAAAAGAGTTGCCGAAACTGGCGAGCAAAAACCGCGAGTTGCGCCAATACATCGAGAACGCCTTTGACAGCGTGGAGAGCTGTCGTAAGTTGATTTTGACGGACTTTTTTAGGCACGCGTTTGACGGCTCTGGTGCAGATAATTTCTTTGACGCCGGTTCGTGCATCGACGGTCGATTGACGTCCGCTTGGAACTGGTGTTCGAAAATCGAAAAGAAGTCGTACTACCACGTGTTTAAGTTGTGCGGCTTTGCGTCGTTCGATTCTCGGGATCAGTAAAAAATTAACTTTTCTTACAGTAGCACATGTATATGAAGACTACTCATACAAATAATCACTAAATAAAGCGCGGTTTGCCTACTACATCTACTGCTATTATCGCTACTATTTACGTCCTTTGCCGCGTCCACCTCTTCCTCCTGATCTTCCTCCACCTCTTCCTCCCGATCTTCCTCCACCTCGACCGCTCTTTTTCTTCCGGATGTCTTCTTTTCTTCCTTTTCGAATCTGGTCCGCGTTTCTGAGCTCGCTCGGCGCGTTGTTTCCTGAACCATTTCCGCCACCATCCGTACCTTTCGTGTGAAAATGTCGCTTGAACCGGCTCATGCCGCCGCCTTCGGACGCACCGGCTCTCTTCTTCTTATCGTATCTCGCGCGCGTTTTCTCGTCTTCAACCTCACCAACTTGCGAAACGTATCTGTTCGTTTTCGATTGCCACTTCTTATACGTCTTTCCGAGCGTATCTTTCGAAACTACTTTCCCGCTTTCGTTTTTAATCCTCTTTCCGTTCTTGCCGATTTCATTCGCGTCGACTTGGACGTAATTTTTCTTCTTCTTGTCCCAAACGCTGACGAGTTTCTTTTGTTTGCGCATGGACGCGCCGTCTTCGGCGACAATGTCCATGGTCATTTCATCTAAATCGTCCATCGTGCAACCTTCTTTCGTGCTCAATCCAAGCTCTTTGTGATTGATTTTGCGAGGAACGACGTCCATGAAGAACTCGTCGTCGCGAAATTTACCTCGTGAGAAGGCGTCTTGAGAGACTAGCGTTTTCAGCTTCTTCTTACCTCCAGAACCTCCTCCTCCTCCTGCTCCAATGTCGACACCGTTTACTCGTTCGTCGTCGTCGTCGTCGTCGTTGCCTTCGTCGTTATCCGAATCGTCATCGCTGCCATCATCATCATCATCATCAGCGTCATCATCAGCGTGAGTATTTCCGGCGACAATCGGGTTCTCATCATCCCCTAAAGGTCTCAATTTCTTCGTCTTTTCTTCCCCGTTATTCCGCATCTCGATAAACTTTGCGTGCGCTTTTCGTTTCTCACTCATCGCGTTCACCGATACCGAACCTTTCCAGTTCTTTCCGATTTTCCCAGCCGAAGCAAACTCGGCTTCTAAGACGGTCGCGTGCGGGCGGTAATTTTTCATCCCGCGCATGAGTTCGGCCAACTCTTTAGCGTTTTTGTATGTGGTCGTGTTCGCCGTTCCTCCGGCGTTGGACGCTTTTCGAAAGATGGCGGCGCAGAACAACGGGTGTGGCCCACATTCAATGAGTGGTTTCGCGCGAGCAACGGATTCCGAACTTGCTGGAATTCTCGTCTTTTGGTACGCTTTGTACGCGTTCACGGTGGTTTTCTGCAACGCTTCCAGCTCGATGTGCGTTTCGTGCAATTCCCGGACGCGGTCGGCGAGTAAATCTAAGGAACCGATTGGGAACGTCCCCACGACAGACTCTTCGTTTGCGTCGCCTTCTCTCGCTCGTTTTTCCGCTTCTTCTTCGTTTTGTGGTGGCACAATATCCGCCGGTTTGATTTTTCTACCCAAGAACAAGTGTAAATCGACGACGTACCCTAACTCTTCTTTTACCAATATCGAGTGCGCGATACCTTTCCTCCCAGCTCTGGCAACGCGACCGACTCTGTGTACGAACAATTTCGCGTTCGCTGGAAAATCGTAATTAATCACGTTATCTAACAAAGGCACGTCGATACCTCTCGCCGCGACGTCGGTGACGACCATCACGTTCGCCTTACCCGATTTGAACGTCGCCAGAGCGATTTTTCTCGCCGCGAAATCCATCGCCCCGAATATGGACACGCACGAGTGGCCCTCTTTTTTCAGCAGCGTTTCCAAGTGCTCCACGTGATGTCGAGTGCTCGCAAAGACCACTGTTTGAGATTTTTCGTTTTCAACGACCGTTTGTAAGATTCTCAATAAGGCTGCTATTTTCTCCTCTTTGCGCACGAGCGCGAACGTCAATCGCAAATCTTCAGATATTTTCATCTCCGCATCGAGACGTATAACTCGCGGATCTCTCAACCCGACTTTCACAAACTCCGCCAGCGCGCTCGGCAACGTCGCGGAAAACAACAACGTCTGTCTCGATTGACTCACTTTTTTCATAATCTCCGAAAGTTGCTCCTGAAAACCCATCTCTAACAACCGATCGGCTTCATCTAAAACAACTTTTTCCACCAATCGTAAGCTGAAACTTTCAATCTCGTTCGTGTGGTGCAACACTCTCCCCGGCGTAGCCACAATCACGTCCGGATTATTCGCCAAATCCTCAAACTGCATCTCCATGCTATCGCCGCCGACTAAAGCGCACAACCGTAAATCGGTAAACTTTGCCATATCTCTCGTCACCGCGAACGTTTGCAACGCCAACTCCCTCGTCGGCGCGAGAATCAACGCTCTCGCGCCGTTCCTCAGCGAGTGCTTCTGCAACGCCGCTAAAACTGGTACCACAAACGCCGCCGTCTTCCCGCTCCCGGTCCTCGCCATCGCCACCACGTCCACGCCGGTGCTTATCACCGGAATCGCTTTCCTCTGAATAGGTGTCGGCAATCGATAGCCTTTGCGCTTAATCGCTCGAAAGATGTCCGGAGGCAAATCCATGCTTTCAAACCCGCCGGATTTCTGCTTTTTCTTGTTCAGTTTCTCTTGTTTCAATCTTCGGCCGGTGAGCTTTTCCACGCGTTCGAATCCGAATTCTTCAACATTCGTCGTCTTATTCTTATTCTCATCAGCATTCTCATCATCATCAGACGACGAATAATTACTGCTCGACGATTCCCCTTCGTCTTCTTTTCTCCCTCTCTTGTTCAAACCCATCTCGCGCGTTCTTCTTTGACTTTTTCTTCTTTTTAAACGCCCTATTGCGTGTGTGTGTGTCTTATTCGTAAAGTGATACTAAAAGGATGTAAAGAATTTGAAGACTTTTAGCGCCGTCAAAAACGCTCTCGTGTCTGCTCTTTTTTTCTTATTTTCAGCGAAAACGGTTCCTCATTTTTATCTTCTTCTTTGACTTCTGATCTTTCTTTCTTTCTTTCTTTCTTTCTTTCTTTCTTTCTCTCGAACGTATTCTCTTTCGGGAAGCAAGGCGCGCGCGCGTAAAACGAACAAATCGGCGATGATGAGTAAGTAAAAGTAAGAAAATTCATTCTGAGAGTTGTATCTCGTGATGATAAAAACTGCGCTGAGCCGAAAAAGAACACGCGCGGTTTACTTTTTTTTGTATCTCTGAATTCACTCTTGAGAAGGAGAACGATTTGATGAGAGAGCGGGTGGAGGTTCCCTCTTTCTCTCTCGGTGCGCGTTCGGCGATGATGATTTAAAAACAGGTCTGACAATCTCGGGTACCAAGCAACCCGCGCTTTGCTATGATTACTTGAATTTCTGAGCCGAAGAGACCAAGCGCGCGAGAGAGGAGAACAAAAACCTTTGCCCCGGGAAAAAGAGAGAGAGATACAAAAAAATACGCGAAGCGCGCTGCTACGTCCTTCTCTCCTTCGCGCGAAGTTTTCCGACGATGATGTTAAAAAATCATCCATCATTGTTTTAATCTGATGTTCAAAATGATTAAAAGTACATTATTTACTGAGTCGGAAAGCAGAGCGAACGAAAATCGATCGAACAACGAAGCGACAGAACACCACCCGTGTTAAAGGGAATTTTCAACGAACGAAAATTTTGATTTTTAACCACTTTTCCTCTATTTTTAGACACAAAACAGAAACATCGCATGACCGCGAATGAAGGTAAAGACGACGATTCAGACGACGAAAACGACGCGGTTTCAGACGACGGGTTCGTGTACGCCGAAGTTGAAGTCGTGAGCGTCGAAGGGACCGACTCCGACGACGAAGATGAGAGGCGGAAGGAAGTGTTGTGTCTTGGGGAGGAAGACCGGCAAAACGGAGGAAGCGAAGCGTCGCCGAGTCTAGAGTTGACCGAGGAGAAGGTAGAGGATGTGAACAAAAGTGAGAAGAAGAAAAAGAAGAAAAAGAGGAGAAAGTCAGAGCAAGAAGTAGAAGAGGATCCGACTGAATTCTCCCCTCGAGTGTCGGAAGAAGTTCCGCGAAAGGTGCCGGTCGACGATGCTCCTTTCGTTGAATTAGGTATTCACAAAGAGAACGAAGACCAAAAAATACAGAGACAAACGCAATTCACCTCCCTCGCAAACGCCACGAAAACCAACCAAGACGCGCTCTTACTCTGCGAGCGACTCAGGAGAGAAATACAAACGCACAAGACGCACCGCCTTCGTTTAGAGCAAGAAAAACGCGAGCAAATGAAAACCATCAAGCGCTTGAAGAAGGAAGCGGAGGAAGTGTTCGCGCCGGCGATTGAAGATTTGAACGCCAAGTACGGGGTTGCGATGAAAGATAGAACGATGTTGACGATCGAGAGAAATAAGTTGATGAAAAGAGTTAAAGGATTGGAGAAAGAGTTGGAAGAGTTGAAAGATGCGCATACGAAGAAGAAGAAGACGAAGAAAGAGGAGGAAGAGGAGAAAGCAAAGGCAAAGGCAAAGCCGACGAGTAAAGTGGCCACGCGGGTGAAAGCCATAGAACACAAAGTAGCGAAAGAAGAAGAAGAAAGAGAGGAAGAAGAAGAAGAAGAAAAGGAACGAAAAGAAACATCGTATGCGGCACCTTCGTCCGCTCTTTTGCTGAAAAAGTTCAAAAAACGACAGAAGAAACACGCGGCGAAAACGCGCGTCGTCTCGCAAGAGGAGGTTGGAGAAAATACGCGACGAGAGGCGTTTGACCACGCAGCGCGCGCGAGGCAAACGGACATGTTTGAAGCAACGAAAGAAGAAGAGGAGAAGAAAGAGCGGAAGCATATGCAGACGTTATTATCGCAGTCCCAAACGGAACAGCGCCGGGAAAAACCACGAGTGGTAAACGTTACGCATACGAGACTCATTCGTCTACCGAAATCAGACAAAGACCAACGTTTCGCATCTGCTCTACACCCATCGAAAAAGTGCATCGCGTACGGCGACGAGAGCGGTGGATGGAGAATGCTCGACACGAACACGGGAGAAGTTATCGCATCTTTTGAGAATTATGCCGTGTCTACGCAAGAGATATGTACGAGTCGAGTTACCTTTATCAGCTTTGTAAACACGGGTAAAATATTGCTGTGCGGCGACGCTCGAGGCTGCGTATCCTTGTTCGATTTGACGCTCGCGAAACGGATTTTGTTTTTCCCGCATTCGCCTTTAGTAGCGTTACCATCGGTATCTTTAGCACCATCTACGACATGCGATACCGCAGAAGAATCGCTGCTGCAGCCGGCGCCGCCGAAGTTAGATTCTGAGTCTACGTACTGCGTCTTTATCAAGGGTACCGGCAACAACGGCGAGACAAACTCCACGATGACGCCTCTCGAAGCCGCGAAAACACCGGCGGTAAAAGGCATAGCGCTTTCGCCGAATGAATCCTTCGTCGCGGTAACGTACAAACACTCCAACGTCTTCAAAATATTCGATTGCTGTTATTCGATGCCGAAGGAATCACTAGAAGAGAACTCCTTTCTCCTGTGCGAGATTAAGACCGAATGTTCGCCGGATATTTCGAGCGTAGATTTTATAAACGATACCACCGTAATCATCCGCGACGAGACGTCCTCGGCGTACAGAGTATCATTTTAATTCACATCAAATCGGCTATTATAGAATATATATGTATTATATACACAAACGCTGTTGGTTGATTCTACTCTTGCTATTATTAGTAGATTTTCTTACTTCTCTTCTCTCTCTCTCTCTGTCTAAATTTTTTACTTCTTCTTGTTCGATACGCTCTTATCGTTCTCTTTGTCGTTACTCTCTTTCTCCTCTTCTTCCTTCTTCTTCTTCATCGCGTCTTCGTCAACGCCAACGCCGCCGTCGACGGTATCCTCCGCATCGTGCATGTCGCTCACCCGTTCGCGTTCTTTCTGTTCCATCTTGTTATTAATTAAATCGTGCAACGCGACCACGGTTCTTATGAGCGCGCCTAAATAAATCACCAACTGCGCGTCGTTCGTTTCCACCGCGAACGCCTTGACGTAACTCTCTAAATTCAAATTCGGTAACCCGTTGAACGCGTTTTGCAACTCCCCCAATATCTCCTGGTTCACCGGTAACTGATCGCTCAACACCAACTCCATGTATTTCTTAATCTCTTTTAATCTCGTTTCCAATCCTCTCAACGCTCTCGCTTTCTCTTTCACTTGCGTGCTCAGCGTGCTCACCGTCGCGTCCTTCACGTCTCTCAACAAATGCTCAACGCCAATCGCCTCCGGGTCGCTCGCCTCAATCGTACACGGCACGTGCTCGTGCGTCTTCTGCGCTTTCTGCGTCATCGTTCCGTCTTCCTTCACGTCCAACACCGCCCTGTACGCATTCGTCGGCGCGTCGTCCGCCGTCGGCGACAAGTTCACGATAACCAACACCGGATCCGCGCAATATTTCTCAAGCAACTCCCCGATGTCTAAATCATTCTCCCGGATTTTCGGCCCGGTGGAATACCATCCGACCACTTTCTCCTTCGCGTGTATTCTCGAGTGCATTCGGTACATTTGTTCCGCGTACGCGTGATCGAAAAACCAAATCGACGCATCCGACGGGTCCTCCTCGAAAGGTACCGCGAACGACGACGTGATGTCCAAACGGTCGTTCGCCACGGAACCGAGTAAGACGCCGACGACGCGTCGTTTCGCCTGTTGGTTCGAATCGTCCTCGTCCTCGTCTTCTTGGTCGTCGTCCTCGTCGCCCTGATTGATAATGATGTTAGTGTGCGTCAATACATTTAAAAGGAAAAAGAGAGAGAAAACATCATCGATAAAAACATCGCGCTTGAGAGAACACACACACACACACAGAGAGAGAGATGAAGAGAGAGAGATTGACATCATCATCATCACATCATCATCATCAAAATCAGATCGCAAAAAGTGGGAAAAAACAGAAGAGAAAAAAAACAAGCGACGTTGCGTATTACCTCGTCGACTCTTTTAAAGTGATCGACCACGGAGAGCAAAACTAACGGGTGGACGACGACGGAGTCGAAGTTTGATTTACTCGCGCTCGCACCGCTCGTCGTCTTTGTTTCCTTCTCGTCGTTGGCTGAATCCACGTCTTTCATCTCTCTTCTCTCTCTTGTGACGAGTGCAGAAAATTTTCTCCTCGTGTCTTTCACGTACACAATTAGGTTTTAATACCCTAAACAATTTATTTGCAAAAATTTTTCAAAAGAAAAAAAAACAACCAAGTGACAGCACAAAAATCATCGATTACATCTACTCACTACTCGTTGTCTCTTCTTCTTTGTTTTTCGCTCTCTTCTGTTCGAGAGAGAGAGA
>Ga0115552_1002648_pt1 | contig 10163 bp, 8 predicted proteins | sample COGITO_mtgs_1103_3_FD_87178 | JGI IMG/M metagenome (GOLD analysis project Ga0115552, IMG submission 87178) | Pelagic marine microbial communities from North Sea - COGITO_mtgs_110328 | ecosystem: Environmental > Aquatic > Marine > Epipelagic | place: Germany:Helgoland, sampling site Kabeltonne...
AGAGAAAAAGAGCACAAGATGCTTTTCCGAGCGATTCTTGCCGTCTCGGTCCTCGTGACGTTCGCGACGGTGTCTCTGTACCACGCGGACGCGCTCGGCGAAGGCATTTTCGCGGAATCGAGCGCGAAACACCACGTGAACACGATGAAAGCGTCCGGGACGTTGAAGTCTTTGGACGGATTCAAACACGAATATTTAGACCCCGGGCACGATCACTCGCCGGTCGGGACGTTTGAAGCAGAATACAGAGAGAAATTGGAAACCATGGGGTACACGAAGGAGCAAATCGCGCACTTCGAGAGGATGTCCGCGGAGACGTTGGTGCACTTGTTTCAAGAGGCGACGGAGGTGATCGATCGGGAGTTACAAAAATCGAGAGGGACGGCAGAACCGATGCATTTGCCAGGTCTGAGCGAGTGGTTGGAGAGGAAGAGGGAGGATCACGTGAAGAATAAAAAGGCGAGGGAGGAAAAGGAGAAGGAGGAAGAGGAGGAACGCGAGCGGAGGATGGAACGCGCGCGAGAGGAAAACGGGCGAGAAGAGGAAGAGATGGAAGAGAAATACGGAGGTGACGGAGGTAAAATGATGAGTGGGGAAGAGGTCATGGCGGCGATTGAGGCGCACGATATCGCGTGGAAGAAGGCGCATCCGCCGCCGAGTCCCCCCGTTGGGAGTAGTTCGAGCAGTAGCAGTAGTCGCGGTAGTACTAGTAGCAGTAGTAGCTCTGGAGGTGGATGGATTTCGAACAATTTGTTCGGACACTTCGGAAAGAAGAAGAGCGAGGAGGTTGGGTCGGAGGAAAGAGGTGACGGCGAGGGCGAGGGCAACGACGATGAAAAAGTAGAAACGGATAGCGGGAGTAGTAGTAGCGGCGGAGGCGACGACGAGGACGAGTCCAGTACGGACAACGCCGACGACCCGCCCAGTTTCAAGTCGATGGAAGAGCGCAAAGCGTTTTTGAAAACGGATCAGTTCAAAAAACTCGCCGCCGATCTCACGCCGCCGAAATTTTGTTACGAAGCGGTGAATGGAGAAAAAGCGTTCCCGACTAATGGAAAGATTACGAAAGGTGCTCCGAGCGTTGCGGCGGCTGCGAAGATTGCCGAGCAACTCACGGACGAGCGCGAGTGTTGGTTCATGGACAAGACGTGCGTCGATGCGCTTTCGCCTGGGAACGGGAAACAGTGGATTCGCAAATATATGTCCGCAGAAACCACGGTCACGGACATTTTAGAAGACTTGCCAGATTTTGGGAAAGGACAACTCGGCACGTGCGCGTTGATTGGCTCCGCCGATAACATGTTGAAGAAAGGATGGGGCACGCAAATCGACGCGCACGATTTCGTCGTTCGATTCAACTCGAAAATGAAAGGGTTCGAGAAAGATATCGGGTACAAAACTGACGGGTTATGGCAGAAAGATTCTTACGTCGGTGCTATCGGCGGGAACCAAAAGCCGTCCAAGTATTACATGATTCCGAAAATCATCCCCAAAAACTTTGTGCGCAAAGACGGCGCGAGAGTCGTCGGGTACAGCACGGCTTTGCCGTCCTGGCGCAAAGCCATCACGGAAATCTACAAGATTTATAAAAAGGATAAGAAAATTACCAAAGGGACACCGACTGGTGGTTTAGCTCGAATGATTTCGTTGATGGAATCCGGCGCGTGCACGCGAGTGGATATTTACGGTTTCTCCGGAGGCGGCGGTAAGTACTTCAAGAAATCCGCGGTGGTGAAGGACGAGCACATCATCTCCGTCGAACATTACATCCGTCGATTAATGATGGCCACTGGTTTGCGAGGTAAAGTTTGCGTGTACGGTCAATAACAGAAAGGCACGCACAGATGGATAGATGATAGAGAATACACATGTTATCTTTCAACACTTCTATAACGAAAATTTATTCGTTCGCGCGAATATCTCTCAGCGTCAAATCAAACAAAATATCGCTCCCGGCAAAAGGATGGTTCGCGTCCAACATCACCACCTCATCCGTCATCGACCTAATCACCGCCGGATTCCCATTCATCAACGTCACGGTCCCACCTTCTTGCAACCCGCCTTTCTCCGCCCACACTTCTCTCAACCGTTCGATTTCCGGATGTTCCTGCGGCACGCGAAACAGCAAGTTTGGATCGTACTCTCCGCCCGACGCTTCAATCTCTCTCGTCTCGTTTACCGTCATATTCCTCACCGCTTTATCGAACGCTTTGAACAAGGGATTCCCGACCACGTCCGCGGCGCCTACTTCAAACGTGACTGGATCCGCCTCGTCTTCGTCTTGTAAAATTTGCCCTTCGCTCGTTCGTAAACTGAACGTGATTTCCACGATATCTCCGAGTTTCGGAAACGCATCGCTGCTCGAATCATCATCTGTCTTCTTCTTCCCTTTGTTAATTCTCATTTCCGTGGTAAACCCTTCCTGGCCTTTGCGGACGTCTTGTAAAATAGATCCAGAGAACGCGTCAGGTCCGGCGTCGTTTTCCTGTTTGTCGTCGTCATCGGAGTTGGAAGCGTGCAGTTGATGGTGTCCTCGTCTGACGCCTTTTGCGGAAGAAAAACGACGACGATGAGAAGACGACGATTCAGACGACGAAGGAGAACAACACGCCGAAGAGCGAGAGGTCGTGGTAAGCAGCAGCGCTCGATTCATGAGTCGTGATAGGAGTCGTAGTAGGGTAGTAGTTGTTGTCTTGCAAAATGACGAATAAAATGGATAAATTGGAAAAAGGAATTCAAAGAACATCACAAAAAGAAACGCAAAGCGGCTGACGACGACGACGCGTTTGGCGGCTTTCACGGAACAGAATTTATGGTGGATAAAGAAGTAAACCTGATCAAACCAATCGTGGACTCGTTGGTGAACTTGTCGAGCGAGGACGAATCGCGGACGATACGAACGAAATCTTTTTTACGTTCCTGTCGCTTGTTTCTTCCCGTGTTGGACGCGTTAGGGGTGGCGTTTAAACCGGCAAAATCGGACGTCAGCGGGAACGTGGAAAGGCTGGCGAAGAAGGAAGAGGAGTTTGAGAACGTGAGTGATACTGTGTGGTCGTTGTTGTTGTCGTGCGCGCGAGGAGGATGTTTTCGTTTTCTCCTCCGTTTCGTTATTCGTGGCTTCGTGTACTGACCGACCCCTCTTATTCTTATTAAACAGTTGTTCGATATCCTCCTGGACGAGAAGAAATCGAGCGCGTTCGCCGCGAACACGAGCTGCTCCAAAGGTCTTCTTTGGCTAAAGCGATTCTTAGAGTTTGTGGTCGTCCTCGTCTCTAAACTCGCGGAGAACCGCGAGACGGAAACGAAAGAGGCGGCTTCGATAGCGTACGCGGAAAAGTTGAAGCCGTTTCACGGGTGGGTGTCGTCGTCCGCGTTTTCCGTCGTGTTGCAGTTTCCTCCGGCGAGGAAAGGGTTTGTGGAGAATTTAGGCGGAGAGATGGTGTTAGAAACGGACGGGAAAGAGTTAGTGGAGAAGTTCGGGCCGGTGTTGAAACGTATCGACGACTTTCTAACCAAAGAGGATTTGAACGATCCGTCCAAGGTATAAAAAGATGGAATCATGTAGAAGAAGTCAAACAACGCGCGTAGTCCCCTCCTTCTTCTTTCCACTCGTATGCTTTTAAATTTGTATATGTTACACTTAGTATTTATGTCGCTGCTTTCTAAACTGTTAATTGACTACGCTGATATATGTTGTTGTTGTTTTCCTCTTGGTACATCTCGAAAATAATACACTGTCTCTTCTTGTCTCTCTCTTTTTCTCCTCTTTTTCTTAAATTTTGATACACGCCAATATCTCTCCGCCTACGACTAATGCATATCGGCGAGCGACGCCAAGTTTGGCGCCGACGAGTGTGCGTTGTTTCTGCGCAACCTTGATAAAGGTTTGCCTGCGCCGAGGCCGGCTTCGATAGCCTTCTCTCGCAAATCGCGAATCAAATCGTTCGCCTCTTCCGATTTCGCTTTCTCTCTCGGTTCTCCTTTACCGTCGTCTGGCTTGCTATCTTTGCCTTCATCTTCTTTTTTCTTCATCTTCTCTTCGTCGTCGTTGTTTTCGGCGATATCCGTTAAACTTGACAGCGAAGATACTTTTACAAACTTACCCTTAATTCTTGGACGATTATCCGCGCACACTTTTCTCGACATGTACCGAATAGATTTCGTAAACACGCGATTTTTACGCTTCTCTTTCCATCGCTTTAATCGATCGAGGCGCGTCATTTGCGCTTGCGTCGGTGGCATGCCCGGTTGTTGCTGCGGCTGTAAACTTCCTTGTTGCATTTGATACTGATGTTGTTGTTGCTGAGGTGGCGGTGGTTGCATGTGCTGATAGTTCGGGTGACCCGGTTGCGGCGGCATGTGCGACCACGAAATGTTACCGGGCGGCGGCCCAGCCACGCCGGCGCGATGGACCGATGTAAACTCTTGCTGCACCACTCCATCTGGAGGTGGTTGTTGTTGTCGTTGTTGCTGTTGCTGTTGCTGTTGTTGTTGATACAGTGTTCCACCTTGTGATGATTGCATTGGCAATTTTTGTTGTTGCTGTTGTTGTTGCTGCGGACCGCCAAAATTATCCGTCGGACTCGTGTTCGTGTTCACGCTGTTGCGTTGTTGTTGAGTATACTGTTGCTGTTGCTTCAAAATGTCCAACTGGGTATTCCCCGCTCCTCCTTGGTGCAGCTGTTGCATTTGCTGTTCACGATTATACCCATTTCTACCCATGTTGTTAAATTCCCCAACCATCAAAGCCGGATTCATCGGCGCGTATTCCAAGTCGTCAAATTTTGAATAGCTCGGATTCATCTCCACGTATCGCATGGCCGAGTCGTCCAAAATCGGCCCGAGCGTGTAATAATTCGGCTGCTGATGACTCAAGTCCTCTAACAACGCGAAAGAATGCGTCTTTCTGTGTATTCCTTTCTTTTGCTGTTGAGTGTCGGTTACTATTTTGCTGCTCGTGTTAGTATTCGTATTCTCCTCTTTCGTCGACCCGGCGTTGCTTCGGTTGCTGTTCGACCTTTGCGAGTCGTTCGAATCTCGTCTTTGATGATGTTGTTCGCCGCCCGAGGAGTTATTGTCGCTACTGTGATTCGACCGTTTCGACGTCGATGGGTGTGTTCCTTCGGAAATGCTGTCTCTGTCGTTGCTAGTGCGTGCCTCTGCGCTTCTTTTATGCGCGTTATTCGCGTTCCCCCCCGCGGTGTCGTCGTTGTTGTTCTGCTGATTGTTGTTATAAATCTCCGCCTCGATGAACTCCGCGAGCTCATCTCGAGACCGACCTCTCTCCAAAGGGTCCTCCAACAAAATATCGTCGTCTACCGGAGATAAGGCCCCGGACGCTAACAACTCGTCGCACACGTCCGCGTACGTGTTATCGTCGCTTTTATCTCCTCCGCTATTCGTGCCTTGAAGAAGCGTTCGGAGCGGCATTTTGGATTTCGAGAGAAGAACAGTTCTTCGACTTGTTTTAACCGACTAAATGTGCGTTCTCTTTGTCTTTGTCTTCTTCGATGCTCGAGCGCAGGCGCGAACGTATAAATCCTTCTCTAAATTCTTTTTTGGTATCGAGATGTATTTCTTAATGCACTGCGCCTGTTGTCGCGACGTTCTCGGTCCTCTCGGGCGCACAGAAAGCAGATATTTCCGCGCGAGGAAATGTCCGACACGGATAATCTTTTCTGATTTGATACGCGTTGGAATGTGCCGTTCCCGCTTAAAACTTCCTTTTCTCTGTTTCTTTGTCTTCTTCTCCGAAAAAGCCGCGCGCGAATACAATCAAACGATGCGTTTCGCGCGCGAGTGATGGTATTCCAGCTTCGCGTGGTGGAGTATCCAATGCTTCTCGCGCGCTTTTCTTATGTGTGCAGAATATCACTGCGCGCGAAAAAAAAAGCAACAAAAAGCAGAGATATCCTCCGCCTCCTCCGAGCAGCGAATGCATGGACGAATGGAATCGAGACTGAATGCTCTTTTTGACGAAAAACCTCGCTTTTTCTTTTTCGTTGTCTGCCCAGAACGTGAGTGCACGATAACCTCGAGACCGAAACGTTGTTGTTGTTGTTCCCACAACAAGACTCCCCGCAAAACTCTGCGCAGTAAACGACGGTAAAAGAGAGAGAAAGAGAGACTCCGAGGATGACGACGACGGTTTTTTTGTCGTTTTCCTCCTCGAGGCCGCCAACGTTGTCGCGTCGATGTCGTTCCCGAAAAGGAGGAGGAAAACGCACGATGCATTTTCCAACGAACTCGTCGTCGTCTTCTTTCGATGCTACTACGGACGAGAACAGTATTGTTCGAGAAGAAGAAGAAGACCAAAGCGCTTTTTTCAACCGCCGCCAAAGCGTATTGTCCGTAGCAGCAGTCGCTGGCACGTCTCTTCTCTCCGCCTTTCCCGGTTTTGCCAACGAAACACCAGAGAACGGGGTGTACGACTTCACCGTGAGGCAATACGGGAAACCGTTTGCGCTCGCGAAATATAAAGGGAAAGTGACGGTCATCGTCAACGTGGCGAGCGAGTGACCTTTAGCAAACTCGAATTACCCTGCCTTGAGGCAACTGTTCGAGAAATATAACAAAGATGGGTTCGAGATTATAGGATTTCCGGTGAATCAGTTCGGGTGCCAAGGACCGCTCGGGAGCGACGGCGAACGGAAGCGAGCGCGAGAGAAGTTTAAGATTGACAGCGATGGATTTCAAGTGATGGATGAAGTTGCCGTGAAAAATAGAGGGACGGCGTGTAAAGTGGTTGATCCGGTGCAGTGGGAGGAGTTCAAGGATGATCCAGATGCGGCGTTAATGGCGCCGTTAATTGATGATCCAATCGCGAAGGGACCGGCTGATCCGTTGTATAAATACTTGAAAGAGCAGACTGGAGGGGACGATATTCCTTGGAACTACACGAAGTTTTTAGTCGGGCGCGATGGAAAAGTTCTTAAACGGTATTCGCCGAGAGATCCGTTGGACCAAGGAATCGAATCCGATTTGAAAAAAGCTCTCGCGGCGTAAGGAAGTAAACACGCGCAAAAAATATCGTGCGAATGGACGTCGCGGAATTAATAATACGGGGGGCGATACGAACAACGTGACCGCGCTAAAGAACGAAAGTACATTATTCACTATGTATTGTTTAGCACGCGATAAATGTATGCTCCTAGTAGTAGCGATGATGTTCTTTTAATTGTATGTACAAAATAGAGTGCCTAGTAAATCGTTCCATTCCACCCGCCGGTTGGTAAAGCCGAAGTGTCTTTTGAAGCCGGATTGACGTTTGATCTGTTCTTCCAAACTCGACGTTTCCATCCATGCATATTATCGATTGCTCTGTCCAATTCTTGCCGCATGTTCTTATCCATCTCATCATCCGCTTCGCTTTCCGAGCTGTCCTCTTCGTAGGACTCCGCAGTGTCGTCCTCGCCAGAATCCTCCAGTCGGTCTTTTTTCTTCGTCGTCATCTTCTTTTTAAAACTTCTCCTTTCTTCTCGTCTCTTCTGAGTTTGCGCTTGCTGTCGCTCCGACTTTCGCTCCGACTTTTTCTCAGGTGTGCCAAGCTCAAAACTCTTAGTCTTCTTCACCTTGTGCTTCCTATCGTGCTCTTCCACCCAACCGAGATCTGAATCCGAGGAATCTCTCGTCGAAGCGTTCGTTCTTCTCGCTTTCCTCTTTCCAACGCTTTTGACTCCCCGAAACTCTTCATCTTCTTCTTCTTCCTCTCCCTCTCCTTCTTCTTCTTCTTCTTCTTCTTCTTCATCGTCGTCTCCCTCGAATTCGATTCTTTCCAAGGGACGACGACGAGGCACCGGAGAAGAAGCGGGAAGGCTGAGCGTTTTTTTTTCATCCACCTTCGAGTACGGTGGCGTCTTCTTTTCCTTTTCCGAGGAGAGTACGAAGCGTTTCCGTCGAACAACAGCGTCGAAATGCCCCATACGAGCGCGCGCGCACCTAGTTTTGCAAAGCGCGTTCGTTCTTATTCGGGGAAGAAAGATACAGTGTGTGTGTAATTTTCTAGGAAAGAAGATTTCTCCATCATTTTCTCCATTCGAAAAAAAAAGGCGTTACTCGCTTTTTATTAATAAATAAAAAGAAAAACCTGATCATGGTGGCGAAAGAGCACCAACACCAACAACTCTTAGCGAACAAATTGAAACAAAGATGGTCGGAAACAGGTTCTGGCCCGGACGTGCAAAAGAAACTCGACGCGATCAAAGAGACTTTGAACGCGCGAGAAAGGTTGAAGCGATTGGAAAAGAGCAGAGAGAGAGTTGATGTCTCGAAATCGCATTCGGATCAGACAAACGCGCTTAAATATCTCGAGAAGGTGAAGAAGGATGCGAAACTGGACGAGACGGACTCGTCGTCGCTCGACATGAGGAAAGCGTTGCCGAAAGAAGCGTTAGAGGTGGCGAGAAAAGACGAGGACGAGATCGTGTCGCGGGAAGATATCGAGGCTGAGAATGCCTCCAATCAGTTGGTGGATGTGTTTCAAAAGAGGAAAAGAGTTACGCCGGACGCGCGATTGAAAGAGTTAAAGTCGGAGCACCCGGCACACGCGATGAGAGAAAAAGCGAACGAACTGATGCGTGCGAACGATTTGAAGATGGCGGTGGCGATGTACGACGAAGCGTTGATTCAGTGCGAAGCGGATTTAAGGAGGAAGAGGAGAGAAGAAGAAGAGACGAGCGACGGTAATCAATACGACAAAAACAATGATTCAGAGTTATCGGAAGAGGAGTTGATTGCGGTGGTGACCTTATGTAATCGGTCAAAAGCCAAGTTAAGAGACGGGGAAGATTTACTCGGGGCTTTAGAAGATGCCATAAGCGCGACGACGATTGCACCGGACTGGTCGAAAGCGCGGTTTCGCTGCGGCGAGGCGTACGCAGCACTCTCCGCGTGGTCTTTAGCTGTCGCGTCGTTAAGAGTGGGCGAAAAGCTCGTCGAATGCGAAAAAGGGTCTTCCGCGCAACCATTTAAGGATTTATTGGATGTTGTCGCCATTCAAGCCGCAAAGTACGGCTCCCCGGCTGGCTTCGACGGTCGCGTCATTTACGTTCGATCCGCCGGCGAAGAGGCGTGGTTAGGCAAAGAAGCTCCGACAAACGCCGAATTCGACGTCACCGACGAACACAAAAATCCCATAAACACCGAACGGTACAGCAAAGAAGACGGGCACATGGCCGAAGCGCGACGAAAAGCTGAAGTGAACAAAAATACCGCCCTCCACGCGCGCTCGATTCGCGACGCCGTCGAAATGGCTTCTGACGGCGATAAAATACTTCTCTTGCGAGGCACACACAACGGGTGTGGCGAAACTGTCTGCGTGACAAAACGCGTGTGGATCAAAGGCGAAGGTGCGCTCAAAGAAGCCACCATCGATATGCGCGCCAACAGCCCGACATTTCGCATCACTCGATCCTCTGTCGTTTCCAACGTCGATTTCGATTTCTCCGGGTTCGCGGAATCCGTGCGCATAGCCCAAATGGAACGCGGAAATATCCTCAATAAGAACCAATTCGAAACCTTAATGGAAGGTTGCTCGTTTACTTGTACTGGATGCGACGGCCTCGTCGTCACCGACAAAGCCAAAGCCACTTTTCGAAACTGCAACATCACCGGTAAAAACAACTGCGCGCGCCTCTCCCGAGACGCCGACGCCGCCTTCATCGATTGCAAACTTCACGGCGCCGAACGCGCCGGCGTCTACGTCACCGACAACGCCACATGCACTCTTCGTAACTGTGTCGTTGAAAATACGAAAGAGGAAGCCGTCGTCGTCACCCAAAACGCGGAATGCTCCATCCTCTCCAATACCATCCTTCGCGAATGCAAAGGCCCCGGCGTCGACTGCTCCAACAACGCCCGTTGCCTCGTCTCCTCTTCCCAAGTCACCAACAACGTCGGCGGCATTTGGGCCTGGGACTCCTCCTCCGTCACTTGCGTCAAATCTGTAATCGATGGCGGCCAATCCCACGCCGTAGTATTCGACGGTCACAGTTCGCCGACGTTCTCCGATTCCGTCGTCGTCGGCGTCGCGCACGCCAGCGAAAAGAGTTGGAAAGGCATTCGCGGTCCTAACGTGACCGTGACGAAAACGGAACGGATGACTTCCTGGCCGAGCGAAGACGGCGCGTTCAAGTTCAGTCCGAACGCGTTCACCAGGAAACAAT
>Ga0115552_1002649_pt1 | contig 10162 bp, 5 predicted proteins | sample COGITO_mtgs_1103_3_FD_87178 | JGI IMG/M metagenome (GOLD analysis project Ga0115552, IMG submission 87178) | Pelagic marine microbial communities from North Sea - COGITO_mtgs_110328 | ecosystem: Environmental > Aquatic > Marine > Epipelagic | place: Germany:Helgoland, sampling site Kabeltonne...
ATCATCATCATCATCAAATATCAAATGCCGTATTACCCGAGCGTGCAAGCCTCGCAGCTCTTCTCCTTCCGCCAAGCGCTGACAACATCCACCAGCGGCAGAAATGCATCATCAAAAGCACACACTACAGAGAATTTTAATACTAAGAAGAAGAAGAACAGTTTTAGAAGACAAAGACACATCACACAAGCAAACGTCCAAAACATTCGCGAGCAAGCGAAAAAAGACTCGAGAGACGGCGTGAAAGGAAATCTGTTCAGCGCGAAGTACGTCCCGTTCTCCTCGGCGGATAAATCAGAAACGTACTCGTTAGACGAAGTGATTTACCGATCGAAGAATGGTGGACTGTTGGACGTCGAACACGACATGGAAGCGCTTGGGAAGTATCCCGCAGGTACGTATTCTCGTTTGTGTGTTGGAGGAGTAAACCCTTCTTTTTATTATCCAACCAAATTGGTGCAATTCTCTGCTTTGCTCGCGGTGAGAAATAAATACCTTACGTATAGATATACAGTAGTATTAAAGAAGACAGACAACAACGCTTCATCATCTCAAACTGACTGTTATTATTATTGTTATTATTATATTAACCGCTTGCTTTCTTTAAAATCATTCTATTACAACATAATAATAATAATAATAATAATAATACTATGAACAGAATACTGGAAAACGCTCTTCGACGAACGCGTGGGCAAAACGTCCTGGCCGTACGGCTCGGGCGTTTGGTCCAAGAAAGAGTGGGTCTTACCAGGCATCGACGACGACGACATCGTTTCCATGTTTGAAGGCAACTCGAACTTGTTTTGGGCGGAAAGGTACGGACGAGAGTGCCTCGGGATGAACGATTTGTGGGTCAAGCAGTGCGGGAACTCGCACACGGGGAGTTTTAAAGATCTCGGGATGACCGCGTTGGTCTCTCAGGTGAACAGGATGAGAAAACAAGGGAAACCGTTGGCGGCAGTTGGGTGCGCGTCGACTGGGGACACGTCGGCGGCTTTGTCCGCGTACGCCGCGGCTGCCGGGATTCCGTCCATCGTATTTTTACCGAAGAACAAAATTTCCTTGGCGCAGTTGGTGCAACCGATTGCGAACGGCGCGTTGGTCTTGTCCATCGATACCGATTTCGATGGGTGCATGAGACTCATTCGAGAAGTCACCGCGGAATTACCGATTTACTTGGCGAACTCTTTGAACTCGTTGCGTTTGGAAGGCCAGAAAACCGCCGCGATTGAAATCCTCCAACAGTTCAACTGGGAAGTCCCGGACTACGTGATCATCCCGGGTGGGAATTTAGGCAACGTGTACGCGTTTTTCAAAGGGTTTAAGATGTGCAAAGATCTCGGGTTAGTCGATAAGTTACCTAGAATGGTTGTCGCGCAAGCGCAGAACGCGAACCCGTTGTACCGAGCGTTCAAGAACGGGTGGGAAAACTTTGCGCCGATCAAAGCGGAACCGACGTTTGCGAGCGCGATTCAAATCGGCGACCCGGTTTCCATCAACCGCGCCATTTACGCGTTAACCGAGTGCAACGGTTTAGTCGAAGAAGCTTCCGAGGAAGAGATGATGGACGAAGCTGCTCGCGCCGACTTGACTGGCATGTTCAACTGCCCGCACACCGGCGTCGCTTTAGCCGCGTTAAGAAAGTTGCGCGAGAACCAAACCATCGGCCCGTCCGACCGCGTCGTCGTCGTTTCCACCGCCCACGGCTTGAAGTTCACCGGAACGAAAATTCAATACCACGCGAAAGAAATCGAAGGTTTCGCGGCGACGTACGCCAACCCACCGATTGACGTCGCCGAAGACTTGGGGAAGGTCATGGACGTCTTGAGTCAAAAGTTAGCGAATTAAGAAAAATTTAAGAAGAAAGTTGATCAACATCACAATAAAATTATTATTATAAAAACGAAAGAATGGAGAGAAAGCGAGTGTTTGGAATGTGTGTGTGTAGAGAGAGAGAGAGAGAGAGAGAGAGAGAGAGAGAGAGAAGAGCGCGTTTTGTGTTTCATCTAAAAATATAATACATTTACTCACCCACTTACTATACTACAAAATTCTCCTCTTCTTCGTCTTCTTCTTCTTCTTCTTCTTCGCGTGAATCGACGACGACACCTTGTACCCGCAACACGAACAATTCATTCTTCTGTTATTATCACTATTATTATTATTCTCGTTCGCATTGCTTTTCTTCTTTTGATCTTCTTCTTCTTTACGAAGAGGAAACCCGCACCTCAAACAATAGTTCTGTTGGTCAATTAATTTCCTCGGCAAATCGCCTTCTCTCGCTCGACGAATCGCTTTAAGCGCGACTTCTGCCGCCAAGACCTCGACTTGTGTCCTTCTCTTTTTTAAGACGTTGTTCTTCTCGTCCTCGTCTGAATCTTCGTTGGTTTCATCGCTCTTCTTATTATTCTCCAACTCTTTCAAAAGCGCTTCCGCGCACTTGCGCAAGTGCAAAACTTTTCTGTTCGTTCGCGTGTTAAACGCGGAGATGTGGTCGCGCTTTTGCGGTCGCAGAGAGGCTCTCATTACGAGTGGTATAAATTGTATCTTCTCGAGAAGAAAAAAGCCGTCGTCGTCTGAATCGTCGTCATTGATGACGTGAGATGAAAACGCTTGTTGTTGTTGTTGTTCTTCTTCTTCTTGTTTAAACTCTTTCGCGGCGGCGCAAATGAGGAGAAGAAGGTGTGAGGACAAGTGTTGATAAAAAATTCTCTCTAAAAGAGTAACGCAGTAGTAATGTTACAACAACGCTTGGCTTTCGCCATGAGTATCTCTGCTATTAGTATGAGTATCATCAGCACTACTACCACTTTTACCACCATTCCACATCTCTTTTAACTCGCCGTTCATCCACGCGACACACACCGTCGTCAGCACCGTCGTCGGGACTAAATACGTCAACGCCGGTTGACCGCCTTGACCGCCAACTTTCAAGTATAACGCGATGAAGGTTAAAATCATACCGACGGAGTACGCGAATATAGAGCAGACGAAGTATTTGTACCTCATTTTTGTAACCACCTTTCCTCCTGTTGGTGAAGACGACGAGGAAGACGAATAAAATCGATTCTCGAACAACGCGTTGTGAACAATCAACAACCCGGGTAAGATGACGTCGCCGTAGCCAAGCATGCTGTATTCGCCTTGAGAGCCTCCTATTCTCGGGAACATGAACAACATCGGTAACGATTCGTGTTGGTCGCCACCTCGAGCGACGTTGACCATGACGGACTCCTTCCCGAACAAGTGCGGTTGGATGTACACCCAGAAAATGTCGTAGGACATGGCGCACGTGAGAAGTAACGTGGCGATTTTCAAGTTTGGCAAGTGGACTAAACGCATGACGTTGACTAAGAACGCGACGCCCATTACGTCTTGCAAGACCCAAGCCCACTCTTCGGATTGGAACATGAGCCAAATGCAGACTAAAATGCCTCCGAGAATGACGGATGGAATCATCAAATAATGGACGTTGCCGAAGAGCGGAAGGAGGATGAAGTTGACGTTATTTTCTTCAACGCGTGCGTTCAAAGCGGAGTTGTTTTTCGTCGCTTCTTCGTCCACTTCTTGCGATCCTCTACTGCGACTGTTCGAGCGTCTTCTGGTGGAAGAAAGCGGCGTCGTGTGATCGTACGACGTCTTGTGCGGATCCGCGCCAAAGATTCGAGCTATCACTTCAAAGAACATCATCGATAATCCTTGGAACGCGGCTAAGCAAAAGAGCAATCGAAACGCGACAAAGATCCAATGGTCCATGGAGTAAAAGAGGACGACTAAGACTAACGAGGAGAAGAGGACGAAATATACCGCCGACATTTCGGTGATTTCAAACGCTCCCTCTTCTTCGCCCGCGTTGTTGGAATAGTCCTGCTGTCGTCGGCGTCGGCTCGTGCCTCTTCTGCTTCTGCTCCGTTGTCTTCTTTTCTGTTCAACTCGACCGGATTCTTCGTCAATCAACGGTTGGTCGTCGCCTTCATTTGTATTTGTCGTCGTCCCATACGAGTTGTTGTTGTTGTTGTTGTTGTTGTTGTACTTCTTTTCTCTCGATTTATGTCTCCCTGGCGTCCCGCTTGGCGAACTCTCGTTCGACTGCGACGGCGACGCGCTGCTGTTGCTCAGACTGCCGCTGCTCGCGCTATTATTCAACTCACTAAAACCACTATCATTATTACTTCCTCCTCCATCCCCACGAGAATAAAACCTATCCGTGACGCTAAACATAGCCCCTAACGTGATCGATAACACCGCGATGAAGAGCAAAGCGCCGTTTCCGTAGAAATCAGTCCCGTCTTTTAGTTTTCTCATCTCCACCGTGCCGTCCAACTCGTACGCAGTCGTTAACATCTTCCCGTCTTTTTCAATCACGTTCATCACCGGAATATCGATGCTTAAATCTGAATCGCACGTCATAGATCCTAAATCCTCGCCGTCGTTCACGATAATAACGCACTTCGCGCCTTTATTCTGCGCGATTTGCGCTTTCGTTTCGAACGAGCACCCGCCTCTTTTGATGACCACGCACTTGTTCTTATACTCCGAAGCGTCCGCCGCGTCTTTCCCTACTTCTTCGCACCCGGTCATGTTGACGTCTTTCGGCGTCGTCAACTGAATCGGTTTTCTACTAGACTCGTTCGCGTCGTCGTCTTCTTCGTTATAATCATCCGCAATTTCCGGTCCAAACAACGCGCTCAGGGCGAAAATCTTCGTCCCGTCGATCCCTTCTAACGCCGAGCTCCCTCCCGTCGCGACGGTGAGTTCGATCCCAAACGCTTCGTCTCTCGTGATGCACGCCGGCACTTTCGTTAAAGCTCCTAAATCGCCCGTTTGCGTATTAGTCATCGATGATGATGATGATTCTCCTTCATCTTCGTAGTCGTAGTAGTTCCTTCTAGAAGTCGTCGTCGGTTTACTAAAACCGCCGCCACTCGTGATGCTACTCTTGGTCTTCTTCTTCTCTTCGTTGTTGATATTCGTATTCGTCGTGATGCGCTGAAACTCATTTTCATCATCTGCCGCCTGCGCGTCTTGAAAACAACAGATGAAACAACAGATGAAACAAAGGAAAAGACATTTTAGAAGAGGCGTCGTCGAAAGAGACCTCCTTTTCCTCCTTCTTTCCTTTGACAAAGACGCACTCATCGTCTCGTTCTTTGTCTTCTTCTTCTTCTTTAAATGGAAAATGACTTGCAAAATTTCCACCTCAGAACACCTCTTTAAGGAAACAGATGAGACGCCTCTCCTCCTCCCAAAGTTTGCTTCTTAAGTAAAAGTTTTGAAGAAACGAACAAAAGAATAAAGTAGTCTCTTCTTCTCTCGCTCTCTCCTTTCTCTGTTGTTCGTTATACGATGAAAGTCTTCTTTTGTGCTCCTCTCTTAATGGAATCGATGATGTAATTAATGAGGAAAACAGAAGAAAAGACAGACGCGCCCCCTTTTATTAATTAACACTCGAGAGAGTTTTGTTTTTTTTTGCTACGAGAGAGAAGCAATTTTTAAAATTAGGGCTGTACACCCTAAATACAATGCAATCGCTTTTTTTCCTTTTAACTCTTTTGCTTTTTAAGAAACACTTGACACAAATAGTCACTCTCGAGAAGAAACTCTTCATTCTCTCTCACTCTCTCTCTTCTTGTAGTAAAACGAACATGTCAAAAGGGTGTCAACAACTTATTGCCAATCTGAGAGCGTTCAGATCTTTAGTCGCGGGGTTGTCTTCTACGTCCTCCTTCGTTTCCTCCTTTTCCTCAAGATCAGGTGGTTCTGTGAGGAGTAGCAACATGAATAGCAGTTTTAGTAGTCATCACGTACAAAGAAGATCCTACGGGGGCGCCACGCCGAAAGGATCGTCGTACTTTTCCGAAGGCACGCAAACGAAAAGAAACGGACTTCTCTTCGGGGAAACCCCACCTTTAAAAGGGCAAAAACGAATCAGAGAGAGCTGGGAACTGCCGTATTTTGTGACCTTCTTCAGCGCGGGTGTGATTTTATGCGTCGGTTTGAACGGGAAACCGGACACCAGTTTAGTCGGATGGGCGAAAGAAGAAGCGAGGAAAAGGTTAGAAAAAGAAGAAGAAGACGAGAGATGAGTGTGCCACACGCACTGAAAAGATGTGATGCTTTTAACGACGACGAGAGAAGACGTGGACTACTTTTTACTATATATACTTTATTACTAAGAAGACTATTTTACTATTAACGTCTATATCTCGGGCGTTTGAAGTTTACGTATAAATGAAATATCCCTCGTTCAAACGTACACTTGAACCCGCGTTTGTGCGAGTACTCCCACTCTTTGTTTACGATGCGAAACGCGACGTCTTCGTACGGAGGACCGCTGGATATTTTCAGTATGCACGTGTCGTCGTTTACGGCGGATACATCGCGCTCGCACTTATACGTAGGCGCTTTGGACGAATCGATCAAATCCGGGTAGAAGACGTTAAACTTATACCCTTGGACGGTTTTCGGCGGCGGGTTATCGTGGTCGTAATGCGTGGAGTTGTACTTGTTCCACTCGTACCCGGTGTGCACTCGGTTGAAGTATCGAGGTTTCCGAGGTTTGTACTTGTTGTGCCACCAGTAAAGTTCTCGATCGCCGAGATCTTTTTGTTCGACTTCGCCGGTGAACGCGATGTCCCCATCCTCGAGTTTGCCCATCTGTTTCTCCGCGTATCGCTTCGCTTTGAGTTCTTCCTCGAGATCATCGGCTTCATGTTGGATTTCTTCTGGCGTTTTCTTTTCTTCTTGGTCTTTGTCTTCTTCTTCGTCGTCGTCGTCGTCGCTCGGATTGATTTTTCTTCCTTTTTGCCTCTTCATTCTTTCTTGTTGATATCGTCGTTGCTTTTCCAACTTCTTTTCGAGCTGTTCTTTCGCAAACTTCTCACGAGCGGCGGCGCGCAACCGGCGAAGATTTTCGGCGTCTTCGTCTTCGTCGATGAGGACAATCACTTCTTGAACATTCAATAAATCTTCGCCTTCTCCTCGCAGCCGCTGCTGCTGCTCTTCGTAAAGTTTTAAAAGTTTCGCGGACTCTTCTTTGGACAGCGGTTTCGGTTCGTCGCCATACGTCACGTCGATGTTCGCCAAGAGCGCTTCCTCGTCTTCTTCTTCTTCTTCTTCTTCTTCTTCTTCATCTTCTTCTTCTTTACCGTCGTCGTCGTCTTTATCGTCGTCTCGAACTCGTTTCGCAAAGTCGTCGCCGCCGAGCAAGTCTTCGTCGTCTTCGTCGTTGTCGTAGTTCTCTTTCTCTTCCTTTCCATCTTTTTTTTCGACGACGACAAACTTGATGTTCTTCTTCGATTCCTCGTACACTTTCGCCAACGTTTCTCTGCATTGCCTGTTTAATTTCGCCAGCGTCACTCGCTTCATCGCTTTCCTCCAAAACGAGATTTCCGTGTCGTCGTCTAAATCCTCGTTTATGGATCGATTGATTTCCTGTTCTAGATCGGTCAACTCTTCGAGCGAGCCAGATAAGTCGACCGATTCCATCATCTCTTCGTCCATTTCCGTCAGTTTATCTTCTTCTTCTTCTTCTCCTAATTCTGTTTCCGTCAAGCGATAGACGCACGTCCAAAAAAGTTTATATTCCTTCTCCTTCTCGGACGTTTCGTCGATGAGTTTCAACACGTTCACGCACTCGTCTTTCAACTCCTGCAAATCTTTCTCCGTCATGTATTTGAACAACGAGTTTTTCGAGTCGAATTCTTTGTTGAACGCTTTCATGGCGGCGAGTTCCTTTTCGCTTTTGAGTGCGCTCGTAAACGCCGAGCCGTACAACGCTCTCAGCAAAGTATCGATCGGTTTCGCTCGACCGTTTTTGTATCGAATATCCGCCCGTAATAACAACTGGTTGAAGTGAAACTTCTCCTCTTTCTCTTCCAACTCTTCCGCGCCTTCCATCGCTTTCTCTCTCATTTTCTGGTCTCTCTCTTCCTCTCGCTCCGCTCTCGCCTTTTCGTATTCGATTCGTCTCAGTTCGATTTTTTTAATCTCCTCCTCGCGTTCGAGTTGCGCGTCTTTATCGGTCAAGTTTTGGACCGCTTTTTTACCCTCTTTCTCGATCTTCTTGCTCCAGACGAACTTTTCGGTCAAGTTTTCGTCGTTGAACGGGTTCTTTTCGTCCGTGTACAAACCTCCGGCGACGGAATCGGTTTTCATTTGCGCCACCAACTTCTTCGTCGCTTTCGCGAGGAGTTTGTTTTTCAATTCATCGTTTTCATCTTCTTCTGATGATGAAGATGAAGATGAAGAAGAATCATCATCGCCGTTCGAGCGCTTCTTCTTCTTTCTTCGGCTATCTTTCTTCTTGCCGCCCATTCTTTCTTTCTTCTTTCTCTCTTACTCTCACGAATCCGTTTTTCTTCTTCTTCTTCTTCTTCTTCTCTTTTGTGTTTCTGAATTATGAGCGAAAAAGAAACTTCTTTCCTTTTTTAGAGGTGTCCCATTCTAAAAATATTAAAACTTTCAAATAGTTTATAAAATTGTACAATTCCCTTTCATAATACATCCCCATGAGTTCATAATTTTATTTAAAGTTCTTTTTTGTAATTTCAGAGCATAAATCATCACAGACGTGTTAATTTGGGATATTTTGCAAAAAATAAAAACAAGGAGAGTTTGTTAAATCCTTTTATTCTTCCCCTTTAATCTATAATTAGATATTTAGCATGGATATAAATATTGAGCCGATCACTTTGAACTAATATAGTATGAAATTCATGTAATTAAACTTAATTATATTAAGTAAAAATTTTAAGTCCGAAAAAAAAATATTAATAATTAATTTCAAGAATTATCCCGAATGTAATTCGAATTTGTAATTCATTTGTATGCATGTACATTAAATTTTAGAATACTTGTGTAAAAGAAACGTGTTAATTATGTTTCCCGGATATTTAAAACGAATATTTTAATGAATTTAATTTCTCTTTCTCTTACTATTGGTACTACTAAATACGTTTCTAAATCTATCCTGTTCCCAAACAAACAGCGCTATCAGAAGAGCTACGGCTACACTACCTCCCGTAACAACGGTGTGTTTAAAGTTCGGCGTCATTTCTGCAGTCTTTCTTCCATTTGTATCGTCCTTTATTGCCGTCAACGCGAAAGTGCACGCGGCGACGGCGACGAGCGTCCCTGGTTTCGGCAACGTTTCTCTAAAAATAGTACTGCTCAGCTTCCCTGTTCTGATCAAGAATCTCGACGTCAAGTATATTCGCATCATTAAGGATATAAAGTTGCCATAAACCAATCCGGCAGCACCGATTCGCGAATATTTGAGAAGCGAAAATCCCAAGGCGCAGTTGACGAACGAACAGGAAACCAACCACGCGTTTCCGTGCTTTTTAATCTCTCGCTCGTTCATGACTGCGTGCGCGAAGCCTTCGACTATTCCATTTATACTCAACGGTAATATTAATCTCGCGTACGCTTGCAGAGTTTCTGTCCCGTCTTCCATCCATTTTTTACCGTAAAGAAAGTACATGACGTCCTTCGCGAAGAACGGTCCTACGAAGAAAGCAATCGTACCGACTAACACGCCGATGGAAAGAATATCGCCCAACTTCTCCTTCTTCTTGTCTTTCGTCGCGCTCGCCGCAAAAGTCACGAACGCAATCTCTTCGAACGGCTGCAACACTAACCGAACAAACAACGACCCTAAGTTCGAAACGAGACCGAAAACACCCATGACGGTATCTTCCGAGTTGGCGACTATCAGCGCGAATTTTTCGCCCTCCGCCAACGCCAACTTCAAGTAAGACTGATACAAGAACGAATCAATCAGTAGACGCTGTTTCTTCTCGTCGTCGTCACTCCTTTCTTTTTTTCCATCGGTGGTCGTTTTTGTACCTTTTCTCCGCTTCTTCTGTTTCTTTCTCACATCATCGTCGCGTTTTCGATACAGATAATAACTCGCAGCGTACACCGCGCTCGTCGCGCAACTCTGTCCGACTTGCGCGAATGCAAACGCGAACAACACGTTCGTCTTCCTCTTCTCTTTACTTAGTATTGTCGAATAATCTATATGTGAGGACGACAGGTGGTAAAACAGAACCGCGGTCCTTGCAAATGTCCCAACAGTTTCCGCCATCACTCGCGATCCAAAGAGTTGCTTCTTTTGTAACCAAACGTAGTGCGGTTCGCTCGTTAACTCGATCAA
>Ga0115552_1002653_pt1 | contig 10153 bp, 10 predicted proteins | sample COGITO_mtgs_1103_3_FD_87178 | JGI IMG/M metagenome (GOLD analysis project Ga0115552, IMG submission 87178) | Pelagic marine microbial communities from North Sea - COGITO_mtgs_110328 | ecosystem: Environmental > Aquatic > Marine > Epipelagic | place: Germany:Helgoland, sampling site Kabeltonne...
AAGACAGTGATGATGATGATGATGATTATGAGGAGGACATTAAACAGATTAAATTATGGTTTAAATTAGCGGTTATGGGTGAATTTAAAACAAGAGTTAAAAGTATGGGAGGTAAAAACCAACTAATGAGGGAGTGTAAATTAGACACTACAGAAGAACAAAATGAAAAATATATCAATAGAGAAGTAGCAAGACAACTTAGATTTATTTAGGAGGAACAACTGCCTCACTAACACGTTTTTGAGCTAGTTTATATATATCATCATCTAACTCCATACCTATAAAATTACGTCCCATTTTTTTACAAGCAATACCCATACTACCACTACCCATAGTTGGGTCTAAAACAGTCCATCCTGGTTTAGTCCAATATTTTAATAAAAACTCCATTAATGCAACAGGTTTAGCAGTTCTATGACCTGTTTTTTCATCATTATTTACTTCACACCATGATGAGGGTGGTTGTTCTTCATCTATATCTATATCTATTGGTGGTAGGGTTATATCACTGGTTGGAAGACGCTCTTGATCCTTTTTACCTTGGTTTCTTTTACCTGTTTTAGAAACTCCATACATATCGGCGTGTCCATTAGGGTCTAATTCAGGGGGGGGTATATCGCTAGTTGGGAGAGGGTCTTTATGAGTTTTAGAAGTTGTTTTAGTTGTTTTACATTTTGAGTTAGTTGATTGACTATCAGTTGCATTTATATATTCACCTTTTTTCTCAGTATATTCTTTATGACTGCTTACATCATATTCTGGACACTTTTTAGCAAAACAATAGACTAGTTCGTGTTCTGGTGTTGGGGGGGTTATGTCGCTAGTTGGGAGTGGGTCTTTATAGACTTTTGATAATACCTGTTCGTTCTTATCTCCATAAACGCCTGTTTTTTTATGATATACGGTCTGTTCATAATATTCCTTATGATTACTAACATCATACTCTGGACACTTTTTAGCAAAACAATAGACTAGTTCGTGTTCTGGTGTTGGGGGGGTTATGTCGCTAGTTGGGAGTGGGTCTTTGTGAGTTTTTGATTTAACACCAACATTATTATTATGGTATAAATCAACCTTCATTTCACTTTCACCTCTGGTCTTTTTTTCTTCTACATAGTCTTTATGACTACTAACATCATATTCTGGACACTTTTTAGCAAAACAATAGACTAGTTCGTGTTCTGGTGTTGGGGGGGTTATATCGGTGGTAGGTAGAGGGTCTTTATAAATTTTACCTACAATATTGAGTGGTGTTCCATATACATCATTCGTAGGTGTTCCAATATTTTTCTTTTCTCTTAATAACTCTTTATGACTACTAACATCATATTCTGGACACTTTTTAGCAAAACAATAGACTAGTTCGTGTTCTGGAGTTGGGGGGGTTATATCGGTGGTAGGTAGAGGATATTTTAAAGTTTTAGATTTATGGGGTTTTTGGAAACATTTATGATCACGCCTGTTGTTTCTTAAAAATATATGATTAGAATCCGCTTTTTTAATTACTTCTTCACCAGTTAGATGATCTGATACATCATAGTCTGGACACTTTTTAGCAAAACAATAGACCATCTCATGTTTACGCATTGGTAATTTATACGCATTCAGAAAACCTGCCGCCCTGTTCTTTTTCCATACCAAATCCCACCTAAACCACTTCTCGTTTGCCTTGATTAGATTATATCCAAACTTAGTAGTACAACTAAAGAAAAATGGAGTTCTATCATTTTTAGCAATTCTTTTTAATTGTACCCATAGAGCATCTAAATCTATCACATTTTGGTCCCATTTACAAGCAGTTTGGTTATAGGGAAGATCCGTATAAACAAAATCAACACTTTTATCAGGTATCTTTTTCAACTCTTCTAAACAATCACCGTTGATTAAATTCATAGCATTCATATAATTATTCCTTAGACTTAATTTTAAAATAACAAACGCACTTTTTATCTAACACTACTTATATAAATGCCTACTTTATGTGAATTAAAAATGGCTATACGCAAACTAGACTCAAAAGCAAAAATCACTCAAAATAAACCTGCTTTAGAAGCACTACTTAAAAAACTACAGACCAAAGGAAACACCCCCAAAGTTCAGGCCATGTTAAAACAGGTTAAAGCAGGAATCGCTAAAAAGAAAAGTGATGATGAAGATGATGATATGCCGATGTCTCAGTTGGCGAAAAAATACGGTGGAAGTACAAAAATGTACGTTAAAAAAAATAAAAAAAAATAAATAATAATAATAATGAGATTAAGTATTTTACAACCACCATTAAAAAATATTACTAAAAGGTATATGCCGATGATGATTGATAATATAGATCAATACTATCTTGAAATGAAAAACAATACTTTAACAATAACTCTTAAAACTTTTAATATTAATCAAGAATTAGAAGAAAAACGAAAACGTCTAGAAGCAATGGACAAGAAAATCAATATTGATATTAAAAAGACTGGAATATTTAAAGAATTAGAGAAAGGAGTTTAATACTCTCTGAGATATGGGTTATCTGATACAGGCATCATAATATGTGCGACAGGAATACTTCTTATTTTTTTTAATCTATTATAAGTTTTAATAGTATAAACTGGACGATTAAATGCATACCGCATCCATCGTAAAGCATTAATTAATCTCTCTATAAGCATTTTTACCGCATAATCCACATTAATATCACGTCTAAATCCAACCATAGACTTTTTAAATAATCTTTTTTGTAAATCTGTCTTTTTCTTTAAAGACTGAGAGTGAATATAATCAAGACACGCATTTTGAACACCGTTTCTTAATTTTTCACTATTTTTAATCATACCTTGGACAATACATCTTAAACGAGATACGTGTCTTTCTAAAAATAACTCACCTATAATTACGTTTGACATTATTAAATTAATTATTTAATAACTTATGATATTTTTTTAGTCAATTTTATTTTAATTGATTTCTAACTCTTTACGATAATGAACAGCATCTTCAAAATATAAAAACTGCTTTAATGTTGTCTTGCCTTTCTTAGTCATACTCGCCACCCATTTACAATCTTTATTACTATAACTAACGCCTTTACATCCACTAGTATTATCACTCCTAATTTTTTGATTAATAATCTGTTCAGTTCTATCAGCATACCGCAGATTACATAGTCTATTATCTAATTTATTTCTGTTAATATGGTCAACCGTATATCCTAGAGGAGGTTCTCCCACGAATAATCGCATAACTAATCCATGAACTAAACAGGTATATCCACGTTTCTCAATATATAATTTACAATATTTATAACCTGAAGTTTTATTTAAATGCTGTTTAACTTCTTGCATTTTATTATATTTGCAACTAATTATTGTTCCATCATCAAAAATCCTGTATTCTCCCCACATTATAAAATTACTACTCATATTATATTTCCTAATGTTTTAAAAATACTTTTACAAACGCACTAAATAATTTAATTGTTTTAGAAATAAAATTGAAGTAAGTTTATTTTTTCATTTTAAATTATATTATAAAATAAAATGAAGGAATTTCTTAAAATTAAAAATTGTAAATATCTATTGAGTCTCACTAAAGCAGAGTTAAAGGCGATTATCTACGATAGTAATGAGTATAGTGAAGATGGTGATAAATATAGTTGGGAGGTTTATCACTCTCAGATCATTAAATATCTTAAATTGGTAGTGTTAAATAATGGTGTAATGGACATGCAATATAGATATGCTAAAAACCGTAAAATGGGAAGAATGTATTCTAAGTCTTTTGGGATTCAAAATTTACAATACAAAATTAGAGGTTTTATCATTGACGACAACTATAAAGACTATGACTGTGTTAATATGCATCCATGTTTATTATTATATTTATGTAAAAAACACGGAATAGATACACCCCAACTGGAACTTTACTGTGAAAAAAGAGCAGAGACACTAAAAACCTATAAAATTACTAAAATTAATGTTTTAGTCGCAATAAACAGTGATCAAATGAGAACTAAAAATCAATGGTTGAAGGTGTTTATTAATGAAATGTCTGTTGCTAAAAATCTATTATTATCAAAATACGCTGAAGATTACTTAGAAACTGATAATATCAAAAATCCCATAAGTAGCAGAGTAAATCTATTATTATGTAAAACAGAAGATGAAATTATTCAATTGGTCGCTAATACCCTTAAAACTCAGGATTTCACGTTGATGTTTGATGGGATATTATGTAAAGAAGACTTAGATATATCATTTCTAAATAAACTCACTGAAAAGTATAATGTAGTATGGACGCAGAAACCACATAATAACGAGATATATATTACGGATGGGTGGGTAGACCCAGACATCCAACTAACTCAAGATATTAAAGACTCCAATCTAATTTATGAAAAACTTAACATTAATTTTGAAAAAGATAATTGTATGATTCTTAGTCCATTAGGTTATATGAGTAGGGTTGGAAAAGACTATGTCTTGTATTCGCACGAGAAAATGAAAGTTTTACATCAAGCGTCCCCAATGCTTAAAAATGATGATGGAAAGAAAATCCGATTCATAAGTAAGTGGCTGCTAGACGAGAATAAAAAATGTTTTAACGGTATTGATTTTATTCCATTTAATAAAGAAGGCGTACCTCTATGTAGCGACAAGTTTAATACGTTTATTCCATACAGCTATTTAGACGAGTATGTTAGTCCTAATATGGATTTTATTAAAAATTATGTTCAAAAATTAATATTCAATTTGTGTGGTGAAGAAGTGATCGCTTATAATTATTTATTAAAATACATTGCTAATATGGTACAATACCCGAATAGACAATGTGAGCAAAGCATAGTAATGTTATCAGACAAGGAGGGAGCAGGTAAAGATAGACTTACTTATATGATAGAGAAGATGCTAGATAATAGAGACTATACGCTAAAGACATCAGACCCTGAGTTAGTGTTTGGTCATTTTAACAGTGATGCTCAACGTAAGATCATGATTCAGATTAATGAACAGAGTAATAAATCAGCACTTGAATATTTAGAAACGTTTAAAGACCGAACTACTGCTGAATACGTTTTAATAAATCCAAAAGGACAGATACCTTATGTTGTTAAAAACTGTATGAGACTGTTTATTGCTAGTAATAACAAAAAAGCAGTGGTTCTAAGTGGATCAGACAGACGGTTTGTAGTTATTAAAAGCACTAACTTATTAGTTCAGAATCATACCTTCTTTAAAGAGTTTATGAGGGGAGTTGATGACAAAGAGACTATTGCTGGAATATTCCACTATTTTAATGATATGGATATTGAAGGATTCTGTTTGAAGAAAGAACTACCTATGACTAGGATTAAACGTAGTATGACTAACGAGAACAGACCTCCACTAATGTCGTTTTTACAAGAATTTACAAGTATGGACGCACCTCCTGATGGAGTATCTTTTAAGGAGGATATATGGATTATGAAGAAGACTACACTTAGGCAGTATTATAAAGATTATCTCAACGAATGTGGTCTTAATAATAATATTACTTCTCAAAGGTTTAATATGGAGGTTGAAGGGATGGAAGAGATTACAGCAATTAGAACTTCTCTACTTGGAGAAGGTATTCAAAGATGTTATAAGATTAATAGAGTATTATTACACGATAGACTAGTATCTGAGGATGTTTCTACCCCAGAAGTTGAAGATAATGAAGAGGGGTTTATTGGTGGATGTCTGATAGACTCTGATGATGAGACAGATAATCTATAATGAGTACAAAATACGAACAAATGCCACTTTAAAAATGTGAAACTCTATATAAATATACTGTTTGTAGTTTGAGGTTATAATGTAAGAGGAGGATATCTCTTTTTTTTAAAGTAGATTATATATTGTTTTTTATGGCATTCTGTACACTTTCTTATTAATATATATATATATATCTAAAAATAATAGGGAAACCCCGATAGGGGTCTGATAAGAAGAGAGAAAATCAAGTGAACGGAAACGTTGCCGAAAAAAAAAAAAAAAAAAAAAGTGGTAATAATATTCCATTATAGATCCCCGCTTTTATTATCTCAACAATAAGAATAATGGAAGAGTACCCATCAGCACCTATTATTCATTCTTATTTATATACACCTACTATCGCCGAAAGCAAATATCGTGAAATAATGCAAGAAAAGAACTGTTTTGAAAAGTTAATATGACGTGCAAAGTCCATGTATTTTAAAACTATGAATGGAAATAAGAAATAATAAAAATAAAATAAAACGGTTATAGATTAATGACTATTTAACTATAAATCTAAGTATAAATACGAGTTCATAACCTAACTATAAACAGATTAATTCATTTTTTAGTGATATTATTTTTTGGGATATGGACTTTACTTACATCAACACCCATACGTTCTAATCTTTTGAGGTATTGATATAGGATGAGTGCTTGTTCTGCTTTAATCATACTTTCATAGTATTTTTCTTCTTTATCTTCTACTTCTTTATCAGGCATTTTAATTATTTAATAATTTAGTATTATTAAATAATTATTATTTCAATTTTATTTTTATTTAATTTTATTTAATTAAAAGATCTACGGATTTCACCGTCTTCAAGAATGTAAACCACATCCATGACACCTAACCACCAAAAGTCTAAGTTTTGCGAGTTAGCAGAAACACCTTTTAATCCAATCTGTGCTTCACAATCTACATAAGTGCTGTCTAAACCAGCAATACTATCAATATCTGGGAATGTCTCAAAATTTATACCAACAACGCCTCGGTCAGTAGTAGTTAATGCTGCTGCCGGATATGTATCTACTGGTGGACGATAATTTAAGGTAGTATTTTCATTACTCATCAACCCAACAGCATTGCTTATGTCTACATTAGTATTACAAACCTGAGTGTTCTGAAGCATTTTACTTTTTGAATCTACATAATTGCGTGGATAGAGAATACCACCGATATTATAACGGATTTTATCAACTGCTATATGTGGGACGCCTAATGGGTATAATGCTTTTTCACTTGGACTTGCCATCTGAAATGCAGCATGATAAATCGCATTCAAACTAGTGTATCTGAGTGATGGGACGATTAAACTAATGTCTTGTTCAACTCCTAATTGTGCCGCACTAAATGTTTTATTATGGAGAATATGATAGTTATCGCTCCACATAACTGCTCCACGTTTGAATCCATTATCTTTTTCTACTTCCTTCATAGTTGAGTCGTCTAATGTAGTGATAGCACCCTCATAATTAATCTCAGAAAAGTTTAATGTTCCTCCAGTTAATGTAGATGTATCAGCAATGACTCTATTTCCACAATAAAATACCTGATTAACGTCTCTCTCAAATTCAATATCAATCTGGATTCCGTGTTCTATTTCAGTTAGTGGCATATTAGTGTTTCCCATTAATCCTAATAGCGGAATACTGCAACTAATTAGTGGTGTTGTTACAGAAGTATTATCTGCTCCGTAAACAAACGGTCCTTTGGTTTCAACTGATAGTCCTGATAGAGTATTATACTGTTTATCAATACTACTTGATGCTGCCATACTATTAGTAAGATTCCTAACATTTTGAGTGGTGGTGGTAGAATTTGCGACTGTTAACATAGCGACCGCTTTAGCATAATGATCAAGTTCGTAAATAGTTACATTATTATTTTTAACAGTTAGTTTTTTAATACACTGAGATACTCCCATTGGATCAATTAATAGATTAGTTTTGTTGTCTGCTGCTGTTGGTAAGTTAGTTCCCGTTAAATTAGCGGTAAAACTAAAATTTAACCAACTATTCTTGCAATTTAAAAACTGATTTCTTCCAGAAGGAATGAACATTTTAGCAGTCGTCCCACCTGTAACGGTTCCCTCTGAACTATCAAACTTGCGTCTTTGAAAAATACATGGAAGAGGTAGTTTCTCTTCCTCTAATACTAAACGATGTGGAATTACGGATGCCATTTTATAATAAATAGTTAGATTTTAAATTTAATAACTAACCGAGACATTTCCAGCAGGGTCTACTGAGTATAATACTTGGAAGCGTTTTAGAGATATTACCTCATAAGGACTAACAGCATCTGCCACGACTGGATTTGTTGATGTTTTTCCAACACCTCCTAAACTTTCTATAATTACTGATGTCGTATCTAACCCATCTGTATTCCCATCAAAACAGGTGAAATCATAACCAACTGTCCCACGATTAGTATTACCTCTAGCACCTGTATCTTCATTAAGTCTTGGACCGTAGTTAGTGGTGTTTGCTGATGTTGAATCATTATCTAATCTATTATTTAATGTAGTTAATGCTCCTTGATTATAAATTTTATTAGTATGTCTAATCTGTTCCGCAATTCCAACAATGGGACGAGGTGGATATAACTCAGTTCCGACTCGTAATTGAAAAGACCCATTACTATATGGATTACAACACGCCCACCTGTCTAAGTGTCCTTTAGTGTCCCTTACGAAGGCAGATTGCTGAATACTTAATAATTTACGTGGTCTAACACCTCCAATAACATTACTTTTAATACTTACTCCAGAAGCATTAAGTTCTGCTAGAGATAATGAATGTAAAGAACTCCTCTGTTGAGTGGAACTCCACGAGATCGGACCAGATCCATATCCTGCCTTCTGTTCTATTAAACGTTTTGAGTTATCTGAAACTACATCTATACAAGCATCTAATTCAAATGTAAAAGTAGCACTACCACCTGTAACAGTTCCCGAAGCAAAAGTATTACATAAAATGTTTTTAAGTTCACGAGTGATTGTAATCTCAACAAAAGCTTCTGAAGCAAACCAAGTGAGAGGAATACAGGTGCTACTATTTAACATACAACTAAGAGTGGGAGACCATTTTTCAGTAATAGTTCCAACGGCACTAGTTTTACCAGCGTTAATGGTTAATCCTTCAACTACATTCCCTTGGACACGAGAGTATTTTCGTGCGGTAGTGGGGTCGCATATATTATTAGTAATACTATTAGCGGATGCGACTCCTAAATCAGTATTATTGCACCAGTTCATAGCAAACTGTTGCTGATAATTAGTAGTGTTTTCAAGATATTGACCATTGGGTGAAACTATAGAAACAATATCAGGAATTGCATGACATCCTATATAAGAATATCTCATCCCTGCTGCTCCACCCACACTTTCAGTAATCACTGCTCCTTCTACACTGTCTATTTTCATAGTAATATTAAACCAACTACTCGTGGTATTTAAAAATCCATTATGGACGTTTGGAATGGCGATCCTGACCACGTCTCCGAGAGAGTATGAACTTGCCTCACTTTGCAAGAGGGTGCGAAAATTTGTTCCATCTAATACTCTAGGTGTAACTTCATATTGATATGCGTCTGAAACTAAACTAGTCATCTATTTTATAATCTCTATTTAGATAATAATTAAAATCCTTCATTATTATCTTCTCTCGGTTTAAGAAGGATAGAGTTCAATCGTTCATATTCCTCTGCTTTTTCATTTTCTTTTTTAAATTGTTCTGAAAAAAACTCAGGCATACTTTTAATAAAGTCGTCTGAATATTTAGGTTTGTGTCTCTTTGGACCAGCGTATATAAATTTATCTTGGATTTCTAATCTTTCAGATTTACTCATTTTATAATATAATTTTAGATAATTTATTTAGAGAGTCATTTATGCTCTTTAGAGAGTCCGTGTTAATCCACCTGTTTTAACATCTAAATGGAATTTAACTCCAACAGATAATACGCTCATCATAACTTGAGTTAGAGAATTAGCAGGAATCTGATTATGCTTTACCATCTCTACGACTACCTGTTTGCTTACGAGATTGCGTCCCACTAATTGTCTGCTAGTATCTTGACTATTTAATAGAGAGACACCCCATACAAAGAAAGCAGGTGAGATGGGAGCCCCACTACTTTGAAGAGTTGTAAAAGGCCACGGTCCTTGATTATTCGGGATACTACTAGGTCCTAATGCGGGGAATCTTGTCGCTTCTACAACACCACCATTAGCATATGGTGAGAACCAATTAACTTGATTAACATATGTTCCTCCGATACCCTGAGTGCCACTACCAGTTAATGTGGTATTGCTTTCGTAGATGTCTAAACCATTTCGTGCTATAGAAACTAAATTCGTAACCATCTGGGGGGTTGATGCTTGGAGA
>Ga0115552_1002666_pt1 | contig 10135 bp, 8 predicted proteins | sample COGITO_mtgs_1103_3_FD_87178 | JGI IMG/M metagenome (GOLD analysis project Ga0115552, IMG submission 87178) | Pelagic marine microbial communities from North Sea - COGITO_mtgs_110328 | ecosystem: Environmental > Aquatic > Marine > Epipelagic | place: Germany:Helgoland, sampling site Kabeltonne...
ATTGGCCAGAGCTAAAAACGCAAAACAGCTCGAAAATTACATCAGGCTTCACGAGTCTTTTATTGGAAATATCATTCAACAGACCCCGGTCAAGGAGCGGCTGTTTAAAGACTTTAAAGGCGCTGTAAAAAGCCTTGGAGGTTGGGGAGGCGATTTTATTATGGCAGTCTCAGAGACGTTGTCGCCCGCTGAAATAAAAGAGTATTTTTTAGAGAAAGGATACCCAACCAGCTTGTATTATACTGAAATGATAGGTTAATTCGCAGCAATAATCCTATAAAAAAAAGCGGCCTAAAGGCCGCTTTTTTTTATCAATTTGTGTGCTTTCTACTAATAGAAAACTGCCCTGTTGTCTTCAATAGTGGCTGTTTCTTTTAAGGCATTATAACTACTAAAAAATATACTGTTTTGGGTTCCTGCCTTAAGCGCTTCTGCGTAAGTAGCATAGCTATCTAACGCAACGGCTTCTTGTTTTTTATTGAGCTGTACCAAGAATACACCTGTCTCCCCTACTAGCAAAGATGAGGTGGCTCCTTCAGTTAAATTAAAGGCCTTACCTACCACATAAGCTTCTCTACCTGCACCAGGAATAATCGGGCTCTTCACGCTTAATGCAGAAGCTGTTTCTACTGATTGTCCTGAAGCGGCTGCAAAAGACTCAAGTGTATTGCCTCCTTTATTCTTAAGAATCCAAGCGGCTTTCTTTTCCTTTCTCAAGATTGGAAGCGCTGTAGCAGAAGCATCTGCAACAGTCATGGTTCCTGAACGGTATCTGGCTGTAAGTTGCACAATGGCATAACCATTGTTTACATTAAATCTTTTAATAGCACCTAAATCTGTGTCTTCGTTAAAGGCCCATTGAACTACCCCTCTTTGTGCAGCAAGACCAGGAAGATTTTCATCCATAGCCAATAACTTATTGACACTTCTTACGTCAAAGTTACCTTCTTTGGCAATACCTACATATTCTTTAGGGTTTTCAGTAACCTCCATTTCAAACTTGGTCGCTTGAGTGAAAATGGTATTGATTGTTTGCTCAGAAGGAGCAATATCTCTACTCAGCGTAGCAATTTGGAAAATATCCTGTTTGTCGTCTACCCTAACAATATGGAAACCAAATTCTGTTTCAACCAATCCAATAGCGTCTACGCTATTAGAAAACACAAAATCATTGAATTTTGGTGTCATTTGTCCTTCTTGGAAAAAGCCTAAATCTCCACCTCTTGAAGCTGTAGGTCCATCTGAATTATCTCTGGCCAATTCAGCAAAAACAGTAGTTGATTTTTTAGCTTCTATAAGCAATCTGTTGGCCTCTTTTCTTGCTTCCTCTTTTGTTCTTGTTACAGTTGGGCTTACACGCTCAGCTCCAACAAAAGAAATTAAAATATGAGATGCTTTTACGGTACCATTATTTTTTTTAGCGACTAGCTTAGATACATTGTAAGCATTATTTTCTTTGTAAGGCCCAAAAGTTTGTCCTGGATTTAAACTGATAATTGAGTCTTTAAAAGTGCTCACAATTTCATTCTTAGCCCTAAAAATAGTATCGTAAGTAGTGTCTGAGTTGCGTTCTAAAAACGCCCCTAAATCTGTTGTGTTTAGAAAACCAGCTACTTTCTCAGTAGTTCCTGTGTTTTCATTGTACTCCTCTGTGTCTGAAAGCAAACCAACTACAGCGTCTTTTACGGCCTGTTCGTCTTCTTTAGATGCTTTCTCCTCAAAGTAAACCAAACGAATATCTCTTGCTGGCTCCTGCTTGAATAAAGCTGGATTTTTACTGATGTAAGATTCAATCTCTCCAGCAGTTACTGTGATGGTTGTATCTGGCACAGCAGAGAAAGGCATTCTCACATAAGAGATATCTACCTTGTCATTCGCTAATTTATAGTCAAATTTACCCTCTTCCAAGGTAGTTCCAACGCCTGCCTTAACTAGGTTAAAATACATTTGTTCTTTAGCAGACTGCATAATGGCTAATTCGTCTTGCAACCAAAGAGAATATCTGTAAGGGTTATTGGCTTTCCAATCTGCAACTGCAGCAATGAACAAAGATTCACTAAAAATACCGTTCTCATCTTGAAACTCTGGTTGGTTTGAATAAGATGGTGTATTCTTTATAAAATTCATGATCTGATCTCCTTCTACTGAGATACCCAAATCTTCAATTTCTTGATTTAGCAAACTTGTTCTCAAGGATGAATTCCAAACTTGGTTCACCAATTGAACAGTGGTTGCTTGGCTTCCCGCCCTTTGGGCAGCAACTTCTAACTTTTGACGAAAGTCATCTATAGAAATCTCTTCTCCATTGACACTTCCAATGGCTGATCCTCCCATAGGAGATCCGCTTCCGCTATTGGTAAATACTCCTGAAATTACAAAAGCAAATAACGCCAATCCAATGATAAGGATTAACACCGTGGTTCTCTGTCTTATTTTTTCTAATACTGCCATTTTCTAAATATCTTTTAATCAGTTGGCGAAAATACCATTTTCTTTTTAAATTTTATTCGCTTCTTCTAATTTTTAAACTTTTATAAAGTGCTTTATTCCTTTTCAAGCACCTCTAAAGAGACCAAATCTATTTTATTACCTGAAACCTCCAAAATAGTAAAACAATAAAAGCCAATAATAATACTTTCATTTAAGGTAGGAATCTCGCCTGTCACATGAACAATTAACCCACCCAAAGTACCGTATTCGTCTCGCTCTTCAAGATCTAAATGATAGGTTTCATTGAGATAATCCACTTCTAGTCTTGCAGAGAATTTATAGGTGTTTTCAGACAATTGTTCTTCAATTAAGTCTGTGCTGTCATGCTCGTCTTCTATTTCTCCAAACAATTCCTCTACAATGTCCTCTACGGTAACCATCCCTGAAGTTCCTCCGTACTCATCCAATACAATGGCTATGCTCTTTCTCTTCTTGGTCAGTACATTCAATATATCATTAATTAACATGGTCTCTGGCACATACTCAATAGGCAAAAGCATGCTCTTAATCGTTTGGGGCTTTTTAAAAAGCTCATAGGAATGAACGTAGCCAATAATATTGTCTATGGTATCTTTGTACACCAACAATTTTGAAAATCCTGTCTCTGTAAAAATCTTCACTAAATTCTTTGGACTTTCATGTATTTCCACTGCGCACAAATCTGTCCTTGGCACCATTACATCTCTAGCTTTTACTGCAGAGAATTCTAACGCATTTTGAAATATTTGAATTTCCGAATCTACCTCGTCCTCGGTCGCAACTGCCTCCATTTGCTCCGTAATATAGTCGCCAATTTCCAATTTACTAAAGGCCAATGGAACTGAATCTCCAGAAGTTTTAAAAATCACCCTTAAAATCAAATCTGAAATAAAGATCACAAAATTAGATACCTGTGAAAAAATAAAATAAAACACATAGGCTGGAAATGCTAGGGCCTTGATCAAAGTATTGGCATAAATCTGAAACAGTACTTTAGGCAAAAATTCTGCCGTGAGTAAAATAACTAGCGTAGAAATTACCGTTTGTGTAAGTAAACTAAAGTCTGTAAAAAATAAACTTAATGCTGGAGATGTTAAAGGTGCCCATTTTTCAAATAGTCCCATGAGTAAGTCTCCCATAAATAAACCGTATATAACCAAGGCTACATTATTACCAATCAACATGGTAGCGATGAATTTCGAAGGTCTTTTGGTTAACCTAGTCAGGATTTTAGACAGAAACCCCTCTTGTTTTTTTTCTATCTCAATATGAATTTTATTCGCTGAAATAAAAGCAATCTCCATCCCAGAAAAAAAGGCGGAAAAGAAGAGAGATACTACAATAATTATGACGTCTGAGTCCACTATTTTTTATTTTCGTTTTGTCTTTTTTCAAATTTCAACCTGTAATTTCTTCTAAAGAAGAACATCCCAATTGAAACAGCACCAAAGAGCAAGAAAAAACCTATTTCCTCTAATGAACTTCCCCAAAGCTTGATCACTTTAACTAGGGAGAAAACAGCCACTATTAAATATAAGTACTCGGTATATTTTAAAATTCTAATCATCGCTTTCTGTATCTTTAATGGTCATATACCCAAAAGTTTTGTGGGCATTTAAAAAACTAAAATCTCTATTAAAGTCCATACCTTTTCCATCCATAATGGTTTGGTTTTCTGGATTGGTATAGGTGAATTTTTCTTCGGTAAAAATCCATTCTCCTATTTGATCATAGTATAATTGTGGGGTTTCCAACTGCTTCCCGTCATGTGTAGTAATGACCACATTACCCCTCAAATCTATTACATTTGTAGCAGAATAAATAATCCCATAATCGGATTTAACCACGCTTTTCTTGCCTTCTGAATCAAACACCTCCAAAACGAGTCCATCTGGAAAAGTCCTATATGGGAATGCCAAATGTTGGTAATCCATACTTTTTGAACTCCTCAAAATAGCAATAAGCCTGGCATCTTTTTTTAATGCCCCGCCCATGGCCACTTCCATCGGTATTTCAGAAAACTCAGCTGTTTCAGTATAATACAATATAAAATTTTCCGCTACCCCCTGAGGAGACACCTTTGGGTCTTCAAAAACAACTGTCCCTTCATTTGAATTACAACTAAAAAAAAGTATTGCCGTTACAAATGTAATGGCAATACTTTTTAAATCCTTAAAGGTCTTAATGTCTTTCATTTATAGGTTTGGCACCGCAACGCTACCACCTACCCAGCAGTTAAAAGTAACTGTTTTTCCCGCCAAACCTGAAGAGAAAATATCTGTTTTAGATGGCGCTAATGCCTTATAACGTTCAATCGTTTGGTTTGCCCTACTTCTTAGAGATAAGTCTACACGAGCTGCTTTTTTAGCCACTTCAGCTGCCTTCCAATAAATGGCTCTTTTCTCAAAAGTAGTGCTTCCACATTCGTTAGCAGATTCTGCGTACAATCCAGCAATGAGTAAATAAGCTTTTCCCATTGAAGGATTATTGTCTATAGATTTCTGAGCGTAGTTTCTGGCCAAACTCTTATTGCCCTTCTTATAAATTGTGGCAATTTTATAAAGTATGTTGGCTTTCTTTTTAGTGTCAGACTCTAAACTTACCGCCTTATTAAAGTCTGCTACAGCTCCTTGGCTATTTCTTGCATTCATTTTAAGTAAGCCCAAATAAAAATACGTATCTGAAGTTGGGTCTAAAGCGTTTTGGGCTTCAACTAATTTAACAAATAATGGGTCTTCAGTACACTCTTTGCTGTACATTCTACCTACAGCAGATTTAACCCATTTTACATCAGTTTTCTTTTCTTCAAAATTCTTCTCGTAAAGCGGAATTAAGTTTTCACAGTTGGCTAAATTCCCCAGCTTGGTGTCTATACTTTCATTGATCTTTACAAAAGTTTCTGATTTACTCTCTGCAATCGATAATTGTCTTTTTTCTCTAGAAGATATATTACCAGCATCTTCTTTGGCCTGTAATTTGTTTACCATTTGATTAAGAGACTCTACTTCTTCTTCTATTTTAGAACCTACCTGATCATATGTCTCAAACACAGCGTCTAAATCTTTTATACCCGCAGCATTCAAATCTACTAAGTATGAAAAATACACATAAAGTGCTTTCGCATTAGTAAAATGAATACGGTCTTGGTTAAATGCCTGGTCTAAAATCGAGAAAATTTCTTCTGTAGTGGCAATCTTCTCGTCATTTTTTAACATGGCTTGGTCAATAAGCATGTCTGCCAAAGCCTCTCTTTCAGGGAAGATTTCTCTGTATTTTGGATACAAAGCAAGTAACTGATCTACAAAAGCTTTCTTTTCATCTCCTGCGCTATTTTGAATTTTATACTTTAAAATTCGTTCCCCGTACACAAAGTTAGCAGGATTTAATTCTGGACACGCCTCGTATACTATCTTCCATGGCTCATAGGCTGAATCGTAATTTTTCACTTTTACAAATTCTGAGTAGATAGATAAATTGGTTGCACAGTCTTGCGCCTGTAATTTAAAAACGCCAACGAAACCAATTAGGGCTATGGTCAATATGTGCAGTTTCTTTTTCATGGTGGTGTTATGTATTGTGGTTAATTATAAAAATAAGGGCTAAAAATAATTAATTTATTTTTCTTTTCAAGAACCATCTGTCATTTAATGAGAGTCCAACGCGAAGGCTCAAGTAATTTTCTTTAATCAAACCGGCCTTTGAGGTACCTAAAGCACCCATTTCAATCCCGATGTTCAAATTAGAAAAAGTGCCTCCCATTGGTAAACCTACACCAATATTTGTGCCAAAATCCTTAATAGCCTGATTGTTTACCTGCATCCCTGTATTGACTAATCTAATTCCAAAGCGATAAGTCGCTCTCTTAAAAAATGAAGCGAATGGAGCGTAATCAGGCACATAATAACCGCCCACCCTAAGGGTAGATGCTTCAGAATATGCCACATTTGATTGGCTTAGAAAAGTACTGCTAAAACTACCCATCTCCTGAATGGTATAAGAGGCCCCTAGTAGCCATTTTTTGTTTTCTCCTATCCCAAGACCTAAAGTTGTAACAGAGGGAATTTTAACGGTATTGTTTTTTAAATTGGCGGCCTCCAGGTCTAAGTCAGAGACTTCTAATTCTGACCCATTAACCAATGAGAGCGAACCTACTTGTTGCGTATTACTCGCTTTCAAGTCCAACCCTGTTGTATGAACAAAAGAAGTGTACAAAGTCAGTTTATCTGTAATATTTGGCGTGTAATTGGCCGCCATCTGAAAATTAAAACCATTCATTCTTGAAGTTCTTCGGTCTATGGTTCCAAACAATACAGAACTCAAAGACTGTACCCTTTCTTTATTTACAGTCCCAAAATTAGCAAAGGCAGAAGCCCCTACCGTAAAGTTTTTTATTGGCGCAGCACCTAATGAGAAATATATTTTACTGAGCCCTCCGTCTCCTGAGAAAACATTTGTAATGGTTTCACCATTGGCATTTTCTGCGCTAGAATTTAAAATATACCCCATAGAGGTAACTGGTGTAATACCAAAACCAATACCAATGTTTTCCGCTACGGGCATAGCTACAGACAAATAATCAATAGCTGTTAAGGCAGTGCTTTTTTCTTGGGTATCTGAAGTCAAGGCCATTCTACGGTGAGAAACACCCACAGTATAAGTGGTGAGCTTCAAGAGACCATAAGAAGCTGGGTTCTGAAGGTTTACATGAATGGAATCCCCATAGATACTTAACCCCCCCATGGCATTGTTCTCCACCGTATTCGCAGGATTAAAAGTGCCCAAACCAAAATATGAATAGGGAGAAACCGTGCCGTCTTGGGCGTTAGTTTTTATAAATAGACAAATAACAAGGGTGAAAAATAACTTTTTAAACATCTAAAGCGTGTTATAATCAAGCAATTGGCATAAGCCTTGTACCAGAAAATTAGAATGGGCAAATATGGTATTTTTTAGTCGTTTAGACAAGAATTGTGCGTCTCCACCTGTTAAAATAAGTGTTAAATCTTTATGTGTACTCCCAAAACTGCTTTGCCAACCTTCTATTTCAAAGACCAATCCATTGACAGCTCCAGCTAAAATGCTGTTCTGAGTATTTGTGCCTAGGGCAATAAATGCCTCATTTAAAGTAACAAATGGCAATTTGTTTGTATAATCATGCATGGCTTTAAAACGCATTTGTAACCCTGGGGAAATTGCGCCACCCCGGTAGATTCCATCTGATGAAATAAAATCATAGGTCACACAACTGCCCGCGTCTACCACCAAACAGTTTTTACCTGGGTATTTGAAGGCAGCTGCAGCTACCAGACCAATTCGGTCTGCCCCTAGAGTTTCTGGGGTCTCATATTTGTTTTCAAATGGTAGCTTCATTTCATTATTCACCTCCAAAAGAATTGTTTTTTCCTTCAAAAAAAGACGAATTTTTGAATCAACAACGACTACAGAGCACAAAATAGCCTGTTTTATACCTGGAAAATCAAAAAACAAACCAATAAGTGTTGTGTACATGTCTTTGTGCTCAAATTGAGCTCTAAACACCTCATCTTCTTGCCTGTAGACCACCAACTTACCAAAGGTATTACCTATGTCTAGCACTAGTTTCATGCTACAAAGATGTGAAATCTAAAAAAACAATTGCCTTTTTTTCTCTTTTTGTTTGTATATCCTAAATTAGAAATTATATTTGCATCCGCTTAATAGCATGGTGCCTTAGCTCAGTTGGTAGAGCAATGGACTGAAAATCCATGTGTCCCTGGTTCGATTCCTGGAGGCACCACTTAAAGCACAAAAACCCACTCCTAGGAGTGGGTTTTTTTATGCCTATAAGTGTCAAAAGCTTGCTTTTGTAAGCGAAGAGGGATAAAAAAACATACGCTTGCGAAGCAAGTGGTTTTTGTATTTTCAACAGAGGGGCCAAAGGAACAGCGAAGCCTGTAAAGGCGAAGCTATCTCCTGGTAGGGAGAGAGGCGCAAGGGATCTCCTGGTAGGGAGAGAAGCGTAAGGGATCTCCTGGTAGGGAGAGAGGCGCAAAGGATCTCCTGGTAGGGAGAGAGGCGAAGCTATTTTTAAAGTACCTATGCAACATAAACACCTTTATTCAATTTAATCTGAATTAAAAAACAATAACTTTAACAGATGAAAAACTATCTTTTATTGCTTTTTGCTTTTGCCTTGCTTTGTGGTTGTGTGAGTAGAACAAACCAAGACAAAGATCAAATACACGCCAAAAACACCATGAGAGAATCCCTGCGACATATTGTGCTATTTAAATTTAAAGAATCTTCTAGCAGTGCTGATCTTAAAAAAATTGAGTCTGCCTTTATTGCTTTGCCTTCTAAAATAAAGGAAATAAAGGATTTTGAATGGGGCTTAAACAATAGTCCCGAAGGATTAGACAAAGGCTTTACCCACTGCTTTTTTGTGACTTTTGAAAGTGAAGCGGACAGGGCTACTTATTTACCTCATCCAGATCACATGGCTTTTGTGGCCTTATTGGATGGGCATGTAGATGATGTTTTGGTGTTGGATTATTGGAGCAAATAATGGTGCTTTGTGCAAAATTGTCTCGCGAAAACCAAATAAGCATCGGCCGTAGGCCTTAGCCTAGAATTTTAGTAAGGCGTATCCCTTGAGTTGGTATGTGGTAAGTACGGTAAGTGCAGAGGTGGCCATTTCTAAACCGGGGGCCAATTCCTCTGGCATTATTTTTCTTTTAAACATAGACTGGGAACAAACGGCAATTTTAACGCCCTGAGCCAAGAGTTCTTCAAATAATGGACTGTGCGGGTTGGCAATTCCATATCGTTTGGTGTAAGCTTGATCGTTCATTACGGACCATATGGCGGAGCCGTGAATGGCTACAACCACATTTAATTGCTCTGGAGGGACACCACCCATGACGTGAAGGTTCATGAGTCGCGCTAGATTATTTAGCGCAAAGAAAACTTGGCTTTTGTCTTCATCTCCAGTAGCCACATCTACCACAATGTTATACACCATACTGGGGTCTGGCTTTTCAGCGGCCATGGGTGCGTCGCCAATAGTTCCAAAACCTTTAATCACAGGATTAACCAGTGTTTGGCCCTGGAGTATACCTATAAATGAAACGCAACATAAGAACGTAAAAAAAGGGATTTTCATAGTGGTGTTTTTTGCATATATTTGAGTGAAAGTAATTAAAAACAAGCAAATCCCATCATGAAAAAGCCCCTTTGGAACAAAAACACCAAACGATTGCTGCTATTTAGCGCGATTAAAAAAGTGGCTTTTTTGATTTGGTTTTTATACTTCTAAATCCTGGTTTATGATAAAAACAGTCTAATCCTGCCCCCAAATACTATGAATTGGGGTGATTTTTAAGCCTTTAAAAACAGCCTTTTCTGTGCCTTTATTTTCAATTTTCAATTGATTGTATGGGTTGGTATTAAAAAACTGTGCCGTCATGACTTTTTGACCACCATTCAAGAAAACCTCTATAGAAGATTGGTCTAGAAATATAGATACTGGAATTTCCGTATTGGGCAAATCTCCAATGGGCCCTATTTGAATATTTTTAAAATCTTCTTGAAAGTCTACTAATCCACTAGCGCTTCTGTCTATAGACATCTGCTGGTTTTCTGGATCTAAATGAACACTTAACAACTCCTGTTTCTGATTCACAAATGA
>Ga0115552_1002667_pt1 | contig 10133 bp, 7 predicted proteins | sample COGITO_mtgs_1103_3_FD_87178 | JGI IMG/M metagenome (GOLD analysis project Ga0115552, IMG submission 87178) | Pelagic marine microbial communities from North Sea - COGITO_mtgs_110328 | ecosystem: Environmental > Aquatic > Marine > Epipelagic | place: Germany:Helgoland, sampling site Kabeltonne...
AGTAGTATTAAACTCTTTGTTGACGGGACTCATTCAGAGCTCTCTCTCTCTCTCTCTGTGTATACGCGCGCGCGCAAAGGAGAAAAAGTTGTTGTTGTTGTTGGAATTAAAAGAAGAAGAAGAAGAATAAACTTTGCCCTTACTTAGTGTCTTCTTTTAGCAACAACAACAACAACTTTTTCTCCTTTGCGCGCGTATATACACACACACAGAGAGAGAGAGAGCTCTGAATGAGTCCCGTCAACAAAGAGTTTAATAATAATACTACTACTAATTTGTGACGATACAATTTTGATGAGATTTTACTTCCAATACTACTCCTCTACTAAATACTACGAAGAAGACAAACGAACGCGCTTCATCAAGTCAATGAATACTACTACTCTATGTACTACTGTTTTAACGACTACTCCATCTCGGAACACTCGTAAATCAAACCTAAGTTATCGACTATTTTGTGCCAGACCATACACGACGGGTTCCCGCACTGGACCCAGGTCGTCCCGGTGGTTAAGTTTGCTTTGTTTACCTTTCGCTCGGTTCGCGTTTCTGTATTTCAACGCGTACGATCGGTTTTCAGAGAAAGAGAGAGAGGAGTACTACTTTGGTCAGAATCTTCTTACGATGCGTAATTACGAATGAAAAAGAGAGAGAATGAGAAACTTTGTTGTGAGAATGAAAGAAACGTACCGCACTTGTTGCAGGTGAATAACATCTTCGTCGCGCGTCGACTCGAGTGTATTGGTATTCCACCAACCTTCTCTTCTCCTACATTATTTTCTTCCGTTGTTCTCGTCGACGACGACTCGGCTTCAATCCGTAGCCTACTCGGCTGTTCGGATGCTAACGAAGAATCCTCGAGAGTATTATTATTATTCGTGCTATTAGTATCATTACTGCTGCTGTTGGAAAACGGAGACTCGGAGACGACTTTCCAAGAAGACTTTTGTTGTTCTTCCGACGACGATTCTTCAGACGACGATGCATTTGTCGTCGTTTTCCTTACGAAAGAACGATTCAGACGACGAGAAGAAGAAGAAGAAGAAGAAGAGTTTGTCGATCTTCTTCTTTGGAGGCGGTGGTGGTCGAGGTGGTGCGAGAAAACGCGAGAGCAGTGGTACGAACGGGACGTCATGTTTAATTCTTAGTCTGTTCCGAAGACGAAAAGTGAGGGAAATCGCGAAAAGACTTTTGTCGGACGCGATATCATAAACGCAAAGGGGTAAACGCGAATACGACGCGTAAGTAAGGTTAAGTACTCGTTTTCAACTAAAAAATCGCGCACAGCTCAAAGCGAAATGAACCCGGGCGTTTACCATTACATAAAATAAACACTATTATTTTCACTCTCTCCGTCTCTCGCTCTCTTTTTCTCTATGTCTCCGAGAGTTCTATTCTCTCGTCGATGCAAAAAGTTCTTCCTCTCTCTCTCTCTCTCTCTCTCTTTTCTCTGAGTGTTCGTAAAAGAAAACGCGATTTATTACAAATCGCAACCGTAAGCCGTTCAACTGCAAAACGCACACCCTCTTTCTCTCTCTTTCTAAATAATTCTTAATATTTTTAAATTAGATGATTAGAAAGCGGCGAGGATGGCGTCCGCCTTGGAGGCAGCCGCCGCGGCCAACGGGGAGGCGGTGTCCAAGTCCTTCGATCGGATGGCAAAGTCAAGCGATTCGATGGTCTTGAACAAGTCCTTGGCGGCATCCGCATCACCACCCTTCTCCGCGACGAGGTTGTTGACGTCAAATCTCAAAGTGTACACAGCACGTCTCAAAGCGTTACCGGCTTGGGTCCAGTACTTCTTGTTGACGTATTCCGAAACTTCCCCGGACAAACGGGCCGTCGCTTCCTTCGCTCTCGCCGCAGTTTGTTCCGTGGACAACTTTTGCAAAGCAAATCTGGACGCCCCGTCGCCTCTCGTGGATTCGTTGATGTTCAAGTCACGCGCCTGTTGTAAGAGAAGAGAGAAGAAGAAGAAGACTTGTTGGTAAGAAAAAATTCCTCTCAAATAACGAACTCTTTTTTCGTCTTCCAACCGCAAAGAACAAACGAATCAATTAAAAATCGGATGACGCAGAAAATCTCTTTTGTTTCACCCAGTTTTGGTTGGTTTTTGCGAGAACTCTCTCTTTTTTCCTGGCTAAGAAGAGCAAAGAGCAGCGCGCGCGAAAGTTTCGGAAACGAATACGTTTCAAATCCAAGCGAAGGACGAAATACATACCTCGTAGATGAGCTGCAAACCACCAACGTTTTCGGCTCTCTTATCCGTGAGCTCGATGGCGTTCATCGCCAACGCCGGGGACGCTTGCAACGCGATGACAGACGCGGCGACGAAGGAGATGCTCTGTTTTTTTTCAATTTTTTGCGAAAGCAAAGAACAGAAGGAAGCAAGAAAGAGCGTTCCAGAAGAGAGTGATGATGGTTGAAAGAGAAAAATTCGGTGAGTGAAAACGCCCACGACGGATGCTAAAATAAACGTGGAATTCGACTCGAACGCGAGGAAAACGTAGCTAAACATCACTTTTATTCAAATCGATGCGAACATTCTCGTTTTTCCATTCGCGACTGCGTGTTCGAACCACCGATCGGCGCGCGATTAACACAAAAGAAATCAAGAGTTTTTTAGCGAAGAAATTTTCGTACCTTCTTGGCGAATTCGTTGGACGCGTGGACGCCGACGACAACCTTTTGGGACTTCTTGGCGGCAGATTTGACCGAAACCAAGTTGGCGGTGAACGATGAAGTTAAAGCAGACATCTTTATTCTAGTTTTTTGTGTGTAGTTATGGCGTTTTCGGAGCGAATTTGTTCGAATTCTTTGCGATGGTTTGGCACAAAAAAAGTTGTTCTCGAAGATTTCTTGGAATCTGATTCTGACAGAGAATTTTTGTTGGTTGGGCAAAAAAAGAGAAAAAAAAACCGAACGCCCCACAGAAAAAGGAAACAAAACTCGGAGGACAATGTAGCTTCGGTGTGCGAACAAGACGCACGAAAAACGTGCGGAAATGAGAGTACTATCTATTATGAGTGTGGGTTCAAAGCGATTCTAAAGCGCGCTTTTAGCAGTGAGTGCAAAACGAAAAGCACGCTCTCTACTTTTCTAGTACTTGTTTTTAAAAAAAAGAGCCTCTGGCGAGATAAATTTTTATTTAACGCGTGCAATGACATTTTCCCGAGTCAAAGCGCACGTTTTGGGAATATTAATATATTATTCGATTTATTCGTTAAATACATTTACTAAAATCATATATTTACACGAAGTTTATTTATTGTTTAAATTTATTAATTATTTAAATTTTAGTAAGTGGATTTTAAATCCTTGTTTGTACATCATGAATTATTTCAACTATACCGTATCATGTTTTATATGTTTTATTATCCCCAGACTACTTATGATATCTTTTATATGGAGCATATTTCCGTTAAAATTAATAAAACAAATATAATCATTCCCGAACGTTCTTACCGAATTGAATGTTTTTTCAGCCATTTTATTACTTTACACGCGAGAAAATATTAATTGAACAATACATAAATGAAGGGAAACAGTAATTACGCTCATTAATTAGGGAAATGAGAATTAATTCTGAAAGAGTAGTAGAAAAAAAGGAGTTTGTGAAAGAAAAGCAAAGACGCCCTTGTTGCCTTTTCAATGCCACGTCAACGCGTTGGTAGCGATGTCGCACGAACATTAAAAGTTCGTTTTAAGAACCTTGAGTGGGACTATTACGATTTGAGTGTACATTACGTGTCTTCGTTTCAAAAATATATATTCGTCATGCGTGTTGTTTCTTCTAACTGCCTCCGCTCATCAACGAGCTTTTCGCGAACACTTGCCGCACCATATCAAATTCTTCTTCGCGTCGTATTTGTGAACTCAAAAGCATTCGCATTTCCTCTTCGACGCTTTCCTTCTCTTTGAACGCTCTTTCCGCGATTCGCTTGTAGTCGTCGCATTGCTCTTGCAAGTTTCGCGCAATGTCAATGATTTCCTCCTTCTCCTCTTTCACCTCCTCTAATAAGATCCCGTACCGTTCCACCTCACCGTTGGCCCAGTGCAACATCTCGTCCCTGGCAATAATCTCGTCTTTGCTACCAACGTGTGCTCGTTCAAACGCCATGCGTTTCGAACGTTCCGTTTTCAACTCGTTCTCCAACTGTATCACCCTGGCGTCTTGACTCTCTAAAGTCGTAGAACACTTGGCGTGCGCTACGGCGTACTCCTTGTTCTCTTTGGAAAGTTTTACGACTTCCTCTTTCAAGCTCGTGACTAACGCGTTCGAGTTCTCGAGCATCGCAGATTTTAAGTCCAGACTTTCTCGCATGTGCGCCACCTCCAAGTTTGCTTTCTTTGCGCTTTCCTCTTTCAAAGAAGCTTCGGCCAAGTCTGTATCCGCTTTCTTCACCTTTTCGAGTTGAGCAGCAATCGCGGCCTCTTTCGCTTTCAGCTCCTCTTTGAGAGATCCACATTCGTCGCTCAACTTTTCCTTCTTACTTTCCAACTCTGGCACCTCTTTCCGCAATCTCATCAACTCTTCTCTCATCTCCTTCATTTCATTCTTCAAACTTTCGTTGGTCGTCGACAACTCCTCTGCGAAACTCTCCGCAGTCACTAGCGCTTCCGTTTCCGTCGCTAACACTGAATCCAACTCTTTCAATTCCTCGAACGAAGCCTCCAAGCGTCTCGTGATTGCATTCCTCTCGTTCGTGACGTCTTCTAACTTCTTCGAGTAGTCTTTGTCCATCTCTCGTATCCTTCCCTGTAAATGTTCGATTTCGTCCTCGGCGGCGTATTCCAACTCCTCCAACGAACTGACTGTTTTCGAAACCTTTCGAATTTCCATCTTGTGTTCGTCGCGCATTCGAGATATCGTTCGATTGTATTCGTTTCTGATGGACTCTATGGTCGATTTCAGAGTGTTCACTTCCTCCAACGCTTCGGCTTCGCCACTCAGAGCGTTTTCGAGCGTTTTGCGATTTTCCTTCAACTCTCGTTTCAGTAAGTCCACTTCATTTTTATACCTGTTTGCGGAAGCGTAATTCAAATTCGAGAGTTCCGCTAACTTGGCGCTTTTCTCGTACATCTCCGACGTCTCGTGGTCGATTTGCTTTACCTCGTTCGTGACTTCCATCAAAGCACCGCTTAAAGTTTCGTTTTCACGTCGTTTCGTTTCGAACGTTTTCTTCAGCTCGTAGAGTTCTCTCTCTAACTTGGACGTTAACGTATTGCTATTGCTACTACTACTTCTATAATTATTGCTGCTGTTGCTATCATTATTATTATTATTATTATTATTCGTAGTCGTCGTTTGCATGCCCTCATCTTTCCTTTTCGCGATAGAAGAAGACACGTTTAGCTTGTTCCGCAAAATATGATTCATCAGTTTCGAAGAGGACGAAGGCGACGGTTTCGACAGTGGTCGCGAAGAAGGTTGTACTTGTTGTTGTTGTTGCTCGTCGATTTTCACGCTCGCGTTCCATTTCTGCGCTGCCGTTTTCTTCTTCTCTTTATCTTCCTCGTCGTCTTCGAGGGACAACAACGTCGACGTCGTTTCTTCTTCTTCTTCTTCTCCTACCGTCTCGTTGTCGTCTTTTTCATCGTCCTCTATGATTTCTTCCACGTGTTGATGGCGCTGGTGTTCCGAAGCTTCCTGCGACGAAGATATTCGTTTTCGTTCAAAAATTTTCTTCTCTTCTTCAATCACCAACGCACTACTGGCGGTAAACCCAATATCGTCCAACATTTCCAACCAAGGAATAAACGCGTGCACGGCCATGCGATACGAAGGTAACTTGCACACCGGATTGTTCTTCTTGTTACTCTTCTTATCGTTATTATTCTCGCTTTTGTCGTTTTCCTCGCTCCTCAACCGTAACTCTCTCAAATGTACAAATTCTTCCACCAACCGTAAATCCGCAAAGTTACCAAACTCGTTCTCTCGAACATCTAGATATTCTAAATCCCATTTCCTTCCGTCTTTTCTCGCGACTTCGGAGAAGTCGCGTATTGAATTATTCCTCATCGAGAGCGTTTGGAGCGTATTCGGTACGTCGCGGATGCCCTCGAACGAATTCAATTTGTTCCCTTCGATGTGTAACAACTTTAAACTCTTTGGAAGTCGGTCTAAATTGACTACTCTTTCGATGTCGTTCTCGTTCAAATATAACTCTCGAACGTTTCGGAGTAGCTGAAAGTCTTCGCCGTCGAATGTCTGTAAAGTCGATTTTTTAACGAACAAATCTTTTCGGTTGCAGATGCTGACGATGAGTAAACGCGCGAGATTCTCCTTTTGGTTCAACGCCAAAGTTTTGATGTGCTCTGGAATCGTCGTAAAAGTCTTTTCGTTATTATTACTATTAGTCTTCTTAAAGTCGTCGTTTTCTTCTTCTTCTTCTTCTTCTTCTTCTTCTATAGCATCATCACTTTTCTTCCCCTTCTTCTCCTCGTTCTCGTTCGTTTTGGTCTCGATGATTTTGCTCATCTTTTTCTTCTTCTTAGTCTTCTTGTTATTACTACTCTTCGTCGTCGCATTCGTCGTCGTCATCATTCAAAGAGTAATACTCACACTACTATTATACTACTCATAAAACACACGCGTTGTTTAGAAGAATATGTTCATATTACTAACACTATTCTACTACTCTTCTGATGTGTGTTGTGTACAGTGGTGTTTTTTAACGTTCTTTTTTGTCTGTTTGTTGTGTTGACTTTTTTCTTCTCCTTCTTCTTTTTTTCTTCTTCTTCTTCTTTTTTTCTCTGGTGCAAAAAATGTGTTCACTCTGTCAGTCAGACACCTCAGAAGAAGAGAAAAAAGCACAACAACGAAAGAAAAATGACAGTTGTTGTTGTTTTGTGTTGAGATGATGATTTTGAGAAGGACGACGACGTTTACGCAGGAAAGAGTCGTTCTTCGAGCCGCCGCCGCTGCTGCTGTTGCTGCTGCAGCTACTGCTGCAGCTGCTCACGATGCGTTTCTCTTTAATTCGGGGACGACACGAACGACGGAAACGATTTCGATATCATCACCAACGCAATTCGCAACGCATCATCGTCGTCGTCGTCATCATCCTCGTAGTAATAATACGAATACGAATAACGACAACAACAAAAACAACAACGGTTTTCTTCTTCCAGGTCGTCTTCCATCATATTTTCTCCTCTCGCACGCCTCGTGTCTCGAAAAAGAAGGAGGAAGAGGAAGAAGGGACGCGCAGAAGAAAATGCCTTCTTCTTTAACGAAAGAGGAGAGAGAAAATATGGAAGACGTGGAAGTGCACATCGAAGGCGAAGAAGAAGAACAAACGACGACGAAAACGAACGGGAAAAGTAAAAAAGGAAGACACACGGCGCAATGGCGAGTGTATACCGACTTGGGACGCGAAAAATTCTTAGCCGGAGATATCGAGTTCGCTCTGAAATGTTTCGAACGCGCGTTGAAAGAAGCAAAGCTTGGATTTGGAGAGAAGGACGCGCACGTCGCGGCGGCGCTGAATAACTTGGCGGAACTCGCGAGGACGCAACGAATGTGGGAGAAAGCGGAAGGATTATACAAAGAGTGCTTGGATTTACTGAGAGAATTGAAAGAGACGACGCCAAATAGTAGTAGTAGTAGCAGTAATAGTGATAGTAGTAGTAAAGTAGATAAGAGAAAAGGAGCAGAATATAAAGCGGAAGCGACAATAGCAGCAGCGTTGCATAATTTGGCTTCATGCATGTTGCAAAACAACAAGCCGAAAGAGGCGTACGAAAACTATCGAACGAGTTTGAACTTGAAGCAAGTCGTGTTTGAAAACGAGAACCATCCGGAGATTGCGCTGACATTACATCACATGGCCGAAGCGTTGCTCTTGTTGGAACGCATAGAAGACGCCATCGTTGTCTTGGAGAGATCGGTAAAAATAACCGACGCGGTTGGTATCGGTCACACGCCAACGGCATTTCGCCGAATGCGAAGGTTGTGTCAACTTTATGAAATAAAAAAGAGATTTGACGACGTGGACGCGATGAAGAAACGCATAGAGACGCAATTCAGCAAGCAAGTGTAAGTGGTGATTCAATAAGTAAGCGAGATAGTAATAGCGAATGTTGCGTATTATTTGTTTTATATCTTCTGTATTTCTTCTTACACTCGTATTATTACTAAATTTCTACTAGCCTTTTCCTCAGGCATCTTCTTGAGACGATTCTTTCTCGGCGCGCTGTTTCTCTTCGCTCTCTCTTCGTTCCTCATCGGCGAGGATATCGCACAAAGCGCGCATGGCTTCCTTTTCCTCCGACGTCCTCGGTCGTTTTTCTTTCTTCTTAGAAGATTTTGATTTCGCTTGTTTCGACTGCATCATCTCAATCAACTGTTGTTGTTGTTGTTGTTGTTGTTGTTGTTGTTGAAGATGCTCTACCGTCACGTATTGTTGCATCGCTATCTGCGTCTTCGACGCTTCCGCTAAAAGTTTCTGCTTTTGACTCGCCAACTTACGTCTTTGCTTTCGCAACGCAAACTTTTCCCTGCAAATAGATTTACTACTCGATGAAAACTCTTCGATTTTCTGAGGACGATGACAGTAGAAACACCATCGAAAGACGCCTTCTCTTTCTTTTAAGTTGAAACTGTCTTCGCGTTTGTGCATTTCGCAGCACTGTTGGACGAAACCAACTAAGGAGCGACTTTTTTCGCAAAGTAATTCGCATCCTTGCACGCCGCAGGCGCGTCCAGAAACGAATTGCGACGCTTTCTTGTGGTTCGCGTTTTTGGCGTTCAGGATATCTCTTTGTTCTTTCAAACTAGGCGTTATCGTTGATGTCGTCGTAGCAGCCGACTGCGTCGGGACTCCAATACCAGATGCTCCCGCTTTGGGCGCGATGCGACCACTATCATCGCTTTGTCTTTGAACTGAGACTGTCGCCCTTGCTCGTTCTTCGTCACCTTCCTCGTCTTCTTCCATTTGTTGATCCATCGAACCTTCCAATTGCTGACTCATGATACTTTTAAAACTCTCATTCGCGTACGGATACTTCTTTTGCTTCTCGAGGAGTTTTTCTTTCTTTTTAAGTTCTTTTCGATACTCCTTCATCTGTTGTTGCTTCAACTTTAACTGCAATTCCTCTTGAATCAAAGGCGCGAGCGCGTTGTTTCCTATGTTGCCGCCGTTCATAGCCGAAGAAAGAGAATTTAAAAGGCTCGGGGGTAACGATCCAGATGTCGCTTGATTCAACATGACTGCAGCGGAGGCTGCATTGGCACCAGAATTATTGAAATTATACATGGCTTGGACTTGCTGCTGTTGCAAAAACTGCAACGCTGACATGAAATCTTTCGGCGGATTTCTCATGAGCTCCTGTTGCTGCAGTACAAACTGTTGCTGCAAATTTTGCATCTGCATCAATTGTTGCTGCGCAAGCAACTGCTGAATTTGGTCTAACGTCAGCTGTGGAACTGCTATCGGTGCAACTTGCGCAGCCGGAACGGCACCACCACCGAGCGCCGTCATCATCGCCATATTTGTATCGATCATATTCGTCCTCTTTACTTTCTTCAGCCGTTGTTGTTGCGTGGATAGTTCTCTCACATACGCCTCCTCCTCGTCGTCCGTGTCTGTCGGACTCCCTTTCCTCCTCATCCTTCGTTTTCTATTCTTTTCTTTCTTTTCGCCGTCTTCATCCGAATCCTCCGAGGTACCGTTGTTATTCGTCCCCGTCGTTGTGGTTTCAAACGTTTCCCCAGAATCCGTCGAACTCCTCCCTCTTTTCTTCGCCTCCTTGTTTTTGTTTTTGTTTTTGTCTTCTTCATCCGAGATCGATGAAGGTAAGGAATCATCGTCGTCATCATCACTCTCTTCTGATGTTGTTGTCGACTTTTTTTCGGCGATCGACTTTTCTGCGATCTCTCGCCCTTTCTTCTTCTTTCGCGCGGCCGCGACCGCTTTGATCGCCTCTTTCAGCATTTTCTTTTACTCTCCTTCTTCTTCTTCTTCTTCTTCTGTGCGGAGAGATCCGAGAGTGTTTTTGAGGCTTCTTCGTTGATGAATCGACGAACGAGACAACAGTTAAAGCGGGAAGAAAACGACGAGCGTTTTTCAAAGAGATTATTAAATTCGATTCTCTCTTGGGTCGTCGTCGACCGTTCTTTTGTCTGTCTG
>Ga0115552_1002672_pt1 | contig 10126 bp, 5 predicted proteins | sample COGITO_mtgs_1103_3_FD_87178 | JGI IMG/M metagenome (GOLD analysis project Ga0115552, IMG submission 87178) | Pelagic marine microbial communities from North Sea - COGITO_mtgs_110328 | ecosystem: Environmental > Aquatic > Marine > Epipelagic | place: Germany:Helgoland, sampling site Kabeltonne...
TCATCATCGCTCCAGTCGTGACGTACGTATCGCGACAAAACCAACTTCTCTTCTTCTTCTTCTTCGATTTGTTTTGTTTTGTTTTTCGTCAAAGAAGAAAAAAATGCCGTTTTTTTGGAGGAATCTTGAATGTAATTTCAATTTCAGAATTGTGCTCCAAAATCTCTCGAGACGACGCAAATCACCGCGTGCTTGCAACGCGCACACGCCACACACAAAAAAAATGGACATTCATTGTCTCGTATGGAGGTGCGACTGAAGATATGAAGTTAGCCATAAGCCATTTGTTTGAAGCAATTTTTTTTTTACTTACAGTATCGATCTCTATGTAAGCAGTACTAGTTAGTACGTAGTTCCTCTTGGGAGCAGGTGATTTCTTACCCGTACCTGTCGAATGCGAATCGACCGCTCTACCTACGAAGATTACGCGTTTAATCAAAACATCAGTGGTTGGAACACGTCGCACCATGTGAGCTACACCCCCGCCGGAACAAAAAGGGTCAAAAATAACAATTATAAAAACAAAAAAATAAAAAAAGATGAACCTTAAACGATTCGATATCTACTGTTTTGCATATCTTTTTCCTTTTCCTCTTCTTACCACACTTTTAAATACGACGCTCTTCAACAAGAAGCAAGACTCCTGAATACAATGCGCGCGATTTCATCTGTATCCTCCGTTGTTGTTGTCGCTTCGGCGGCGCAAAATACGAGAAGAAGAAGAAGTTCTTCGTCTATTTATTCCGCTCGCAATTCGATCGCATCATCCAAAAAGATGATTCGTGTCCCCAACAATTCCAATCAAAGAAAAAGAAACATCAACACAACAATCAAAGCGAAAGACGAAGGTTTCGAGGTTCCGGATTTCGTCAAAGACCTCATGAAACCTCCAGATTCCTCCATCGCCGCGCCTGGGTGGTTAGCCCCTCTTCTCGGTTTAGCCAAAGAGTCTGGCGAATCCGCGGTGGGCATCGGATACGCTCTCATGATTGTCACCTCGGTGTTCTTTTCGCTCGTATTCGCGGTGATTGGTTTACCTGGTTTCTTGTGCGCGTTGATTTTCGTCGGCGCGAGCGGGTACACGTGCTGGCAAGCGACGCCGTATTTGAACGAGATTGTGAAAGAGGTGGAGAGTGGTTTTACCGATGATGATTGAATTTTAAAAGTCAAAGTTATATAACAATGTACTATATTAAGAACGTCGTTCCCACGGTTTCCCTTCCTCGTCCTCTCTCGCCGCCATCCTCTTTCGAACTCTGTTGGCCATGACGACCGACCGTATGCCTTCGAAATTCTTCGTGTCGCAATTCGAACATTCACATCCGCGCGAGTGCTCCTTCAACTTGTTGTCCTTGCTCAAGCCGCCGAAGAGCGTGGTATCGACCAAATCAATGTATAAACTCGGGCCATCGTTCGCTAATCCAATCTTCGCCGTTCCTTCCGCCATGATGTCGTCCTCGCTGTGAGAAAACTTGTACGTTTTGAAAAGCGATTTAAACGCGTCCAAGCTATACGCCGTGGCTAAGAAGGAAAAGCAAGAAAACATGTCGGAATATATAGAGTTTGTTGGTAATCGTCGCAACACGCCCACCAACGAATACTCTTCATCAGCTGCAGCGAGTAAAGCTGTGGCGTAATCGACGCTGGCTAAAATGCTCAAGAAATACCCAAACGCGACGGCTAAGCTCGCGTAGGTTAAAATTTCTGTATTTCGCATCGCTCCTTTACAGTGCGTGCAATACTTCGTGTGCATCTCCCATGTGTCGAACAGTTTCGATTCGTCTTTTTCAATTTCCGGCATCTTATCGTTCCCGGGTTTCCACGGAATCGGACCGTTTTTACGAAACCATTTGTAAAACATCACCGTCATCTTATCCGCTCCGGTTGGTATGAACACCTGATCTTTCCATTTTTCGCCCATATCCGCGTCCGGAGACTCTTCCATGTGCTTCTTCATCACGATTTTCTCTTGCTGATGGAGTAAAACCATGTCTTGGTGTAAAAACGTCGGGCCTAAAACGTGCGTCATCCACGCGGGAGAAGTCAACGTGAACAAATTCAGTTTAAACCATCGGTGTTTTCGAACCTGAATATCTTCTTTAAACTCGTTTCGTTGACAGACGGTCGCGACCAAATGTCGACACCATCCCGGTTTCGTCGGGACGCAATAGTGACTGGTCAAAAATCGACACTCCTCGTGTCGCCAATCGATTTTTAACAAACACGGCGGTTGAAAATCGTAACTCGCCTCACCGTCGTACTGTCCAATGGTATTAAAAGGTGGCACTGCCGGATCCATCGCGCATCGAAACCCGGCGTTATCCGTCGTCGGTCGTTCTACGACGCACGCGAATCCGGCGGGATCTTTGTACCGATCGCCGACTAACGTGTGGTGCGAAACAACCGCGTGCGCCGGGTCAATCGCGTTTTCAAAGAATGCGCACCACCCGTACGGCAAATCGCGCATTTGCCAGTGGTTTCTATAGGCGCCACCAGGCGCTTCGCCGCTTTTTGTCACCCCTTTCATCTCTGGAATCACCGGCGCCGGCGTCATCATCGCTTCCGTTTTCACCGTCTCGTCGGAACCTGAACTGCTTTCGCCCCAACACCAAATCAAACCTTGCTCCTCCATGGTCGGTCGGCTGCTCGCACACGACAGCGGGTTCCCTTTAATCCGTTCCTCTTCTCTCTGGTTATTCGCCTGCGGCATCGCGGTGCACTTACCTTCCCCGTCAAACCGCCACGCGTGGTAGGCGCACAACAGCGATCCGTCCGGTTCGACTCTCCCTTCGCTCAGCGGCGCCAACCTGTGCGGACACTTATCTTCAAACACGTTCCATTTCTCGCCGACTGAGTCGTACCACACGACCAAATCGGTCCCTAACAACGTCACCGGGTGTGGTTTTAATGGGTCGATCATGTCTGCCACCGCAACCGGGTACCACTGTTTCGTCCACGAAAAATTTCCCTCTTTCTCCACCAAGTGCTCTCGGTCTGGGTGCATGCCGATTTTTGGAAATATTGCGGACGCGGTGTCTTCAACCTCGAGCGTTTCGTTGAGACGACCGGTCGTCTCGATGGACGGGTCTTGAATTGCTTTATTCGTAATAGTAGTATCTGTTGTTGTATTTCTTCTGTTATGTCTTCTAGTAAACATCGTCAAACTCATCGTCGCTTTTGTCGTCTGTCGTTTCGTTTTGGAAGATGATGATGAAGAGCATCCAAAACGAGCGGATGAGGACGACGACGACGAAGAAGGAACAGAGGAAGAACTAATCGTCGCTCTCATTCTTAGTAGTATTGGCTCACTACTGTGTTATCGATTAATATTCTCTTTACTTTGCGTCTTGTTTGTAATAAAGTAGATATAATGACGAAATCCTTTTGGGATGGATAAAGCAAAAAAAACGTCTTTTCGTTTCAAGGAGAGAACAACGAAAAAGAAAGAATTTTATACACATGTATAGTAGTATGTCGTCTCATTAAATAATAAGTAAGCTAGGAATAGTATGGTAGTAATATAGTAATAAATTAATCCGCCTCGGCTTGCATGAGCGGCGAGCAGACTTGCCAGCTGCCGTCGGTACCGGTGAAGCACCAGATGCCGCTCTTGTCGTCCGCGGGATTTCTGCACATGTTCCCCGGGTTTTCTTCGATGCCGAGAGGATAGTTGCTGTGCGTGTACGGTTTTTCGCCATCTGCGATGTACTGGTCTTTCCAGTCGATGCACTGCTGACCGTCTCTGGTTTTGTCTTGGCATCCTCGGTAGCCGACGCCGAACTCGCCGTGTTCAATCTCGTCGCACGTGGCCAACGGGAGGGTGGCGTTTTCGACGTGCATGACGGTCGTCGCCGACGCGCCGGACGGGTTGGTAACCGTAGTAACTTTGATCATTTCACCGTCGGCGGTGTATTGAGTTTCGACGTTGATGATGGAACCAGTGCTGGTTTTCGTTTCTTGTTCCAAGACGGTTTCGCCGCTCGAGAGAGTGTCCGCCGCCGGGAGCGTCGTGTTCGCGGCGTCCGCGGCGGAAGTGGAGGCGGAGGTAATGGTCGCCGACGTAGGTTGTTCAGCATTGGGTTGGTGCGGCGGAGTTTGCTCATCATCGTCGTTCTCTTCTTGCGTCGTGATGTCAGTTGTCGTATCGTTTTGTTCTTCTTCTTCTTGTTCTTGCGGCGGTGCATCGCTGTTATTGTTGTTGTTGTTCCCATCTACTTCCGGTCCAGGACCTTGAGAGGCCGGACCAGTCGTCACTGGACCTTCCGGAGTAGGTGTTGGCTCTTCCTCCGACGCCGCGGAAGTTTCAATCGGTTCTTGGTTCGTTTCATCTTGCACCTCCGGAGCCGCCGAATCGCCGTCGTCGTTCGTGTTCGTAGTCGCCGTGGAATCTTCAATCGGCGAAGAATTGACATCGGTAGACGCATCTTCTTTCTCTTCATCTTTCTTCTCTTCTTCAACCGTCGTCGTCGGCGTCGTCGTCACCGGTGTTGGTGTGACCACAGGTGCGCACGGTCCGCACGGTTGGCCCGCGACGACGTGCGTCACCGGGTTCACTTCAACTTCAGACGAAGAAGACGACGAGGTCGGCGAAGGAGATGATCCGGAGGCATCGACAGGCTTCGGTTTCGGTTTCGTACCTGGGCACACGCAGTGACCAAGCTTATCGGTTCTCCCAGTCAACACCGGCGTCGCCGCCGGTCCGTTCGGACCGTCGTTGACGGGTTCGTTCGAGCTTCCCGGCGTCGCGTCAAAGGTCGGGTCGTTTTCATGCTCTTGCGTTTTCTCGTACTCGTCGGCACTTTGTTGCACCGCCGGCGCACCGCACTGATCCAACGACGTCGCGCCGATTTTGTGATACTGCTCGTGGTTCATTTCCACGTCTTCCGCGTCGTCGCTGTCCTCATCTTCTGCGGGGCCCCACCAGCCGCCCAACAACTTTCTCTTCGAGGCGCCTTGCAAAGCAAACTCTTTCTTCCCCAAAGCGGCGTCGCCGTCACAGGCGACGCAATACTGTTGCCCCCAGTTCGGTTGGAAGTACCCATCCGGGCACGCCATGCACCCTTGCGCCTCCGGGAACGGGTTAAACTGCCCCGGTTGGCATCTCTTACACGTCGTCGACCCTCTCTCGTCGGTGTACGTTCCAATCGGGCACTCCTCGCACTCGCCGTTGGTGTTCGTAAACGACCCCGGGGAACACTTCCCCGCATCTGACCCTTCGGTCGAATTCGCTGGTAAAACCGTTTCAGCGCTCTTCTCATCCACCGGACACGCCGTCCCGTAGTGCGTCAACACGTCTTCGTAAAATCCCGGGCAGTGATGATCGCACGACCCAAACACAAAGTGTCTGTCCCCGTCTCGATCGAACACTCTCTGCATGACCTTTTGCCCGTCGTACGAAAACTCTTTCGTGCACTCCGTCATGTGCATGGTCACGTTCGCGTTTCTTTCCTTCACCGAAACTTCATCCGCTGGATTGTTCGCGAACAACGTAAATTCAAACGGCCCGTCGTGGTGAAACTGCACGTCTTCGTCTTGTTCGATCTCGTACCGACCGCACCCGCCGTGCGTCATCGTGTGGCCGGTTAACCCGTGGATGGAGACACGAGCGCCGACGACTTCGCCCCAATCCGCCAAGTCTTCCACTTCGAACGTGTCCACCAGTAACTGTTTAATGTTTAGAGAGTAAGAGAGAGTGAGAGAAGTTAATAATAGGAGGACAAAATTTTCAGTCTCAAACTCAAAGAGAGGCCGCGGCGTTGTGCAATCAAATCTCGGAAACGTACCTGCGCGACTGGCGAACACCCGGTGTGCAACACCACCTTATTCTTCGCACTTTTATTCTCACCGAGAGAGAGTAACTCTCTGGACGTGCTCTTGTACCCGGAAACGTAACTGGCGATCGCGAGCGACGCGACCCCGAAGCCGCCGAAAAGCTTGACAAGCGTCGTGCCTCCGGTGGTTTTCCCCGCTCGATCGGGAGTAGAGTTTCTTCTAATATTGTTGTCGTTCTCGATGGAACGCAACAACGAGAGCGATTCTGGGTGTAAACCCGCGTTCCTTTTCGTCGACATGATGTGAAAGCGACAAAAAACGGACGATAGGTATGTATACTACGCGCGATACGTGTGACTTTTAATGTGATGCGTTTCCCTCGAGAGACGCGTCCCAAAAGAGAATTTTTGGTTTTACGAAAATGAATGAAAAAAAGGTAGATTTTTTCGCACAATTAATTGCAGTAGTCTGGTGGTTTTATACGTAATATACGCGCGAGGAAGTCTCGTCTGCGTTGCAATCCAAGGTACTGCTCCTACGTGCGATGGATTGATATTCTGATTGATTTCGATGCGTTGGAGAGTTGTTTGTTTCTTTATCACTGAGTAAAGGTGTTTTCATTGTAGAGTCATATGGGTAAATTTTTCGTTGTGTACAAGCGCTAACTAATAATATTACACCGCCCAAGAGCGAGGCGGCGTCGCGACGCCGTTTTCACCATTGCCGATGTGGTGGAACCCTCTTCGGTAAGACGAAGCTCGTGGTGTCGTTTTTGCTTGGCCGATTCGACTCGTGAGTTCTTCTTCTTCTTTTTCTGTTTCTTTTTCTAACTCGAAAGAAGAAGAGGAAGCCGACGGACACTGCGCGAGGGAAGTGGCGCCGCGGTTGGTGCTTTTGTCGCCGTTTTCAAAGGAGGAGGTGGAAGTAGGAGTCGTAGGAGTTGGAGTCGAAATGGTCGTCGACGGCGTCGTCGTCGTCGGAGCAGCGCTCGTAGTAGTTGAAGAAGAAGAAGAAGACGAAGAAGTTTCGTCGCTAGAGATGGAAGTAGGAGTAGTCGCCTGCGCGACTGGTCCGCTACTCTCTTCCTTCGCCTCTTTCGTCGTCGTCGTCGTTTCAACTGAGACGCTCTTTTCGACGACGACGTCGTCGTCGCTTGTGTTTTCGCTGCTACTACTTTCGCTACCATCACTATCGCTATCGTTACCGCCGTGAGACCCCACTTTCTTTGCCGCGTCTTCCACCGTTTCCACGGCATCTTCGACGCTCTCTTTGCTCGCGTTGGCGGCATCTTCCGCAGCCTCTTCCGCAGAAACTGTCGCTTTCTTCACCTCGTGCGCGGCATCGTCAACAGCTTGTTTCGGATCAGTCGTCGTTGCTTTCTCGACGTTCTCCTTGGCGTCGTGGGCGGCGTCTTCCGCAGCTTCTTCGGCGGAAACCGTCGCTTTCTTTACGCCGTTCACGGCATCGTCGACGGTTTCTTTCGAATCCTCCGTTGCCTTTTCGGCGCTTTCTTGCGTCTTCTTCGCCGCCACTTTCACATCCTCCGTTGTCTTTTCGGCGCTTTTTTTGGCGTCGTCGATTGCGTCGTCCGTCTTTTCCTTCGCGTCCGCGGCGGCTGCATCGACGGTGTCCTTTGAATCTTCCGCGCTCTCTTTCGTTTTACTAAACGTGTCGGAGACCGCGTCCGAGGCTTTCTTCGCCGATTGTTTCACGGCGTCCGCGCCGCTGGTCAACGTGCTATTCACGGCATTCTTGGCATCGTCGTACGCGGTTTCCGTTTTGTTCACGATCGTCTCGGTTGTGTTTTGTATCCATTCCCAGCCATCTACGGACCCGAACTTTGACCAATCGAAATTTTTCATCTTATCGAGCATGCCGCCTTGTAACTTGCGTCTCGACGAGTCCGCTCTCGAGCCAGGGCAGGATTCGCAGTATTGCTGACCGATTTCACTCTGGTACCACCCGTTCGGGCACGCGATGCATTCAGTTTGACCTTCGTTTGGTTGCATGGTTCCCGCCGCGCACGGCTGACACTCGCTCGCTTCGGCTTCCCCGGAGTAATGTCCAACCGGACATCTCTGGCACTTGCCGTTTGCTTGTAAATACTCGCCCGGCGTGCACTTTTCATCTTCTCTCAATTCAAGCTGGCCAATTTGTGGCACCTCTTCCGATTTCCCACAATACGGCGCTCTCGTAAACGCCGGGCACGTGTCCAAACAACTTCCCCAAACGTAATCCGTCGTCTCGCCGTCAAAGACTCGGTTGTAAAAAGTCACCGCGCCGTACTTATATTGAAACGTGCATTCAGTCATCTCCATCGGTCCGCCTCGGATACCGTCCCCATGCGGTGACTTCCACGACGGACATCTCGTATCCGAGTCCGATTCCGATCGACACCCGATATCCTTCGTCGCTTGGTGCGCCGTTTGATTATTCTTCTGGTACAACGCGAACCCGAACTGCATGCCGACGAGTAAGTCCTCCGTCTCGATCGAATACGACCCGCACCCGACGTTTTCCATCTCCACCCCTCGTTCGAAGAAGAAATCGTTCGTATCGGATTTAAATATGATTTTCGCGCCGACTTCTTGACCCCACGTGGATTTGTCTTCGATGTGCCACGGGAGCTTTTCGTGCGGCGAGCACCCGGTGTGCAAGGTGACTGCCAAACGAGACGTTTTGATATCGTTTACGTTCTTCTCCGTCATCGGGTCGGTGTTTTGATCCGTATACACTGGATTTTCGTAGTACGTGGTCGCGCCTAGCTTTGTTTCGTCGAATTCTGAGTGCACGCGTATTTTCAGGACGAGAAGCGAGCATGCGATGGCCGCCAACGCGAGGAGGACACATTGATGTCCGCGGCTCCTCCTCTGTAATGATTTTTCCCCAACATCAAATCCGACTTTCAAAACGCCATCGTTTTCGCGTGCCTCGTCGTGAAGAGAAAGAGTATTGCACTTCGTGTTCTTGGACAAAAGTAAAGGATGGGTTTCCTCCCCAGTCGACATCTTACGTGTGTGTGTATGTACCAGCAAAAGAGAGCGTATTTTGTGTGAATTTTGTACCATTTTTTCTTCCCAATTTGTACTCTTAAACCCTAATTTTATCTAAGACCCTAAACTCTAAATTGCTTTTCTTTCTCGAAGCGATCCGCCGCGGCGATGGTGAAGACGTCTTCTTGTTCTTCTTGTTCTTTAACTTCTTTTGATTCTTCTTCTTCTTCGATGGGAAGGTTGTCGATGCCTAAACCGGCGGCAAATCGTTTGATTGGTTCGCACGAATCGAAGCCGCCTTGCGCGTCCACGTAGCACCAAATGCCATCCGCGGATGCGCTCGGGTTTCGGCAATAGTTCCGCGGATTTTCATCCATGAAATCGGGTTGCGATTGGTGCGACCACTTTGCGTGCGCGACGCCGTATTTGCTCCCGAACGGTTGTTTGGACCAGTCGATGCATTTCTTCCCAGTTCTGGTGGTCGTTTGACACCCGCGGTAGCCGACGCCGAATTCACCTCGCACGGTTTCGTCGCAAGAAGAAGAAGGAGAAGAAGATGTCATCGTCGTCGTTGTCGCCGTTGAATCCTCCTTGGTTTCTTCGACATCTACCGATGTGGATAAGGACGCGTCTTTTACCGTCGCCGCTTCTTCAGCGGCAACGGATGCTAACGTCTGATCAATCTTCTCGAGTTCTTTGACGTTTACTTTCTCGAACGTTTCGATGATTGCCTCTTCTTTCACGATTTTCTTGTCCACGATGGTATCGTCGTCGTCGACTTCCTTTTCTCGAAGCAAATCGTTCAGCTCTTTTTCGTGACGGACGGAATTTTTAAGCGTCGCGGCTTCGTCGGCGATGACTTCCGGATCAATCTCAGTCGCTTTGGTGGAAACATTACCCGCCGCCGCGTCAAGAGTGTTGACCGGAAAAGGAGTCTCTTGAGCCGCGGATTCAAACGTGGCTTCCGGTTCTCTGTCTTTCCTCGCCTCTTTCGCTTCGTCGCTCACGACGACGTTTACCTTCGGCGTCGTCGGCATTGGAATCACTCTATCTTTCGTCATTTCACTCGTGACGTTTACGTCAATCGGCGTGCTCTTGTCGTCGTTCGTCGCGATGGTACCGTCCTGGTCGTCGACGACGATGACCGGCGAAGCAGACGACGCGACGCACTGATCTTTACTCTCCGCGCCTTTACCTTTCGCTCTCGCGTCTTCAATTTCTCGCTCGATGACGTCCCTCGCGTCGACGACGCCGTCGCCGTTGATATCGTTCTCGTCGTCATCGTCCGAGAACCACCCGCCTTTACCGAATAAACCTCCTCCTAACAGTTTACGATTGCTATTGTTTTGTTCGCGACGAGA
>Ga0115552_1002689_pt1 | contig 10100 bp, 4 predicted proteins | sample COGITO_mtgs_1103_3_FD_87178 | JGI IMG/M metagenome (GOLD analysis project Ga0115552, IMG submission 87178) | Pelagic marine microbial communities from North Sea - COGITO_mtgs_110328 | ecosystem: Environmental > Aquatic > Marine > Epipelagic | place: Germany:Helgoland, sampling site Kabeltonne...
ATCACTGCTGCTGAACTTCAAGATCTACTAGGAAGTAAAAAGTCGCATCATGGGTTAAAAGTTATTGATGCGCGATGGGATGACACGAAATTAAGGACATCTATCCGTGAAGAGTACGATAAAGAACATATACCGTTCGCAATCTTTTACAATCACGAGTTAGTGAGCGATCTTTCGCAACAGACTCCTCAAGCTTTCCCAAAGTTGACCGATTTTGTACGTTACATGAACAAAGTAAGCATTTCTGTTGAAGATGATGTTATAATATATGGCACTGATCACGCTAGTTTCAGTGCAGAGTATTGTGCTTTTGTATTCAAACAATTTGGACATGCGGGGAAGGTGCGTATCCTTCAAGGTGGGATCGAGGAATGGAAAAAATCTGGTTTTTGCACGGAAGACTCTCGTAAAGATCTCGGTATGAACGATAGTTATTTCAACACCTACACACCGCGTGAGCATACAAATTCATCGGTATACCAAGTTAATGTTTCTGAAGTTTTGAGAGGTTTAGACTCTGACAAAATTCAGATTGTTGACTGTCGAGAGCCTCAAATTTTTCACGGAGAGACTTTAGATATCTCTTACTATAGCTCGAATGAAATATTAGTAGAATTTACTGGCCACCGCCGCGGCCATATTCCTGGTGCAAGAAACGTCCCATTTTCTCTTATTTCTTCCGCGAAAGATTCGGATACCTTGAGACAGATTTTCTTAGATTCTGGAGTAGACCTATCTCGGAGGATTCTACTTATTGCACGGGGTGGGATAAGTCCGGCTCCTTTTATATTATTCAAGCTGAGAAAGTTAGGCGTTGCATGTGAAGTTATACGCGACGGAATGTGTTGCTGGTGCACTGCTCAAGGAAGTTCATATCCTCTGATTTCATCAAATGATTTGCACTACAGTGAGAGAAAGCCAATTATAGTATGGGCTTTACCCAATAGTCACACAGATACTCTCAAATGCTGTTTCAAAATGCACCCCGAGATTCAAATGTACAAATCCAGAATATCCTCGCATTCAGATTCAAGCACGTATGTTGAACAGAGTGTTAGGAATTTGCTGAGAAAAGCAGCATATACTTCTATGCTAGAAATACTGAGCATAAACGCAGGGGTGAAGGTAAATGTTATCATGGAACTATGTCATGATTACAACGATGCGGAAATGGAAGATGCTTGGTTGAAGAGTTTCAATCACATAATTCTTGTCCGGGATCCTGAAGCAACTTCTGCATCGAAATGGAGAACTAGTGTGAGTGGAGTCGAAGTTGGTGAAAACAGTAACGCTCTTTCTTACAAAAACTCATTTGAGATCCTTGCAAGATTGAAACGAATCAGTGCTAGATCATTAGTTTTAGACTCCGATCTAGACTTGGTCCAAAGTCCGAAATCGGCAATAGAGCATGTCTGTGACTTTGCTGGAGTTGCATATAAAAAATCCATGTTCAATTGGGATTTCATCCAGATGGATGTTGAGTCTGCGGTGAACAACCTAGTAGACTTGGCTCAAGTTTCAATTGAAGAGCAAATTGATGATAAATATATTTCTCCAGGAATATCTGCAAGTACCATAGAAGTAAAATCATATTACGAAGCAGTAGTTTGGAACTCTATTTCGATGAGGAAGAGCTGGCCAATTTGTCGTCAAGGTCCATCTTTACAAAATAATTTTAATGTGCTCGTCTGTGACTCATCATATGGTGGTAACCTGGACCCGTTACCATGTGTGACTGCTTCGTTTTTTTCAGACTCTACGATTTTTGCTTTTCACCACGATGAATTCGAAATTGCGGAAAAAAAATGCCCATATGTGTTTGATTTGCCTTTAGTGGTATGTGGTGAAGTAGGAGCTGTGTTACAGATGCTACAAAGAATGGATGCTAAAATTTCAAAAGGATTTATTTGTGTAGTTCGTGTTCTCATAATTACGGATAGAATACCGGCGATGAAATCATTAACATATCCAGTCTCTATAATTCGGTCTCAGGAGGATGTCGTGTCAAGTATCTTCATGCAAGACATAATCAAATCAGTCCTATCTGACATTGAGTCATCGAAGGTGGAGTCTGAAGTCAGTTTCGCTGAAGGCAATGAAAGTATCGATATCAATTTTCCGAATGTGCACTGGCGAGACTTATCGAAGCTAATTCAACGTTGCGAAGAAGTGGACAATATTGCGGTCACGGATGTGGAAGGTTCGTACAAGTTGACGGAAATTTATGCAAGGTCTCTGAAAGTAGACGAGATATTGACCAGATATGGGTGCACTTCTGGTGATCACGTAGCAATTTATCTTGAATCTTCTGCATCTTCAACATGGGCAGCCCTTGGCTCCTTATTACGCGAGTGTATCTTTGCAGATGTACCTACTTGGTATAGATCGACCGATCTCGACCGGGTTCTAGGTATTATTAAACCCAAAGTAATCTTGACTTCAGATGCTCTTTCAAAGAATATTTCTGATACAGAAAAGGCGAGTGTCGTTGTACTATCCGAAGAAATGGAAGATTTCGGATGTGTCAACAGTATCATTAAAGAACTTCATCCAACTCTAAATGCACATAATAAACCAGATTCCGGAGGTTTTTGTGTGCTTACTAGTGGTACCACTGGGGTATCTAAAGTCGTATGCTGTCCGCAGGCTTCTCTCACTGATTCGCAGCCAATTTTCGAAAAGATTTTAAGAGATGGCGATCGGGTCGGGAGTTTCTGGGTATATTATTATTTTTTAATCCCTATTCTTTCTGGTTGCACTTTTGCCATCATACCGTCCGATTTCTTTCTGAAACCAAAAGAACTATGCGAATACGTGGAACAGAAGCAGATCACGGTACTTTTTTTGACTCCTTCTATTTTGGAGAGTTGTTTGATAAATGTATCAGATGAAACTTTTCGGCAGTCTTTTAATTCTGTGCACACCCTCATGTTGACGGGAGAACGTTTCCGAGACCAGATCAAAGATTTATTTCTGGCAAAAGTACCCGCTTGTAAGATAGTTAATATTTATAGCACAAACGAAAGTGGTGATCTCGCTGTTTATAAAGATGGTTGCTTTCAAATTCGAGAAGGTACGAGAACAAGAATACTTGACGACTCGGGGCGAGCTGTTTTACGCGGCAATATCGGCCATCTTTTCGTGCAGAAACAAGGTTTACTCACTGGTTACTGGACGGAGCATGGTAAGACCTCCATAAAAACCGATTGGTATGATACTGGGGATTTAGTTCGCTGGCATGGAGGAAATAAAATTACATTTGAAAGCAGAGCAAATGGCGCACACGTTAAAATCCGTGGATTCAAAGTCTCTCCTCGGATGGTTCAAGATTTATTGCTCCAGCATAAATCGATCAAAATAGCGAAAGTTTCCGTTTTTGGTGAGGAAGATGGAATAGAAATCAGTCTTGTCGCTGCCGTAGCTTTGAACGCGAATGAATCAATATCAGAGAATGAGATTCGTGAGTGGATGCAGGCGCGAGCTCCACATTATATGATTCCAAGTGCTTTTTATTATTTAGATGATGGAATTCACACTGCTACATCTGGTAAGGATTCGAAACTTGATGTCAATAGTTTGAAACGAATTTCGGACTTTGCTTCAAATGACCTGACTGTTGCTGAATCAGAGTTGGCAAACATCTGGAAGACGGTATTAGGTCAACCACAGCTTAATTTGAAAGGAAGCGATAGTTTCTTTGACCTCGGTGGAAGCTTAAAATTTGTCGAACTAGCTGATGCTATATCAAAATATCGAAATCAAGAAGTTCAGGTAGGTGAGATTCTGTCTAAACCAACCTTATCAGGAATGGCAAGTCTCTCTTCAGTGGATGCTAGGGAATTTAATGCAGTAAACGAGGCAGAAAAATACACTTTCAGCTCATTGGCTCGTGAAAAAAGCGAAGAAACTAGAAGAATTATTTTTGACTCGTGGAATGCGAAAAGTAAAAAAAACATCTTATTAACGGGTGTTACGGGTTACGTTGGTGCATATCTGCTGCGCGATTTCATTTTAGATGATTTCGTCGATTGTATCTACTGCGTCATTAGAGCCAAGGACAAGCAGGAGGCAAATAAAAGGGTTCTCAGTATGAGTTCTCGTCGTGGAATTTCTTTTGGTGATGGATATTCAAAGAAGGTAATACTTGTTTGTGGTGATGTTGCAAAGCCATTGCTTGGTATCTCTAGTAGTGAATATGAATTTTTGGTGTCTCGTGTCGATGTCGTTGTCAATGCGGGAGCAGAAGTTAATATGTTGAAGGCATATTCTGCACTGGCTGCAGTAAATGTCGGTGGCACAGTAAATGCGCTAGAATTTGCAGCACGAGCTTGCGCTAAGCACGTGTTCACATCAACAATGCTACCCCTCCCTGGTGAAGAGGCAACAGGCTATCGTAAGAGTAAAGAGGTGGCAGAATTGTTGTGTTTGCGTGCTCAAACTGAATTAGGTGTCCCAAGTGCGGTTCTCCAACTTGGTGATATAGGCATTTCTACGGATGAAGGAAGTTTTGCCCCTGATGACGATTATATTGTGATATTCTTACGAGCCTGCGTTTCATTAAATTTATTTCCGCACACGGATTGGGCCTTTAGTGTTATGAGTGTTAATGATTGCTCTATAATGCTAACGAAACTTTCATTAGAAGGAAAGGTTGAAAGTTTTGATGGAAATGCCCGAGAAGTGAAAGGTAAATTAATAAGATTTGATCAACTGTATACGTGGATATCGAAGGATATACCTCTTCACATGTGTAGTCTAGGAGGATGGACCAATGCCGCAAGAAGTGGAGCTGCGGATGGCATTGATGAGCTTAAAAGAGCTCTACTTTTGCTCGAATCCATGGAGGTTGAGCTTGCTGCGGAGGGGATGCGGCTCGAAAGCGGCGAAAAGTCAGGTGAAATAAATTTATGCGTAGATGAACGATGGGGTCAGAGTTTGTCAAATGCATTACAACTTGAATCTTTGCTTATAAATAGAGACAGTGCGACCAAGAGGTCAGCCCGAACAGTTGCTTATGCGGCCCTTTCCCAAGGAGAAAATCTTGTTCCAATTAACATTAGTCTACAAGATATGACGAGTACTTCGATTGAGATAAAAGTTACACATTGTGGGCTTTGTGGTTCGGATGACCACCTTATTTCAGGAGACTATGGAGACTATGCCGTATGGCCGCAAGTATGCGGCCATGAAATTGTTGGTATTGTGACTCAAGTTGGCAACGCTGTCACACATTTGAAACCAGGGCAGCGCTGTGGGGTAGGTTGGCAATGTTCATCGTGTCATGATTGTGAGTGGTGCTTGAGAGGAAACGAACAACTTTGCAGTGAAGTTGTGTGCACTTGCTGCGAGGGTAATCGAGGAGGCTTTGCAAACCTAGTACGCATTAAGGACGCTTCATTTGCCTTCAATATACCTAAAAATTTGGACTCGGCAGAAGTAGCTCCGTTACTTTGTGGAGGGCAGACGGTTTGGACTCCGCTGAAGGAACAAACTAAGCCTGGGGATCGTGTAGGAATTTTAGGTCTCGGTGGCCTTGGACATATGGCAATTAAATTTGCAAAAGCGATGGGATGTGAAGTTACAGCGATTTCTTCTTCTGAGTCAAAAAAGAGAAAATCAATTGAACATGGAGCAAGACACTACGTGTTACACACAGATAGAGACGCTATGGCGCGCAGAAAAGGATCTCTGGACTTCATTCTCGTCACCATCGCAACAAACCAAAGAGTAGACTTCGAAAAATTCTTCCACTTGTTACGACCACGTGGCACTATTTGTTTTGTCGGTATGTGTCCGCCAATAACAGCAGATGTATTTTCCATGGGGTTTACAATGTGTAACATAACGACCAGTAATACGGGGGGGCGCAAAGATATGATAGAAATGTTAGATTTTTGTTCGCGGAATGGAATCGGAGCTTCGGTGAAGAAAAGACCACTCTCAAAAATCAATGACGCAATTGCTGAGATGAGAAGGGGTGAGTCTTCGATTCGACATGTTTTAGTGAACGATCTCTGAGTAAGATCTCACGGGTGAATGCAAAGGGAAAGTAAAGTTCTAATGGTGCGCTCCCAATTTTTTAATACAATTTATAAGAGACAGGTCTATAACGTAATGGAAGTAAAGTACATCACTTACATTTTTGTCTGAAGCACTTCTTTTGCTTTGCGCTCTTTTCCTTCTGCTTCTGTTAAACATTCTTCCAAAATCTTAACGACTATTCTGCATGACGCCAGATTCACTATATTCTCCAGGTAATGCTATCTAGATCTGATTCTCTGAGTCTCGCGACCAGTTGCTCCTTTAGCCAGTGCAAGAATTGGATCGCTCATGGAACTCTCTTCAAGTTGTTTCAATCGGTCCTCAGGTTTTTTCAGCACTTTGTTCAACTTACTTTCAGATGAGTCAACACCTGCGTCCATGGCAGTACTTACTGCAATAAATACATGGTCATAGATAATGCGAACAAGACTAGAGGCTATAGTATTACATTCAACTTCACCGGGTGGACCAAAACAAACAGAATTCAATTGTTTGGTATTTTTGTCTACATCTGAAATTTGTTCAAATGTTTTGTGTCTCCTCATCACTACCCTTTAATCGTATTTGTACAAGGGCATTCACAAGGTCTTGCCCAGCATATAACTTTCCTCCCTTCAACTGTTCTCCTTCGATGTCTGAGATTGACATAGTTTAATGATCTTTTTTTACACGCTGAAGAAATGTCCCGTTCGTCAGAGCCTGAGAAACTATATATTTAGCTTTTCCAGAAGCTCCTAAGAAGTTCGCGACCTCTGTGAAAGCATTAGAAGTATCCCAATTTCCACCTATATTGATCAAATCTACTAAAACCTGCGATGAATCTGGACGATTCCGAGGATCTTTCTGTAGCATAGCTATCATTAGCTTTTTAAATGAGGGTGATATCTTAGCCGGAAAGGGTAAGTGTATTTCGCTATTTTTAACCACAGCTTTTATCACCCTCTGACGAGACGGTAAAGTTTCTTCACACCATGGAAGCCGCCACTCCATCATCTCCCAAAATACCACTCCGCATGCATATACATCTACTTTGTCCGCTCGACAGTAATTCTGTGAACTCTCTATTGGAGGGTCCAACATCTCTGGAGGCATCCATAGCAAGGATCCAATGGGGTGAAAGGATCCTTTCTTCACTCCTAGAATGGTTTGAATTCTACTTCGTTTCTCCCTGCACGGCAGATCCGATAAATGTGAAGCAGAACCAAAATCACATACTTTCGCAACAGTTCTCTGTAGTTCTTCATTCCAACTTAATAGTATATTAGAAGACTTCAAATCTCTATGGGCGAATCCCATTTTATGAATATACCCTAAAGCCTTGATAATATCTAAAGCTAAGTGAGGGAAGTTCAGCATAGGCATATTCCTGTCAACTTCTTCGCACAATTTCTTTTCGTGTTCAGGATTCAAGATTTTATGAGCCTTAATATTTTTGCATGAAAGTGCATCAAATAGACTACCTCCTTCACAAAACTCCGTCACCATAAAAGTATCTTCCTTGTAGTGAAAGGATGTAATATTTATATGATTAAGTTGGGAATGAATTTCGGTCTCTTTCGTGAACTCCTCCTTTTGTCTTATTTGCAAAGTATGAACATCAATATTTTTTAGAACTTTTACTGCGTGGATTTTTCCTCTTTCTCCTTGCCAACTACTTTTGCCAAATCCGCTTAATCCTGTCGATCGAGCACGATATATGCTTGCAGATGCTCCTTCTCCAATTTTATCCTCTAAGATTAGTCCATTTCTCTCCAAAGAAAGCCGTATGTTTTCCAAACAAGGCTCTGCATTAAGGACTAAAACACTATTTTTGCGCTGAAGTTTTCCATCATATCTATATTTGGAAAGTCGACAGTAATTTTTACGCCGAAGAGAACCGCTTTTTTTCATGAACGAGCTTTTCACAGATATCATCATGAAGATGCCAAGGTCAATTTGTTCTCTCCAGAACGTTGTTCCCAAATCGTGAGCAACAGAATCGGAGTGAAACAATATGTAGGAGTCGGCTCACATGTTCATGCAAGCGAATCATCTTTGAGGCTTGGGGGAGAATTTCATCTTCCCATTTGTAGACACTGCAGGAAACCAATCTAGATTTATTTGATAGCTGGTAAACAAGGGTTAAGTATCTGCGCGCTTTGTTTGAAGTTTTGAATCGAAAAACACGACCCTCTCTCTGCTAATTTTTGAAAATAATTGAAACCCTAAAATTATTTTAAATCTTTTGATATCACGATGGATGAGGAGATTTTCTGATTTTGATTTTGAGATATTATACACTTAAACTTCAAACTACATTCTACAAACACATTAATCACCGTAAGTGTCACTTGTGTACAAAGTCCGGATAATTATGCCGAATGTAATCACGCAAACTCAGTTCTCCTATACCCGGTGCGCATTTGTTCGTGCTTAACTACTTCGTTGAAGCTAACCGAGCCCTCAATACTTTAAGATTTCCCGATCGAAGCTTGGGAACATTTCGTTTTCGTACGCTTCTTTTTTTCTTTCGTCCAGTGTTTTTTTTCATTATGTCCCTCTTGATAGTAATTGGAAACGTCTTGCATCCGTCAATACTTTTGTTTTCTGCATGAAACTTATGATTTCCACACGTAGATTAACTCGCGTGCCCCAAACGCGACTTCGCTCGAGTCGATGCTCTGTGAAGGTAAGTGCCGAAGCTCGCCCTCTCTGGATGCCAGGTAGCAATGCACCTGCTCACCTTAATGGAACACTTCCAGGAGATTACGGATTTGACCCATTGAACCTTGGTGAAGACAAGCAAGATTTAGAATGGTACGTGCAAGCAGAATTGCAGCATGCCAGGTGGGCAATGTTGGGAGTCGCGGGTATGGCTGCACCTGAACTTCTTACTAACTTGGGTATATCTGATTTACCGAACTGGCATGATGCCCCATTTTACAATGGTTACTTTGCTGACGCCTTAACGCTTTTCACTGTGCAAATGTTTTTGATGAATTGGGCGGAGCTGCGTAGATGGCAAGATATCAAAAACCCGGGATCTGTCTCGGAAGATCCTGCTTTTCCAGGAAACAAACTCCCAGAGGGAGAGGTTGGGTATCCGGGTGGGATCTTCAACCCTATGAATTATGGTAAAAGTGCCGATGAATTAAAAACTTTAAAAGCCAAAGAGATAGCGAACGGACGGCTTGCCATGGTAGCGGCTCTTGGTTGTTTCATTCAATATGACCACACTGGAGTTGGTCCTGTTGCAAACCTCACAAGTCACTTGAGCAATCCTGGAGTAAATAATGTGTTCAAGGCAGCGTTTATTGGATTCTAGATTGTTAATGTGATCACGCATTGAGAACTCTTCCAATAAATTCAGAGAAATTTTTGACTGAAATCGCTACTTGTGACCTCTTACACCATAATTTTCTATTCTTTTACACTTTTGCTCTGCGGAAGGGAATTTAGTATTATTACAAGCATCTCGATAATTTCTTTAACTACTCTAGTTTCTAACTATTCTCGTTCGTTAATATTCGTCTTCTGTGTATTCTTTGCGTAATGAAAGTCCACGGGGACTGTCTATATAATTAGATGAGAGAATAAAACCGATTCTTCCCAATTCTCAGACCCCAACCTATAATCCTTCTTAAATCCAATAAGCGGTGAGATGATGTTCCTTCCGTTCAATTCTATCTCTTCTCCTGTCAAACCAGTATTGAGACAGCTGCAATTCTTTCTATTCGAGCTTATTTTTTCTCTAAAAACTGATGATTTATATGTTTGCATGTTGAAATCCTGCCTCTCATGAATATCTTTACGTGGAAAAGGATCATACTCGTGCAATGCTTGGCGCCATCTTTTGACGATGCCGTTAAATGCTCTTTTTGAGACCTTCAAGCTAATATCTGGAGTTTTGGGATGGCGACGAGATCGTCGTGACTTGGGAACTTCTTTCAAATACTCTGCATAGCCTAACGTATTCTTTCCGTAATCTATTTGTTGCTGTCTTTTCAGTACGTTCATTCTTTCCACGACGGAGACAAAATACGGAAAACAGAAGGAAAAGGGGGAAACTGAGAGGAGAG
>Ga0115552_1002692_pt1 | contig 10097 bp, 8 predicted proteins | sample COGITO_mtgs_1103_3_FD_87178 | JGI IMG/M metagenome (GOLD analysis project Ga0115552, IMG submission 87178) | Pelagic marine microbial communities from North Sea - COGITO_mtgs_110328 | ecosystem: Environmental > Aquatic > Marine > Epipelagic | place: Germany:Helgoland, sampling site Kabeltonne...
GATTTTTTAGTAATACTTACAGCGATTAGGGTAAGTGCTAGTAGCATAAAGAACCCTAAAAAAAAGCGATATTGAGGCGAGGTTAGCCATAAAAACAAGAGTTGTACAATGCTTATGAAATAAAGAATATAGAGTGGTTTTTTAAAACGAACTTTTCTAATAAAAAACGGAAAAAGAATCAGGACAACACACATCGCGATATTAAATAAGCCGTGAAGTTTTGGGAGTCGAAGCCAGTGTATGATACGCTGCAATAGCGTACTATTTTCATATTCTTTTGGGGTTAAGAAAAAGGCATAGTGTTTTGTCGTTTCTACAAGATATTCTTGTAGTTGCAAAGGCAACATCCAGTCTACACTGGTCAATCTAAAACTAGCGATAGGATAGAGTGGATAGCCAGAAATAATACTGTTTTTTACTGCAAAAAGCACAAAAGCAATTCCTGAAATTATTGATAATTTCAGTAGATCTTGCTTGACAGATTTTCTACTTTTTATGTATAAAATGACAGGGAATATAATGAGAAAAACAGCTGTTACTTTTATAAAAACAGCAAATACACCTAAAACAAATATGATGCTAAGGGGCGTCTCTTTGCTTGATAGATAGTGCGTTAAAAACTCTCCAAAGATTATCAAGGAAAGTAGATAGATGGGTAAATCTGGCGATGGTGTACTGATAAATTGGAATAAGAATACATTAAAAATAGGAAATAACCCAATGAGTAATAGATGCTTTTCTTTTTGTTTAAAATAGTGTCCTAACTTGTCTAGTGCATACACATTACCGAGAACGAGGTAAAACCCATTGATGTCATTAAAAAAGGGTGCTATTTCATTTAGGTTAAGCGCACTTTGTAAGATATGCCATCCAGAATGCTGAGCTAAAAAAAAGTGAAAATTAGCGAGCCCTTTTACAAATCCGTAGGTGTCAAGCCATTTGATGGTTTGTATGTAATAGGATTCATTATCTAATATATAGGGGGCACTTGCGCATTGTGCTGCGGCAAATAGCGTGATGATAATTAATAGGATGTTGAGATAGGGTGGGAGTGTTTTTATTTTCGCTTTAAGCGAAAGGAGAAACCCTTTATATACCTTTCTTTTCCATAGTCCTAAACCTAGAGTAATGCCTATAAGAATGCTTTCAAAATAGATTTGTAATCCGCTGAAAATAGCCCAAATACTTGCTAGTAAAGCAATGGCAAATCCTCCCAAGAAAAAGGTAATAACTGGATGGGATTTTCCGAGTTTGAAACTGTCTTGAAATGCAACCCCTATAGTACTTGTTATTATAAATAGATAGCACCAGTATATTAAGACAGCGAGCATATTATTGAGTTACAAAAGAGCCATCTACCATGGTTAATTTACGATCTGCCATATCTGCGAGTTCTTCGTTATGAGTAACAATGACCAAGGTCTGTCCAAACTCATCACGGAGTTTAAAGAATAACTCATGAAGATTTTCTGCGCTTTCTGTATCTAAATTTCCAGAAGGCTCATCTGCAAGAATGAGGGCAGGTTTATTCATTAGCGCTCTTGCTACGGCAACGCGTTGTTGTTCTCCTCCAGAAAGCTCATTAGGTTTATGATGGTACCGATGTGAAAGCCCTAAAAAGTCTAAAAGTTCTTTGGCTCTTTTTTCTGCTTCGGCTTTAGGTATTTTTGCAATGTAGGCAGGAATACATACATTTTCTATAGCTGTAAATTCAGGTAATAACTGATGAAATTGGAAGATAAAGCCAATGTGCTTATTTCTAAACTGGCTAAGTTCTTTTGGCGAAAGCCTACCTAAAGATTGATTATTTATTTCTAAAAAAGTATTCTCAAGAACGTCTGGTGTATCTAGTGTGCCGAGTATTTGAAGTAAGGTCGTTTTACCAGCTCCACTAGGACCAACAATAGAAACGACTTCTCCTTTTTTGATATCTAGTGAGACATCTTTGAGTACTTGAAGATCACCATACGTTTTTGAAATATGTTTTGCTGTTACCATTGGCTGTATTTACGAAGTGAAAGTACTACATTATATAGTATCAAGCAATCGTAAAAAGTTTATGACGTCTTTTTAAAGACCGTTTTTATGTTGTTGTAATCTATAAAGTAAGTAACCCGAAGTGATACGGTATGTTGTAAGGGTTGATCAAATAACGAATTAAGACTCTGTGTATAATTCAATTGAGATTGATCATCGCTATTAAAAATCTGATTTCTGTAAAGAAGGGTAGCTTCACTTCCAGGCGCAAATCGCCATCTAAAACTCAAATCCATATTCCAAATATTAAAATTGGCATTCGGATCTCTAAGCACTGTTATATCATAGTCGTCTATTTCTGTTCTGGATCCATCTTCATTTAGTATAAAAAAGATATTACTACTATGGTCTGCGACGCTCCAGAAATTACGTAGGCGTAGATCAATCGCTTTAAAAGGATCGAAGTTATAACTTGCACTAATGGTGTTTTCAAAAGAAGTAACATCTCTAAGTCCTAGGAATACGTCGGTATCTGTATTGTCTACCCAGCCAAAGTTTTTCTTGCGGGTGCTGTAATTAGAAGAAAGGATTAAGAGAAACTTATCTGAAAAGCGGTATCTCGGAGAGAAGTTAAGGCTGTAGTTTACCTGGTCTTGATTACCAAACCACTGGCGTACACTACCTCGTAGATCAAAAGCAAACTTTTTTCTGAAGTCTGTAGATATAAAACCACGTACACTTGCATTCGGTTCAAAAACGACAAATCGTCCTTCTACTCTTGGTTCAAAATAGTCATTGTCACGAGAGTTATAATCTGCATCTACTCCAAAAGCAAATCGCTCTATCGTGGCAAAAAAAGTATTTATATCTATACTATTCCTAGTTTGTACACTAGGTCTATAGAGTCTTCTATGCCTTGCCGATAAACTGATACGGTATCTATTAAATTTACCTCTGGGTTGTATCAACTCATACGATCCAGAAGCTGAAAAGTTATTAAAGTTGTTTCTAAAATTTAACCCTAAGTCATTAATATCTAATTTGGTATTTGCAAGATCATGCCCAAAACGATAGCGCCACGCTCCTCTAATTTTAAAGAAGTCAAACTCTGATTGAAATCCTGTTTTAATTCCGTCAGGCGTACTTACATTGCTTATCACCGCTCTTCCTGAACCTCTATAGTTATTGCCTTTGTCTGCGATATCAAACACACCTGCAGTAACATTAGCATCTCTAAAATTACTCCCGCTTCGTATCACACTTGTATTGATGAGTGATACTGAAGAGTTTTGATTAAATTGCTGATCAACTACTACTACATTATAGTTTGTCAAAGGCTCTATACGTTCTTCCCTAGATTCACCAGTAATCGTATCACGTATGATCGCAAAGGTATTTTCTCCTACAGAATTTAAGACACCAACGCCTAGTCCATTTTTAGTACGTCCAGATAATTTTACAGAATTTAGCAATTTTACGTTATCGGGCTGTTCAATGATTTCTTCATTTTCTGCAAGATTGTCTACGCTTCCAGAAGGGCTGCCCCCTATACGTCTTGAAAAGAAAATTTCTCCCTTTTGGAAAAGATCAATTCCTTCGGTAAAGAAGGATCTATTTTCACCAAAGGTTTGTTCAAAGGGTCCCAAGTTTAAACGTACATTATCAAAAGCGACTTGTCCAAAATCAGGTATTAATTGGGCATCTAGCGTAAAACTATCGCTGAGTCCGTATTTAATATCCAATCCCCCTGCAAAGTTGGTTTGGTTTTCTCCATCAAATGTGATGGTTTGCGCTTGCGCGAAAGGAAAAAAAGTAAGACGCACTGGAGGGTCAATATTTTGAACGCCATTTACAATCCCATTATATTGCGTATCTCTTCCTATCCCACGCTGAATCCGACTCCACGTGTGAGTTTCATTTTTACGTAAAAGTCTACGATAAAAATTTACACTCCAGTTTTGAATATCAACTACTGGAAAGCGTAAGGCATTATAAGGAATGCGATACTCTGCATACCATCCTTTTTCATCACGCGATACCCTACACTGAAAAACAACATTAAAACCAAAGTCACGATCGTTTTGCGTCACCCTTTGATCTCCGATAGTACCTGCACTGGTCACATAAAATCGCGTTTCATTGATACCATCATCATAGGTATTGAGCGCCACCATAAAGTGATCTGCTTGCACAAAAATTTCATCCCGTTGCGAAAACTGACTTGCAATAGAGTCTGGAGAAGGGTCATACATGTAGGCGGCAACATAGACTGCCCTATCATCATACGCCATTTTAACCTCTGTGCGAAAAGCATCTTCGATGGTACCTTCATTTCCAGGTTCAAACATCTGAAAGTCTCCATACGCAGGAAGTTTACTCCATATAGCATCATCTAATATTCCATCTATTTTCGGAGGGGTGTCAATTCTAGTCGCCGTAAGTTCTTTTTTTTGTGCTAGCACAGATTGCTGTAATAAAGCAACAAAAACAACTAAAAAAACGGAAACACCCTTATGCATAAAAGAACTCTTTTGTTAAAGTTACAAATCTAAAGGTGTCTATAAGATCATTGTACTAATTAAAAGTTAAAAAGAAAGTGAGCTTCGTTAACAAAAAAAGTATATTTGTAGAACAGTACTTTGTGATATATTTTTCTTTTTTAGTTAAACAAAAATAATTACACTTGTATCTTCATTATTGCTAGGTGATTATACAAAGTAATCATTACTAACATTTAAATATCACAGGGTACTGAAACTGAAAAAAAATAATTGCTGAATAAAGAAAAAATATGCCATACAGAAAATTTGAAGAATACAATATTGAAGTAACAGAGAGTATTAAAAAGAATTTTGAATCCATTATAGATGATTTAGGAGAAGACACTTCAAGAGAAGGAATTGTTAAAACACCAGAAAGAGCCGCAAAGGCAATGCAGTATCTTACTTCCGGATACAATATGAACCCTGCCAAAATTTTAAAAGGTGCCATGTTTAAGGAAGACTATGACGATATGGTCATTGTAAAAGATATAGAGTTATACTCTTTATGTGAACACCATATGTTACCATTTTTCGGAAAAGCTCATATTGCTTATATCCCTAATGGTCATATTGTAGGTTTGAGTAAACTCCCTCGTATTGTAGATGTGTTCTCAAGACGCTTACAAGTACAAGAACGATTAACACACGATATCTTAGAGTGTATTAATGATACACTAAAGCCTAAAGGAGTGGCTGTCGTTATAGAAGCGTCTCACATGTGTATGATGATGCGTGGTGTTCAAAAACAAAATTCTACAACCACCACATCAGGCTTTAGAGGACAGTTTGAAAAAATTGAAACCCGCACAGAATTTCTTAAATTAATAAGCTCAAGTTTATCATAATATCATAAGCGTTTGCTCATAATTATATTTGGTATACCAATTGCTTGAACAAAAGTGTTATATTTAATACAATTATGAGTAAATACAAATTATTAATTATTGGTCTTATTATAGACGGGGTAGGCATTCTAACATCTAGCTGGATACTACCGCTTATAGGTGATTTTGCAGATATTGTTTGGGCACCACTTTCTGCTTGGATCATGACAAAGATGTATAAAGGGAATGCAGGTAAGATCGCAGGAGCTGCCACCTTTATAGAAGAAATTTTACCAGGAATAGACATCATTCCTTCTTTTACATTGATGTGGTTTTATACTTTTGTAATTGCTAGAAAAAAAGTTGAGACTGTAGAAAAAGAAAGCGATATAATCGATATTACTTAAACAGATCCATACCAGGGATATTAGGCATTCCTTCTTTTGCGACGGCTCCCATTTCTGTGTCGTGTATATTTTGTGCCTTCTCTAATGCTTTATTTATGGTTAAAATAAGATAGTCTTCTAGCTGCTCTTTATCTTGTAAAAGATTTTCAGATAGTTCTATTTCTTTTATACGTCCACTTGCCGTAGCTGTCACTTTAAGAAGGCCATCACTAGATTGTTCATCAACAAGCACTGTTTTAAGTCTTTCTTTAGTTGCCTCTGCCTTAGCTTTTGCCTCTTGTAATTTTCCCATAAGGCCCATCATATCTCCAAACATATTTTATAATTTTAAAATGATTGCTACAAATTTATTAAATTGACCCTTCCGAATCTACAAATAAAGTATGAAAAAAATAGTTCCCTTGTTCCTACTTACCCTTATTTTTGTAATTAGTTGTAATCAAAAAAAAACAAGAAATTTGGCAAAAGACATCATTCCTCCAAAAGCAGAAAAAAAACCAGTAAATCTAGAAAAGCATGGTGAAATACGCGTAGATAATTATTTTTGGATGAATGAGCGAGATCATCCTGAAGTTATCGATTATCTAGAGCGAGAGAATGATTACTATGATAAACTGACAGAACATACCAAAGATTTTCAAGTAACGTTGTTTGAAGAAATGAAAGGTCGCATCAAAGAAGATGATGCATCGGTACCTTATAAAAGAAATGGCTACTGGTATTACGGTCGTTATGAAATTGGAAAAGGATATCCTGTTTATTGTAGAAAAAAGGATTCATTAGATAACGAAGAGATTATTCTTTTTGATAATAATGTGATGGCAGAAGGCCATGCATATTTTGATCAAGCTGGATATACCATTTCTGAAGACAATAAAATGGCTGCTTTTGGTACTGATCTTGTAAGTAGACGTAAGTATACCATCCAATTTAAAAATCTTGAAACTGGAGAACTTCTTGAAGAAAAAATAGAAAATACAACGGGAAGAGCTATCTGGGCAAACGATAATAAAACCCTCTATTATACTAGAAAAGACGAAGAGACCTTACGCTCAAATCAAATCTTTAAACACATATTAGGAACTTCCCCTGAAGAAGATCAACTAGTTTTTCAAGAAGACGACGAGACTTTTAATACGTATGTCTATAAGACAAAATCTAGGAAGTTTATCATGATAGGATCAAGTAGTACCCTTACTTCTGAATATCAGTTTACGACAGCAGAAGATGGCGTAAGTGATTTTAAAATGCTACAAAAACGAGAGCGAGGTTTGGAATACAGTGTGGCACATTATGATGAAGATTTTTATATTCTTACCAATATGGATGATGCAACCAACTTTAAGTTGATGAAAACTCCAGAAACTGCTACCGAAAAAGAAAATTGGACCGAAGTAATACCGCATAGAAAAGATGTACTTCTAGAAGATGTAGATATATTTAAAGATTTTTTAGTGGTAAGCGAGCGTACCAATGGGCTTAATAAAATACATATTAAGCGTTGGGATGGCACAGAAGACTACTACTTGCCTTTTGATAATGAAACCTATACAGCAAACACAGGAACCAATGTAGATTTTGATACAGAAATTCTTAGATATGGGTATAATGCATTAAACACCCCTACATCTGTGATTGATTTTAATATGGTCACAAAAGAACGCGAAGTAAAAAAAGAACAAGAAGTGCTAGGCGGTACCTTCAAAAAAGAAAACTATATCATGGAACGGATATGGGCAACTGCCAGAGATGGTGTAAAAGTTCCTGTATCTATCGTCTACCATAAAGACACTAAGAAAAACGGGAATGCTCCGCTTTTACAATACGCCTACGGGAGCTACGGTAATACGATTGACCCTTCATTTTCTAGCATCCGATTAACATTACTTGATCGCGGATTTATCTACGCAATTGCACACGTACGAGGCGGAGAATACTTAGGACGTGAGTGGTACGAAGACGGAAAACTGCTTAAAAAGAAAAATACTTTTACAGACTTTATAGATGTTTCAAAACATTTAATAGATCAAGACTATACATCTTCAGAACATTTATATGCCTCAGGAGGATCTGCTGGTGGTCTCTTAATGGGTGCGATTATGAATATAGCGCCAGAACTGTATCACGGTGTGATTGCTTCCGTACCATTTGTAGATGTTGTGACCACAATGCTCGACGACACTATCCCATTAACCACAGGAGAGTATGATGAGTGGGGAAATCCTAACACAAAAGAGTATTATGATTATATGAAAAGTTATAGTCCTTATGATAACGCTTTCGCGAAAGCGTACCCAAACGTTTTTGTAACCACAGGATATCACGATAGCCAAGTGCAATACTGGGAACCTGCAAAGTGGATCGCCAAATTAAGAGAGTATAATACAGGAGATAATCAAGTCTTGTTTTTTTGTGATATGGACGCTGGTCATGGAGGTGCTTCGGGTAGATTTGAAGCCTTAAAAGAGGTGGCAAAAGATTATGCATTCTTATTAGATCTAGAAAACATAGATAAATAACAAAAAATATAGTACTTTTGTTCCGATTTGAGTATTGATTTTAACCAGAAATAAACTCAACATCTAACTTAATTTTTATGGCTGATCAACTTCATGTTTACGATAATGTATTACAACTTATAGGTAATACGCCACTTATCAAGCTGAATAGAATTACTAAAGATTTTGATGGAGACTTTTATGCTAAAGTAGAAGCCTTTAATCCAGGACATTCTTCAAAAGACCGTATCGCACTTCATATTATAGAAGAAGCAGAGCGTAATGGAGTTTTAAAACCTGGAGATACAATCATAGAGACGACCTCTGGTAACACAGGTTTTAGTATTGCTATGGTTAGTATTATCAAAGGCTACGAATGCATTCTAGCAGTAAGTTCAAAATCATCTCCAGATAAAATAGATGCTCTTAAAGCAATGGGAGCAAAGGTATATGTGTGTCCTGCAAATGTAAGTGCAGATGATCCTCGTTCTTATTACAGTGTTGCAAAACGCTTGCATGAAGAAACAAAAGGATCTGTATATATCAACCAATATTTTAATGAGTCAAATATAGACGCACATTTTAATACCACTGGACCAGAAATTTGGAATCAAACAGAAGGAAAAATCACACATCTTGTAGCTTGTAGTGGTACAGGAGGAACAATTTCTGGAACTGCTCGTTTTTTAAAATCAAAAAATCCTAATATTAATATAATTGGTGTAGATGCCTTTGGATCTGTGATTCAGAAGTATCACGAGACGCGTGAGTTTGATGCCAGTGAAATTTATCCATACAGAATAGAAGGACTAGGTAAAAACTTAATTCCTACGGCTACAGATTTTGATGTAATAGATACATTTGTAAAAGTATCTGACGAAAGTAGCGCGCATACCGCAAGAGAAATCGCGCAAACAGAAGGCTTATTTGTAGGCTATACAAGTGGAGCTGCTGTACAAGGAATAAAACAACTCGCTGCCGAAGGTGTTTTTAATGCTGACAGTAAAGTTGTTGTCATTTTTCCAGATCATGGAAGTCGCTATATGAGTAAAGTATTCAGTGATAAATGGATGCGTGATCAAGGCTTTTTTGATAGTAAAAACATGGAAGAAGTACAAACTATAGAATATATTAAATAACTTAATAGTAAGAGTATATCACAAAAAAACTCCCAGCATCTTGTGCTGGGAGTTTTTTTTTATGTGATATATGTCTTGTCTTTAATCTAAGTTTAAATCTGACAATACGGTATCTAGGTTACTAGTATCGTGTGTTTCTGCAAATTCAGATGGAACAATTACAATTCTGAATATTTGGTTTTGAGTAAAATCATTTCCTAAAACGTCAAAGTCGTCACTTTCTAAAACAAGGTCTAAATCAAAAATCCCTGTACCTTCATCAAAAATAAAGTTGAATCTGTACTGAGCAAATCCTCCGTTATTAAAAAAGAAAGTTCTTGGAAGTGGTTCAAATACATCGACTCCATTTGCAGCAGAAGCCACAGGATCTAATACAAAAACGAGAGGTACATCAGATTCAAAAACAGTAATACTATTTGGAACGACAACATTTACGATGGCTTGAAAACCATCTGAGGTAATAAAGTCTACATTACTTATTTCAAAAGTTTGTCCTATAGTATCAAAGTCTACATTGTCATCATCATTACGACAAGAGACTAAAAGAAATGTAAAAAGGAGTAGTGGTAAAATTTTGCGAATCATCATATTGTGAGTTATAGTTTTTTATAAGTTATCAAAGGTAATGCCACTTATTAGTTTTATCTCATTTTTATATAATAAGATGTTGTGTATTGATTTAAAACTATTATTTCTTAATCTGATAGTA
>Ga0115552_1002696_pt1 | contig 10089 bp, 5 predicted proteins | sample COGITO_mtgs_1103_3_FD_87178 | JGI IMG/M metagenome (GOLD analysis project Ga0115552, IMG submission 87178) | Pelagic marine microbial communities from North Sea - COGITO_mtgs_110328 | ecosystem: Environmental > Aquatic > Marine > Epipelagic | place: Germany:Helgoland, sampling site Kabeltonne...
TACTAATAAAAGAGTAGGCTACCAATCCGCGAAAGGAAAACGAGGCGGCGGGAGAACAATAAACCAGAACGCAAACTTGGCGGATTTAGATTTAGCGGACGAGGAGACGGTGCGCAACGCGTTGTCTTCCTTGCCGGTGTCGCATTACGAGGAGAGAAAGAGGAAAGCGGAGAGTTTGGAAATGAGGTACCCGGAATGGTTTAGGTATTTGACGCACGATTTTTCGGTTTTATTATATGGGTTCGGGTCGAAGAAGCAAGTTTTAGAGGATTTCGCGAGGAGGTATCTTCTGGACGGGGCGGTGGTGGTTGTCAACGGGTATCAGCAAAGAGTCTCGGCGCTGGCGATTTTGAACCAGTGCGCGTTTGCGTTGTCGGACGAATCCGAGAATTTGATGCATCATTCTTCCAATAATAATAACGGTGGGAGTAGTAATAATGGTTTCGCTGATGTCGCGAATAACGCGCAGGCTTTATTGAGACGAATTGCAGAGTTGACGACGGATCATTCCGGAGGAGGAGGAGAAAAAACAAACGAAAACGGCGATGCGATGATGATGCATAACATCACGAACAACACAACGACGACGACGACAACCGGAGGAACGGCGGCGACAAAGAACACGAGAGGTAGCAGACGAGACGGAGGCAATGGTAATAACTCCGCTGCTGCTCTCGCGTCGTTGCGTGATGCGAACGTCAACGCGTCGTACGAAAGAGACAAAAATCATTACCAATCGACGGCGTCTTTCAACGACGGCGGCTCCGCGTCTCGGTTGTATCTCGTCGTGCATAACATCGACGGCGTTGCTATGCGCAACGCGGAAACGCAATCGATTTTAGGCGAGCTGTCTTCGTTCCCTCGAGTGCACTTAATCGCCTCGGTCGATCACGTCAACGCTCCTTTGTTATGGTCCAAACGAGAAGCCGCAAAGTTCAACTGGATTTACCAAAAAGCAGTCACCTTCGCGCCGTACGCCAAGGAAACCGCCAACGATCCGCAACTCTTGGCGAGCAAAGGTGAGGAACGACACGTCCGAGGTGCCGCGAACGTTCTAAAATCCTTAACGAGGAACGCGCGAATCATCTACCGCATCATCGCCGAAGCTCAAATCTCAGAAAACGGTCAAGGACTCACCTTCCCGCAACTCTTCCAACTTTCGCGGGAGAGTTTCCTCGTCACCGCCGAGCTCGCCTTGCGCGGCGTCCTCACCGAGTTCACCGATCACGAGTTGATCAAGATTAAGAAAGTTTCCGACAACGAGGATTTAATCACCGTCCCGATGGACAACAACGCGTTAGAGCAGCTCGTCGAAGACGAGTGCGAGGAGATTCACAATTTCTTTTAGAATGATGAAAGAAGAAGATTTAGTAGACATACAACATGGTGTCGCAGTTTAGTAGCGTCTATATACCTAGTAGAGTAGTACGTAGTAGTAGTTGTTGTTCTTGTGTGTAATGTACCATATTAATACTATGAAGCTTAACACACAACAGACTGTTGAAATACTTCATTTCAACAACACGTCAACACAAATATATATAATACTACTAATGTCTTCCTCTTCAGCGACGACGTTTACGACGACGACGAGCGCTTTTATTCGTAGCCTTTCTTCTCGCAGCAACAACACCAAGAAAGCGAGAACGATTAAAAGAAACGTCGTCAGAGCGCAAGAACAACACGATGACGTAAACGAGGACGGAAACGAGGAAACGAACGAGGAAACGAAGAAAAGAAGTTCAAGCAGCAGACGAAGCGCTCTGATCAACGCATCCGCGGCGACGTTAGCGATGGTTATTCCCTCTTCTTTTAAAACTTCTTCAAATTCTGGGTCTGCTTTCGCGGCATCGTCGTCGTTATCATCGAATAATGAAAATGAATTTGCCGATGCGAAATCCATGCAAATGTTACGACGAGAAGGCGAGTTTTCGCTCACGGACGAGGAGTGGCGAGAAAGATTATCAAACGCCGCAGACACAGACCCGTTCGCGTATCAAGTGTTGAGAAAAGCAGCGACGGAGAGACCGTTATCGTCACCGTTGTATACCGAGAAAAGAGTGGGCACGTACGTGTGCGCCGGATGCGAGAACCCGTTGTTCAGTTCGGAGACAAAGTACGACAGCGGGACGGGATGGCCGTCGTTTTACGACCATTTACCGAACGCGGTGACGGAAGTGCCGGATTTTAGCATCATGTTTTTACCGAGGACGGAGACGAGGTGTAAGAGATGTCAAGGGCATTTAGGACACTCGTTCGAGGACGGGCCGAAACCGACTGGGATTCGATATTGCATGAACGGTGCGGCGTTGAAATTCGTTCCGAAAGATGTGTGATGATGATAAAAGAAACTCTTCTTCTTCAAATTGCTGCGTGCTCTCCTCTGCGAATAACAAATGTATTAATATTACAGTAGTGTTTTATGATTCATCTAAAAAAACGTCCGCGCTTTCTACTTCGCACTCGTATTTATCGACAAACTGTAGCCATTTCTGCCATAACTGATCCGTCGAGAGCGTGTCTCGATGGCCGAGGACGATTAATCCTCTTTTTGCTCTCGTAATCGCGACGTTCAATCGTCTCGGATCGGCGACGAATCCGAGTTGATTTTGACGATTGTTTCTTACCGTGCACAAAACGATAACTTCTTTCTCTCTGCCTTGGAATCCATCCACGGAGCGGATTTCGAGTTCGTCTTTGGCGCTTTCCGGGTTGTCGGCCTCGACTACGGACGTGTTTTTCAGCTTGACATCGCTCGTTACTTTTCGGTTCCACTCTTCGCTAATCGCTCGAACTTGCGCGGCGTACGGCGCTATGATGCCAATATCGCCCGCGTTTTTCACGTCTCCGGAGAGTAAGAGCTTTTGTACCACTCTCACGCACTCTTCGGCTTCTTGGACGTTAAAGATGGAGTTTCCATCCGGCGCTCGCATTTCTTCGCCTTTGACCTCGACGAACGCTAACGGAACCATTGTACTCGGCCAATTGACTCCTTTCGGCGCTACGCGTTCGCTCGGTTTCGGCACCGATTTCAATCGTCGATCGTAAAACCGAACCGAGGAAAACGCCGCTAAGCCCGGGTGCATTCTATATTGTTCTTCCAGTAAGTACGGTTCGACGCCTAACAATTCTAGTCGTTCGATTAAACTTCTCTGTAAACCAATCGCAACTGCGTCTCGACTGACCACTGTTGGCGGTAACTGTTTTGTATCGCCGACTAACACGCCCGCCAACGCTTTCGTCAAAGGAATGAGAGTGTGCGGTTCAACGCATTGCGCGGCTTCGTCGACAAAGGCGTAGCGAAAGACGCGGTCGGCGAGTAAATCGTCGCCGGCGCCGACGCACGTGGCTAAAATCACATCGGACGCGTTAACTACTTGGATCGCCGCTTCCCTGTCTAACTGTTGCGCTTGTTTTCTGGCTTTCGCGGCTTCCAAGGACGTGATACCTCGAAACCGTTCGCGAATGCTATTCGCTTCTTTACCCTTCGGATGCAACGCGACTTTATGACTCAACGTGGACTCTAACAACCACGGCTGTACTCTAGCGGGCGAACCTAAGCGTAAAATGTTCATCGAGCGATCTATCTTTTCTCGAAGTAACGCATCCAAGATGTTATCGACGGCGACGTTCGACGCCGCGCACGCTAAAACTTTCGGTCCTCTCCACGACGCTTGCGTATTAGAAGATTTTCCTCTGTCGCTTTTGCCGCCATTCTCCTGTACGTTTGCATAATTCACCACAGACGCGATTAAAGCAACCAGAGTTCTCGTTTTACCCGTTCCAGGTGGTCCTCTCCATAGCGTTAAAGTGTTTTGCATGGCGGCTTTGACTGCTTTCCGTTGCGATGGATTCAAATTTTTCGCGTACGACGACATCGCTTGGTCGATTCTTTGGTCGTTCTTCCAGCTAATTGGGGTGGACGCTAATGAGTTCACCGAGGAAGAGGAAACGAACCCGAGTAAACTCCTTTGAAACGTTTGATACGCCGTTTGAGATAATTTATTACTGTCCCCGCCGCTTTTCTTGTTACCACCACTACTGTCGTTCATCTTGGAACGTTCTAATCCCGGCATGCCCCCGGGCTCGCTAAAAGCTTCCAACGCGGATATCGCTCGATCGTACGCCACCGTATTCGCGGAGAGATCTATTCGCAAACGTCGTCCGTTCTCGCCGTCCCTCAACACGTCCCCTAAATCGTCCTCGGGAATTGCAATAGTTAAATAAAACATTTGTCTGCTCGCGACGATGCCGACGATAGACGAAGAGGACGACGTACCTTCTTCGCTTCCGTACACGTTGATATCCTCTAAAGTCACTCTCTCGACTTCGTTATCGGATAAAATCACCATATCCCCGACGGATATGCGATGAAACGGCAACTCCTCTCCTAACGGCGTATTTTTCGGCAAATCTCTCCTCGGTCGCAGAACTCTTACCAAAGCGTCTCTCCCGATTGTCCCTTCGTACCTCGCTCGCACGTCCGACAAGCAGTATCCTTCATTTTTCAATCTCGATAACGGCCACGATTCCAACCGTTCCTTGAATTGCTCGCGCTCTTCTTCGAACTCGCACGTGATCGCTTTCGAGTATCTCTCCTTGTGCGCTTTGTACGCCCCGCGTATATCTTCCCTCGATTGGCCTCGAGATCTCGTCTTCTTCTTTTCCTCGTGTTGTAAGTCTTTCTCGCCCCCGCTTCTCCGCGTTGTTGTTTGTCTCTTGGTGCCGTCACCGAACAAGTACCCGTACTTGTCCTCCGCGCTCTTTTTCCCGCTTCCTTTTGCCGCTCTCGCCCACATCTTTTCTCTCTCTTGAATCGCTTTCGCGTCTACTAATCCTTCGATTTTCCTCGCCGCGGTAGTCCCGCGTTTACTACTACTACTACTCCCCATCGTCTTTTGCGAAGAAGAAGAAGAAGAAGAAGAAGAAGAAGAAGAACTCAGTCTTCTTCGATTCGTCATTAAATCGGCGACTGTTTTCCTCTTCTTCTCTTTCGCCGGGCGAATGTTCTTATTGTTATTATTGTTATTGGTATTCGTATTATTCTCATCAAAATCATCATCGCTCGGCTTCATCCTATAAAAATCATTCCTCTTATTCTTCGTCTCGTAATCGTCGTTCTTATTACACGCGTTGTCGTAAAAATTGTATTTCCTCTCGACATCTTCGGAGTATTTTTCGTTTGAAAACCCCTCTCTGTTGTCGTTGAATCCATTCACGCGTAACGACGACGACGTTTCGATGTTTCTTTTCTCGATTCTTTTGAAAAACGAGAGTCGTCTCTTAGTGTTAAACTTTTTCTCATCATCATCACGAAAACGATGACGATGCGAAGAAGAACTAAAGGAGAAAGACGACTTCAACGCGTTGCTCGTCGTCATCTTTCTCGTCTTCTTTTTATCAGAGTAGTATTAGCATTCGCATTAGTATATCGAAAAGAGCGGCATATGCGAGGATGATTCTAAGTTCTTGTGTGGTAAAAAACAACGGAGAACGTTTTTTGGTCAAACCGTTCGTTTAAAAAAGGCAGACGTACTAAAAGAAAAGAGCGGCGGTGATGTGTTCCCTTCTTTCCCGCAAAAGAGGACGACACCGTCTCGTCTTCTCTCTTTTTGCGATCGATTTTGATGTGCATCTTTTTGCGCGTTCTGTGCACACAGAAGAGGGCGTCTCGTCATCAACCAGACTTCTCCATCTCTCTTTTTAATTCGATGATGATGATCTCGCATGTGTATTCTTTCGTCCTTTTCATTAAGAGACGCGAAGAGAATAAAAAGCAGTTGGTCTCCTCCTCAAAAGAAGAAGAGAATAACAAACTCTCATCAACTCTTGTTGTCTTCAAACGGACACCCCGGATTTGGTACTAATACAGAGAAGTGCACGATGATGACGACGACGTCTTCTTCGTGTTGCTCGTCGGGTGTGTTCGGGGTGCTCTCGTCGACGTCGTCGTCTTCTTTATTGAAGAAGATGAAAGAGAATAAAACAAATGTGATGAGTGTGCGCCGTCGTCATCATCAACGACCGCATCATCATCATCATCATCACGCCTCGGAAACGAAGCGCGATGGCAGAAGAGCAGGGGCGGCTTTGAGTGTGGCGGCGGTGATGATGCCGTCGTTATTACCATCTTCGCATCAGCATCAGCATCAGTCGTCATCATCATCATCATCGGTAGTTAGTTTGGATAATAATAATAATACTATGAAGAGAGGCAAAGTCGCCGCCAAAGCGGCTGCTGCTGCGCGGGATTATCATCGTCAGCAGCAGCAGAGCGAAGAAGACACAACAATTTCAAGTGTAAATTCGACGACGACGAGGACGATTCAGGAGAGAGTTTTGAACGAGAATAACGCGAGTCAAAAAAGAAGAAACAAACTTTTGGGTCTCTTCGGGAAGGGCTCGATGATGTTTGTACTCGTCGCGATGATGGTAACCGCGTCGGCGTTGCTCTTCCCGGAGACTGCTTTGGCGAAATCGAAAGCGGTCATCGCGGAACAATCCTCCGGATTCTCCGTTAAAGTCATCCTCGATTGGATTTTACATCTGGATAAACACTTGGTGGAGTTGTTCGCGACGAGCGGGAAGATGGCGTACGGGGTGTTATTCGGGATTATCTTCGCGGAGACTGGGTTCGTGGTGACGCCATTTTTACCCGGGGATTCTTTGTTGTTCGCGTGCGGCGCGTTAGGCGCAATAGGGGTGTTGAACTTCCCGTTGGTGTACGGGTTGCTCTTCCTCGCGGCAGTTTTAGGGGATACGGTGAATTACATGTGCGGCTCGTTCTTCGGGGAAGTCGCGATTAGGAAGAACCCGAGAATTTTCAAACCAGATTACATCGCCAAGACGAGAACGTTTTACGATAAATACGGGGGGAGAACGGTCGTTCTCGCTCGCTTTTTTGTCATCGTGAGAACGTTCGCGCCGTTTATCGCCGGCGTCGCCAAGATGAACTATTCCAAGTTTGCGTTGTACAACGTCATGGGCGCCGGCGTTTGGATTACCTCGTTCATGGGACTCGGGTACTTTTTCGGGAACGTTCCCGTGGTGAAAGAAAACTTTGCGACGACAATCGTGGTGATCATTTTGTTGTCCTTGTTGCCGATTATTGTGGAAATTGTTAACCATAAGAAGGATTCGTCAGCTAACTCGGCGTCGGCGTAAAGAGAAGAAGAAGAAAAGTACTCTTATTTTACCGCTCAATCATCGAGTTTACCCAGTCCGCCGGGGTATAAATTATCATCATCATTTCTCTACCACTACTATTAAAGTTACATCGTTATTATTATTAAAAGAATCTTCTTCTTTCTAGTCTTCTTCTTTCTATTTCTTCTTCTTCTCTCTCGCGCCACCGCTTTGCTCCTATCCCTCTTTTATCATTATATCTATCTATCTTTTTCATTATATTGTTTATGCTCATCATCATAATCATCATCTGTCGTCGGCGACGGGGGCGTCGATGTCTTCGTTTTTGTCGTCTTCTAGCGCAATCGCTACCATCTCACTTCCCTTCGAACTTAAACGATACGACCTCACATCAATCGCGTACGGGTCTTCTAAATCTGCACTGCTGCTCGTATTATTATCCGTCGTGGTATTCGCCGCCGTTGCAAAATCGCTTCTTCTTGTGCTTCTTCTTCTACTTCGCATCGCTTCTTCATCGTTTTCATCCTCCTCCCCATCGTCTTCTTTCTCGGCGACTTGATAATTTTTCCCTATGACGTTGAAAAATGATTCGTCCTTCGGCGCTAACGTCCAACCGCCTTTCCAGCAACACAAACAACACACCGCCAGCGAAAATATTTGCACCGTTTGATAATACGTCGGGACACCTAACGCTAACCCGACCGCATCGCACATCTTTTCATCCGTTCCTTCTTCACCGCCGTTGCAATATTTCGGATCGTCCGAAAACGAATTCAAAATCACCGCCAACGGTATCGCCGTGTTTTGATAGCACACCTCAATCGCCACGGCTAAACAGGACGGTCTTTTCAACCGGCACACCCTCGCCGTGGCTAAAGAAATCATCAAACCTAATACGCACGGTAAAGTCACGCCGACGTAAAACTTCCAATCTCGATCCCAAATCGGCGCCGAGGAGTTCGAGCTCAAAAAGAATCCCATCAACACCAGCGCGACGCCGCACGCGTTCCCGAGCGCGTTCAATTTCTGCGTATATCTCGGATAAGTCTTCCCGACGAACAATCCGCTAAATATCCCAACGATGACTAAACTAATCGTCGTAAACAACCCGTCCCAAGATAACTTCACTTGCGTTTCTTTCGGGAACGCGAGTTCGGTGTATAACAAAATATTCGCCGGTAAGGTCAACGCGCTCAACAAACTCGAGCTCGTCGTCATCGCCATCGAGAGCGGTAAATCCGCGTTGAATATGGAACACCACCAGTTTGAATAACTCCCTCCCGGTGACGAGGCGGTTGCAATTAACGGAATTCCGTATAACGGTTCGTTTTTAAAGAATAACTTGCAGGATACAAAGCCTAAAAGAGGGAGGATTAAGAATTGACAGATGAGACCGATGCATAAAGGCAAAGGTTTCTTGAACCTCTTTTTAAACGCGATCGGATCGACCGTCACGGCGAGACCAAAGACCAGGAAAAATAAGAGCACGTTTGACGCGATTTGTTTCGCGAGTATCTCCGTCTCTTCATTCCTTGCGCCCATTTTAGAGTATTACTCTCTCCGGTAGTGCGTAGAATACTATAGTCTTTTAGGAGTATATCTTGTCTTTTCTTTTCATCATTTACTCCATTGACTCATCTTTACTAAAGAGGAGACGTGTGAATGAAATTTTAAAAATCCTCCTCGAGACAGAATACGTGCTCCTAAGAAGAACACGAACAAGAACGAGAGGAACAAATCGTTTTCATCCTCGTCCTCCTCCTCGTCGTAAATTCTCTTTCTTTTCTTCGTGTTAACGAGAAAAGAGTATCGAGAGTAGCAGAGAAGAAAGATACGGGGGAGAGAAAATGTCGAAAACACGTCTCTCCTTTTCCTCTCTCTCTCTTAAGTGGTTCTTATTAGGGTTTGACACCCTAACTATCATGCACACGAATTCGTCTTTCTTTCTTTCTTTCAGACACAAGTTGTTGTGCGAAAGATGACGACTTTAAACGACGAGACGACGACGTTGATGAAAAACGCGACTTTGACGACGACGAAAAGGAAGAGGAAAAGGACGAGAAAATTTGACGACGACGATGCCTCTTCGTTGCAAAAGCCGAATGCGAATAATGCGAAACGAATGAAAATGAAGAACGATGAGAAAGAAGAGACGAAGACGAATTTGCTCGGCATTTTAGTGGAAGCGACGGATTGCGCCAGCCCTTTAGTACAAATTAAGACGACAAAAAAGGACGACGAGAGCACTCCTCCTCCTCTTCCTTTCCCGTCCCGTAATCCTCCTCCTCTCGAAACCGACAAAAACGACGACGACGACGAGAACTTTGAATTGGAAAATATTCAAAATTCAAAAATTGAAGAAGAAGACCAAAAGGAGGCGAAGCGGCGAAGCAACGCGCAACAACCAGATGAAGAAGAATTAAAAGAATTAAAAGAAGAAGAAGAAGAGACTACCTTTACGACGACGAAAACGAGTAGTATAATAGATGATGAAGCAACAACAGCAATCGAATCAATCGCGAAAGCGGCGCCAAAGCAAGGGTTGAAGATGTTCGTCCAGTGGCTGGACGCGCTCGTGTTTGACTTGAAATCTCGCGCGGCGACGTTGAAACGATCGAAGAAGAGAGCGCAAAAAGCCTTCCTGAGAATGCAGAAAGAAGAGAAGAAAAAGTATGGCTTCTCCTTGGAATCGGCGTCGGCGAAGACGAAAGGAACGAAGAAGATAAAGAAGAACATTAATAAAAGTACGAGAGATTTGAAAATGTTACGCGCTTTGGAAGATTTTTGGGGCGTGGAGTTGAGCGAGACGGAGAAATCGCTCGAACGGGCGCGAGCGACGTTGAAAGCGCACACGTTGATGCTCGCGGTGGAAAAGGACGACGAGAAAGCCATCCTCGCTTCCGCCGTGGCGTTTTATCGAACGTCGTTTGGTTTGATTTCAGA
>Ga0115552_1002706_pt1 | contig 10068 bp, 5 predicted proteins | sample COGITO_mtgs_1103_3_FD_87178 | JGI IMG/M metagenome (GOLD analysis project Ga0115552, IMG submission 87178) | Pelagic marine microbial communities from North Sea - COGITO_mtgs_110328 | ecosystem: Environmental > Aquatic > Marine > Epipelagic | place: Germany:Helgoland, sampling site Kabeltonne...
ATTTCGGAAATAACGGAAGTTATCGCCAGAAGGGTCGCTTGCAATTTCCGAATAAGCCGCTGGCGTTACCCAGTCTTGGACCGCGCTCAACCAATCTGCAAAAAAGTTTTGTTCTTCGTTATCCGGAAGACCATCCAATCCCACATCCTGCAGATCATAATTGCCCGATGTATTATCGAAAGCGTTGACGACGTTGAAGGTTGTAGGGTCCGGATACACACCCCAAACTCCCTCCAAAGTGGGCAAGTCTGGGTTGTTGGCTGAAGGCAATCCATTCTCATACGACAGTTGGCTGTCGTTCAACACATCCTCCGAAACATTGCCCAAATTGATGTAAAATTCCCCGCCCGTGACATTTTCCGAATCCTCATTAAACGGGTCCATCAACCAGAACTGGAGGTATTCAATGTTCGCGGATTCAAAATCGGTGGTCGTCAAGGCGCGTTGGACGCCCCCCCAGCGGCTGCTGGGATCTGCGAGCGACCCTTCCGGGGTGAGACCCGCAGAAACTCCATTCGCACCTTCTGGCTGCTCATAGTTGTAAGGCCCCCGATTCTCTGGCCGGAAGGTCAGGTCCAGGGTAGGAACATTCGGTGGGGTACCCGTCGGTAACTCCCGGTTCGGGAAGACTTCTCCTTCCAGCACCTCGCGTGTTCGGTGGTCGCTCTTGATCTCGGCACTCACTTGACCGTCCTGCAATCCCGATCCTCGGAAAAATTGAGGGTCGACAGTATACCAGCTCAGTGCAGCTCGGTTGTAGTTGTAGAGCAGGCTGTCCTCAAAATTGCCTTCTGGAAATAAATCCGGCTGCAGTTTGGGCGTGGATGCCAAGAACCACCGGTTCACCGAGCGGATATCAATGGCCGATTGACTGCCTTCAAAATCATCGATGTATGCATTTCCGTCCTGTCCAATCGCCCGGCTGTGCCCTGGGATGAGGTAGGCGGCTTCTGCCGCGAAGTCAATGCTCGAACTCGCACTCGTCTCATAAAAAGGCAGCGCGTCAATTAATTCGGTCAAAAATTGGCTTTCCCCTTGGTACTTGAAGTCAGCTCCCACAATGGAATTATTCACCGGCTCATTCCCGATGTTCACCTTCTGTGTCAAGGGGCGTTCGCGCAAATTCAACAAGGTGGCTCCCATGCTAAACTGATCGCTGAGGGCATAGTCAAACCTCGTCCCCATCATCGTTTTGGTCTGTATGCTAAAAAGAGAATTGCTCTCCAGCGACACCTTAATGTTGCGACCGGATTCCAGCAATCCATCGTTGATGATTCGGACGCGCCCCAACTGGTAGTCGACCGTGTAATCTTGGTTTTCGATTAAACGAACTCCACCCGCCGTGACGTTCACCGAACCTTCCGGTATGTTCATGGCTTGCAACGCAATTTCACTGCTGGTCTGACTTTGGAACTCTCCTTTGATTCGGAAGCGATTCAGTGATGGAATCTGCTGCGCCGCTGTTTTCGTGCTGTCGTAAAGAGGTTGAAAAACAATGGTCTGAATTAAGCTCGCCGCCAAATCCGGGTCGTCAACGCGGGCTTCAATTTCTCTCTTTAAGTTGGAGCCAAAAGGTTCCGTCGATGGGAAGAAAATGCGGCCATTCTGACTGTGAATCGTCCCTCCAGAAATCGCCGCATTGTCCACAAAGTCAAACACACCGTCCGGTTGATTCATTCCATTGATATCCAATCGATCCATCCCCAGTAACTGCAGCAGCAGTGTGCCGTCCAGCGGATTGCGCGGGATGTAATTCAGATCTACGCCTGTTGAGGGATCATTGTACCAAATATTCAACCGAAAATTTTCCTCGCTCAACCCGAACGCCTGCATCGAGTAGACGTTTTTCATCATGATCCGCCAAAGTGGCGACTGATCGCCATTGCTTAAACTCAATTGGGTAATACTCGATTTGAGCATCTTGAGCATCAAGGCGTCCGGAGCGCTGTAACCATCCTGGGATAAGGTTCCCACCTGGTAGGTCTCCCCTCCCAAGGTATATTCGTAAGAGACAGCAAGCACTTCGGCATTATTCAGAGCTTGACGCAAGGAGATAAATCCTAGCCGAGAATTATACGTGTACTCCGTAGGTGCCAGCTTACGGGCATTCCCCACCCGCTCATAGTGGATGCCTTGGGTCAACCCCAGGTTCATGGACCCGATGGCGCCGTTGGCGCCGGTGAACCCCAAAACATTGGGGTCACTCACCATCATCCCAAAGAGTTCGTTGTTGCCATTTGTCGGGTTGCGGGCATCGGTAATGGTCAAATCAGGATCATCCACCAAGTCTGCCACTGGCAAGTTGGAGGATATGTAATCCGGGTGTTCACCCATGTCCGTGAAACCAATGATGTTTCGAACGTCTTGGGTATTTGCTTGTGTGTTCACAACCCACACTTCAATCCGCGTGATGTTGACCCCTGAACTTGGAACGGGCAAGCTCCGCATGGCTTGATCATATTGATCTAAGAAATACTGGGAAAGGAAATAGTGTCGGTTAGCCTCATAATCGTCAGCTCGAATATCAAACTCTTGCGTTTGAGCTCCTCCCTCCACCTCAATCTCCTTGCGCTCCCCTTTTTGCTGAGAAAAAACGGTTGTATTGTACAGTCGGCCCCATTGGGTTTCCAACTTGACCCCAAAAAGACTTTGACTTCCTGTAATGAGGGTTCCGGGCAATGGCATGGAAATATGTCCCGCCTCAAAATTCTTTAAAATATCATCTTCCTCCCCCTGGAAGCCAATGTTCATTTGGTTCTCAAAGTCGAAGAGCGCCTCGGTGTTGTAATTGGTCCCCAATTCAATCTTGTCCCCAATTTTTCCTCCAATGTTCAATTGAATACGCTGGTCAAAGTCAAACGTGGTAATCCGACGCTGCCGTTCCGGGATTCGAGGGTTCTCCGTATCCGAAATGTTGACACCAAACGTCAGTTCAGCTGAGCCCTGTGGCTTGATTTCGATCTCGTTGCTTCCAAAAATCGATTCAAACAGCTCGCTGTCAATGGTTAATTTGGGTGCAAAAGCCCGATCGGCTTCATCGTCTTCTGTTTGAAGCTCATTCCAGTACTCCGTCAGGTTTCCCGTAATGTCATAGTTCAGAAACTCATCCAGCGTCAAAAATGTAGTGGGACGGTACAACAAAGTGTCTCCGATGCGCTGTTGAATGCTGTACAACCCGGTGGCCTCATCGAAGAGCGTCTCGTACGTGAAGTTCGCTGGCCAAGCAAAGTCGAAACCAGCAGGGGATTCGGTCGGGTTGTAAGCATCTTCTCCTCCAAACGGAAAAGGCAGATTGATTTCGATAGAATCTTCAACAGCATTCGATTGCGCAGCAACAGTACAAGAGGCCAAAAGTCCCATGCACATCAAGAGAAATCCACTCGGATTCAATCTTCTGCCTCCCTTCATAGTCGCTTCAATGCGTGTTTAATCAAGTCTTCTACCGCTGATATCCCCGGTATTTCCTTGAGAATTTGGTCCAATGTTTTTTCGCAACGGCCTCGATCAAAACCGAGTGTTGTGAGCGCTAATAACGCCTCCTGCCTGGAATTATTGCCCTGCATTACACTTCCTCCAGAAGGGACTGTTCCACTGGCATCTAAGGCTCCCAATTTATCCTGCAGGTCGATGATGATTCGCTGCGCCGTCTTCGCCCCGATGCCTTTCACCGACTTCATTGCATCCACATCCCCAGCCTGAATTGCTTGCCTTGCGTGCGAAACGTCCATCGCACTCAAAATCATCCGAGCGGTATTCGCTCCCACGCCACTTACACCCAACAACAACAAGAACAACTCGCGCTCGTCCGGTTGGGCAAATCCATAAAGCAATTGTGCGTCTTCTCGCACCACGAGATGCGTATGGAGAAGCACATTTTCAGCCCTCCCCAGCTGCTCGTACGTATTCAAACTAATATGAACCTGGTAGCCTACGCCTGCGCACTCCATGACCGCATACGTCGGGGTCTTCTCAATCAGCCTTCCTCTCAAGTGATGGATCATCCGCGGCTTTTTATTTGTGCATCGACAACGGCCAAACGCACCATATCCTGAATTTCTCTGACGGAAGAACCCATTTGTAGCACATGGAACGATTGGCGCATTCCCAATAGAATTGGACCTTGGACTTCAATTCCCGCCAGTTCTTGGAGTAATTTATATGAAATATTGCCCGCCGCAAGATTCGGGAAGATCAACGTGTTCACCCTTTTATTCTGGAGATTGGAGAACGGAAAAGATTCCGCCAATAATTCTTCATTCAAGGCAAAATTAGCTTGAATTTCCCCATCGACTATTAGGTCCGGATGGCGTTCTTTCAAAATTCGGGCAGCTTCTGCCATTTTTACTGCATCGACCCCTTCGGCAGAACCAAAATTAGAATAGCTCAATAGCGCTATTCGAGGAACAATCCGCAGGTTGCGGACCGCTTTGGCTGTCAACACGGCGATGGATACGATCTCCTCCGCTGTGGGATTTAAGTTCACCGTAGTGTCCGCAAAGAACATCGGACCACGCTTGGTTTCCAAGATGTACATGCCGGCCACCTTATCGACACCGTCTGCTTTTCCAATGACCTGAAGCGCGGGGCGAATGACACTCGGGTACGTGCGCGTTAAACCCGAAATGAGCGCGTCTGCTTGACCACTTCTCACCAACATCGCTCCAAAATAATTTCGCTGGCGCATCAAACGTTCGCCTTCCCTTGCCGTTAATCCATGGCGCATTCGGAGTTGAAAGAACTCCGCACCGAATTGACACCGGCGATCATGTTCCTCATCCGCACGGGGATTGATCACTTCCACTCCTTCCAGCTCCAAGCTGTGTTCTTCGATCAATCCTTCTATAACCGAGCGGCGTCCCAATAAAATAGGCTGGGCAATGCCCTCCTCCAGCGCTTGCTCTGCAGCTTTTAATACACGGTAGTGATCCGCCTCGGCGAAAACGACTCTTTTGGGTGACTTTTTCGCCCGGTCTGCAATGGTCCGAGCGAAACCGGTGTCATAACCGATTCGGTCCAACAGTTCCTTTTTGTATCCTTCCCAATCGGTAATGGCCTTTTGAGCCACTCCCGACTCCATCGCCGCCTTCGCAACAGCAGGAGCAACATAGGTTATTAACCGAGGATCAAGGGGCTTTGGGATGATGAGCTCCTTACCGAAAACAAATGATTGATTTCCGTAAGCCTCAGACACCTCATCGGGCACGTTTTCTTTTGCCAGCTCCGCAATGGCGCGGACGGCAGCAAGCTTCATTGCATCATTTATTGCACTTGCGCGAACATCGAGCGCACCGCGAAAGATGAAGGGAAAGCCCAAAACATTGTTGACCTGATTGGGGTGGTCTGAGCGACCGGTCGCCATAATAATGTCCTCGCGGACGGCCATGGCAGCTTTGTATCCAATTTCTGGGTCGGGATTAGCCAGCGCAAAAACGATGGCATTCTCTGCCATGCTCTTGACCATCTCCGGTTCTACCAAACCTCCCTTGCTCAATCCCAAAAACACATCAGCGCCTTCCATCGCCGCTGCGAGTCCATCGTAACGGCGATCGCTTGCATATTTCTGCTTCGAAGCATCCAGTCCTTCACGGGCAGAATTTACATGGCCTTTGCTATCAAAAACATCCACCTGTGCCACGGACATTCCAAGCTGCTCATACAAATCCAAGCAGCTCATGGCTGCTGCGCCTGCACCGCTCACCACAATCCGAACTTGATCGATGGATTTATGGGCCAATTCTAACGCGTTCAGCAATGCAGCAGCCGAAATAATGGCCGTTCCATGCTGATCGTCGTGCATGACCGGGATATCCAACTCTGCTTTGAGGCGACGCTCTATTTCAAACGCCTCGGGCGCCTTGATATCCTCTAGGTTGATGCCTCCAAAAGTCGGCGCGATCGCCTTGACAGTCGCGATGAATGCCTCTGCGTCACTGGCATCGACCTCAATGTCGAATACATCGATGTCTGCAAACACTTTGAACAAAACCCCCTTTCCTTCCATTACCGGCTTACTTGCTTCGGGTCCGATGTCTCCCAATCCAAGCACTGCCGTGCCGTTGGTAATGACGGCTACGAGGTTTCCTTTTGCCGTGTACTTATAAACATCCTCCTTGTGCTCGGCAATGCGCAAGCACGGCTCTGCTACGCCTGGGCTGTATGCCAATGCAAGGTCCTTTTGAGAGCTGTAGGGTTTGGTCGGAACAACTTCGATTTTCCCCTTCCTTCCTTGGCTGTGGTAATCCAAAGCCGCTTTTTTGCTCGATGCATTCATCGCAATCGTTCTTCTACCTGCGGTTGAGTTTACGCAGCTTTATTATTGCACTATAAAACGTTCGGAAACCTTTGCTCCGTCGGGTGTAGCTACGGTCAAAATGTACATGCCCGGGGCGTACTCAGCTGCGTCGAGATACACAATACCATGTTGGGCACTAAGCGTTTCTTGCTCCATCAATTGACCCGAAGCATTGTGGATCCTTAGAGTGGCCATCGAGGCACCATTGAGGTGGTACGGAAACGAAGAAATGCCCGTCACGGGTTGAGGGAAAACCGGCGATGATTCAATCCTTGTTTCATCAATATTCAATGCGCAATTCGCAGCATCCAAGCAAAAAAGCACTTGCTGGCATGTTCCAGCGTCGATGTCATCGACTGGATGAAAACAATAATCCAATGCCGTAACTCCAGCCACCCCAGCCGGATAATAGTCCACGATGAACGTGGTGTCCGTTTCATTGGGCGGCAAGTGCACGAGGTATGCATCTGTCGTAAACGAGCTGTTTGTGCCATAAGGGTAACACAAAGGTCCCCAACAAAACCGGTCATAAGCGCCCGAATTGTCCTCGTCATATGGCAAGTTATATGGACTGACCAGCTGAACAATGGACCGTGTCACCATGAGGTGCATTGTATCGTTCGTCAAGTTGGTAACGTCCCAGTGCAGCGCGATTTCTTCAGTGTCTGGATCGTCCAGCGACCCTTCAAAAACCTCGATGGGATCCACCAAAGTCGGTTGAGCAAACGCCACTCCTGCGGTCAATGCAATCCCCAGGAAAGCAAAAATGTAGGGCATGTTTTTCCGATTCATGAGGCCGAAGATACCTCGATTGGCGTGGAATTTGTACCCTCAAAACGACAAGCTTTCATCTGATTCATCTTAATTTGTCCAACCAAACCTGAAATGAAGCCCATTCTTATGACCGTTCCACTTAAAAACGCTGCCATTGTCGCGTGTCTCACGCTATGTGGCTCAGGGGCTTTTGCCCAATCCCTGCCGGGTGTTCAGCTCAAAAATCTAGCCGGTGAATCCATTAACACGGCTCAACTTGTAACCGAAGGGCAGCCAACGCTGATTTGCTTTTGGGCAACATGGTGCAGCCCCTGCAAGCGGGAATTGAACAACTACGCTGAACTCTACGATGATTGGCAGGATGAAACAGGCGTCAATATTGTCGCTGTGAGCATCGATGATCAGCGCAGCATCCGCCGCGTTGCACCTTATGTGAATAGCGTACTGTGGGATTACGAGATTCTGCTAGACCCCAACAAGGATTTTGCCCGTGCCATGCAGGTTGTCAATGTGCCGCATACGTTTTTAGTGAACGGTGAAGGCCAAGTCGTCTGGCAGCACAACAATTACTCGGATGGGGACGAAGAAGAGGTGTACGAAGAACTTTTGAAACTCGCTGAATGACCCGATTTTTTCTTTTCGCAGCAAGCATTGTTGGAATCAGTGCAGTCGCCTTTGGACAGCTGGAAGACCAAAGCAGCGGCTCTGTAACGGGCAATGTTCAGATGCTCTGGCAATCGTATAGCGAAGACCCCATCATTGGCGCCATTGTACCGCCTGAAAAAACAGGGTTCAACGCTTACGGCAACCTCATTTACAACCAAGGCGGATTCAGCGCTGGCATGCGATACGAATCATACCTCAGTGCAGTCTTGGGGTTTCCCGGACGCTTCAAAGGAAGCGGTATCGGATACCGGTATGCCCGCTATGCAGACCCCACAGGAAAGGTGGATTTTACCGTCGGAAATTTCTACGAGCAATTTGGCAGCGGCATCGTTTTGCGTTCCTACGAGGAGCGGGCCTTGGGGATCGACAACGCCCTGGATGGTGTCCGGTTGATCTTACGCCCCGTCAATGGAATCGAGATCAAGGCTTTGTATGGAATGCAGCGGCTTGATTTTGATAGCCGTCTTATCAATGGCCCCGGAACGGTGCGGGCATTGGACGGCACGATTGACTTCAATAGTCTTTTGGAATCCAAAGGAGGATTGGATTGGGACACCAAAATCATGCTGGGAGGAAGTTTCGTGAGCAAATTTCAATCCGGGGGAACCATTGCCAAGGACTCCTTATTGCTTCAGCTTCCCGAAAACATCGGAGCCTGGTCCTACCGAATTGATGCAATGCGCAAAGGTTGGTCTGCGGGCATCGAATACGCCGGGAAAATCAACGACCCCAATGCGGACAACGGCTACACCTACCGCAATGGTCAGGCTCTTTTATTCAACCTCGGGTATACCCAACGCGGACTGGGCATCAGTCTTTCGGCCAAGACCGTGGATAACATGAGTTTCCGCTCCGACCGCGATGTCTTGCTCTTTGACTTGCCAATCAATTACATCCCTGCCATTACTCAACAGCACACATACAACCTGGCAGCTACCCTGTATCCCTATGCAACGGTCATTTCCGGTGAATCGAGTGCCAGTGCAGAAATCTTTTATTCCATTCCCAAAGGCACGAGGCTGGGAGGCAAATACGGAACCAAGCTCAGCGCCAATTTCGCGGCGGCCAATGGCTTAGATACCACGCAACTTGCTGGAGTCGAAGGCTTGGTTTATGGATATGAGCGCAATTCCTGGGGATTTGGACCAAGTAAATTTGTTCGAGACTTCAACGTCCAAATCAGCCGCAAAGAGTCCAAGAATTTCAAGTGGAAATACACCTTCTACAATTTAGAATTTAACACCCTTGCCACTCCGGTGACCACCACATTTAAAGGCATTGTCTACGCGGATATTCACGTTCTGGAGACGCAAGTCAAAACCCGAAAACGTCAGAGCCTTCGTACCGAGTTCCAGGCCCTGTTTACCGACCAAGACAAAGGCGACTGGGGCACTGTTCTGGCCGAATACACGTGGAGCCCACACTGGTTTGCCAGCGTGATCGACCAGTACAATTTTGGAAACCCCAATCCAGATGCTCGCGTGCATTATTTGTACGGTGCAGTGGGTCGCATTGATGGGCCTCACCGTCTATCTATTGGCTACGGAAAAAGACGAGAAGGAATCTTCTGTATTGGCGGCGTCTGCCGCGCAGTTCCCGCCTCCAATGGGTTTGAGATAAATTTCTCCTCTAGTTTCTAAGCACTTTAGGTTCAATACCTTATTTTTGGGGTAATATCGAGAAATCAAACCAACAAATTCGTACAAACATGAAGCACATTTACGCTTTGATTGCAGCCCTCATGCTGGGGACTGCCTCCTTTGCACAGCTGCCAGATGGTAGCATCGCGCCAGACTTCACCGCCACCGACATCAATGGCGTGGAGCACAACCTTTATGACCTCCTTGACGAGGGAAAGAAGGTCATTTTAGACTTTTCTGCAACGTGGTGCGGACCTTGCTGGAGCTACCACACAAGTGGTGTTTTTGAAGAATTGCACAACACGTATGGTCCTGAAGGAACAGATGAGTTGCACATCTTCTACATCGAATCGGACGACACTACTACTGATGCCGATCTCAACGGAACAGGTACTGCTACGCAAGGTGACTGGGTTACAGGCACAGAGTATACGATCATCGACAACGGTGGGAATATTTTTGACGATTACAACGGAGCATACTACCCAACAATTTACACAGTATGTCCCAACCGCATTCTTACAGAGTCGGGCCAAGCGGGTGTCGAAGAGCATGCAGCTATTTTTCAAGCCAACGATTGCGCAGCCGCAACGCTTGCCAACGATCCTGCATTGTTGAACTACACCGGTGGAACAACTGCTTGCCCAGGTGAGCCCGTAAACATGTCCGTTGACATGATGAACTTGGGTGTAACCA
>Ga0115552_1002712_pt1 | contig 10053 bp, 6 predicted proteins | sample COGITO_mtgs_1103_3_FD_87178 | JGI IMG/M metagenome (GOLD analysis project Ga0115552, IMG submission 87178) | Pelagic marine microbial communities from North Sea - COGITO_mtgs_110328 | ecosystem: Environmental > Aquatic > Marine > Epipelagic | place: Germany:Helgoland, sampling site Kabeltonne...
ACCGATAACTACGACGTTGATTTATATATGCCTGAGTCGGCTTCGATAGAATCTCAACTTAAACATGACCCCAGTGTTGCTGCCTACGCTAGCAGAGTCATCAGCGGCGGTATGATTTCGTCCAGCTATAACGTCGGCGCCGGCATAATTTACGGCGTCGATGCAGATCAGGAAAGGCACTTAAGTAAACTGGCCGCCGCTATCACCCTAGGACATTATTTAGAGGATGCCAACGACATACTGATTGGCGAGCCCATGGCGGAACTGCTCGAGATAAAATTGGGTGACCGCGTTGTGATTACTCAAGCCGAAGCCAACACTGGCGAACTTTCCCAAGCCTTGTTTCGAGTGGCTGGCATATTTAAGTTTGGCGTACGAGAGCTGGACTCCAACATCGTCTTTATCCATATCTCACAGGCTCGAAAAATTCTCGGCATTAACCAGGGTAGCCACGAGATCGCTATTCTATTTCATGACGTTAGTAGTGCTGATCTTGACCCCACAGGGCTACTGTCGTCCTTGACCGACGACACAACTGAAGCGCTAGGCTGGAGAGCATTGAACAAAGATATCGCTGCCATGCTGGAAATGACCAATTATTCGTCACTCATCGTCGGCGCTATATTGTTCTTTCTGGCCTCATTAGGTGTGATCAACTCCATGTTTATGTCGATCTACGAGCGGATCTATGAATTTGGTGTCGCTAAAGCTATCGGCACTCGGCCATTTGATCTGTTTCAACTTATCATGGTCGAAGCACTGTTCCTGGCCTTGCTAAGCTGCATCCTTGGCATGTCAGTGGGGGCTATACTCGGCGAATGGTACGCGACTAACGGCATTCCATTAGGGGAGATGGAAATATCCGGCATTGCGATGAACAATAACATCCCCACCGTTCTCGCCTCGTACCAGTTCACAAACTTTCCGGTCTACGTTATTTTGTTGACCCTGACTGCGGCGCTCTACCCAGCACGGTTTGCGGCCAATATTATTCCCACTGACGCCTTGCACAGGAGCTTATAAAGCCGATGACGAATGCTGTAATCAAGACGATAGAGGTCTGCCGATATTTCGGTGAGGGTGAGACTCTGGTCAAGGCGGTCGAGCAGGTATCAATCACCATCGAACCCGGTGAATTTACCGCGATTATCGGCCCTTCAGGCTCGGGAAAATCAACACTGCTACATCTGGTAGGCGGTCTCGACAATCCTACCAGTGGGGTAGTTGAATTGTCGGGTACCAACATAGCTAACATGTCAGGCGCACAGATTTCAGATTTTCGACGTGACCATATTGGTTTCGTGTTCCAAGCTTACAACCTGATACCCGTATTGTCGGCAGAAGAAAACATCGAATATATTATGTTGCTGCAGGGCATTGCTGGCCCAGCTCGGCGCCAGCGAGTCCAAGATATGCTTGAGCTGGTCGGCTTGAACGATCTCGGATCACGCCGACCCAACCAGCTATCCGGTGGCCAACAGCAGCGCGTTGCCGTGGCCAGAGCCATGGCATCACACCCAGACATCATTCTCGCAGACGAACCCACTGCCAACCTCGATTCAAAAACCGGCATTGCATTACTTGATGTGATGAAAGAGCTGAACGAAACCCACAATATGACTTTTGTGTTTTCCACTCACGATGAAAAAATCATGTCTCGGGCCAGCCGTTTAATTCATATGGAAGATGGCGCAGTAGTCCGCGATGAGCGCCGCTAGACGATGCCTAATCAACGACGCTCAGCCTGCCTGATCCTGGCGATCTGTAGCCTTACGCCAAACTCATCACTCATGGCCGACAGTAACTTGCGCGGTTACCTAAAGTCTTATGCCATCAGCCAACAAAGCATCGATAATGCCCTGTTGCACGCGGATCAGACCTGGCAATCCCAAAGCAGCCTGCGATTGATGTGGCAAGGTAGCAGCAAATCCACAAGCTCGACAAGTTACGCCTGGGAACTACACTACGAAGCGAGTCCAGTATTCAGCAATCAATTAGTGGGGACTGGAAATTTGCAAATCGAGCCACCGGCGAACTATCGCCTGACGGATATCGATCCCTTGTTGGTTGACGAAGCCCGCCGACCCGTATTACAAAATCTAGATCGCCTGAATATCCAACTTCAGTTCGACCAGGGAGATCTAACGATTGGTCGCCAGGCGATCACTTTCGGTTCAGCACGGATCATCAACCCTACCGACGTATTCCTGCCCTACAACGTCACTGCGCTAAATACCGAATACCGAATTGGCGTCGATGCCATACGTTACCAACAACCCTTAGGTCAGTTGGGTGAACTTGATATGGGCTTTATTTTTGGTAAAGACGCTCATCCAGATTCTTCGGCCGCTTTTATCCATGGCAAAACCAATCTGGCGGGCACTGACCTGGAGTTTGCCGCCATGCGCTACGCCAAGCAGACATTGTTAGGTGCGGGAATGCAGTCAGCGTTGGGTAGCCTGGGGTTCTGGCTCGAAACTGCCGTGGTCAACGGTGATCGACACTACTGGCGAACCTCAACCGGAGTTGACTATGCCTTCAGCGAATCAATGTTCGGCATGGTTGAATATCACTACAATGGTGCGGGCGCCACTGACAGCAGGCACTACCTGAACACCGCTCAAACCTCGGCCTACCAAGCAGGCGGTGTGTTTTTGCTGGGCCAACACTATTTGATACCCAGCCTCAGCTTCCAGGCTACCGCCCTTACCACCCTTGGTCTTCAGGCTATCGTTAACCTGAAGGATAAATCGAGTTTCTGGTCCATCAGCGCCACTCACAATGTGTTAGACGATCTTTATCTGGGCTTGGGTTACTACCACTTTATTGGCAAACCACCGGTAGCCAACCAGGTCACGCCCTTTGAACCCGGCTACCTGGCCGCGGAGTATGGCACCAGCCCTAATTCGGTCTACGTGCAGCTGAGTTATTACTTCTAGCTATCGGGCGTTACATCAACTGCAGCAATCAGCCCGAGATTTACTGCTTCTACCTCAAGCCGCGAAACGAGATCATCCATCTGCTGAATCACCGCCTGAATCGCTTCGGGCTTCGACAAATCAACACCAGCCTTCTTCAGCTGCGCCATGGGTAAGTCGTCACCGCCGCTGCGCAGCAGAGTCAAATAGCGTTCCTTAGCGGCGGCTTGCTCGGCTTCTGTGCCTGTGGTCATGGCATTGTATAGCGCCGCTGAGGAAGCAAAACAGGTAGCGTACTTATAGACATAATAGGGCGAGTTATAAAAATGCGGAATCCTGGCCCAAAGGTTGTCATATAAGGCATCTTCTGTGACCTCCTTCGACTGATAAGCCCGTGAAATATCTCGGCAGATTGTGGTTAAGACCTCGGCAGTGATTGGCTCGCCTTGCTCAGCACGTTGGTGTGCCTGTAACTCATAGTCGGCAAAGGACACCTGCGCGTAAAATGTCCCTGCTATGTTTTCGATGGCCTTTTGCAACAGCAAAAATCGCTCTGCCGGATTATCGGATTCATTGAGCAGCTTTTCCAACAGAAACCGCTCATTGGTGGTTGAGGCCACTTCCGCGACAAAGATCGTATAGCTGGCGGTAGCAAATGGTTGATTGGCATAGGACAGGTTGGTGTGCATCGCGTGACCTGACTCATGAGCCAAGGTAAACACTGCATCCAGCGTGTCATTATAGTTCAGTAGCATATAGGGCCCCACGCCGTAGACACCCGCCACATAGGCACCCGATCGCTTGCCAGCGCTTTCATAAACGTCGACTGCACGACTATTGAGAAAATCTCTGAGTTGCGTCTGATAGGCTGTCCCCAAGGGTAGTACCGAGTCGACCACCATTTCTCGGGCCTGCGCATAAGGATAGTCAACTGCCGCATCAAGCAATGGCAGCGCATCGTCATACAGATGATACTCATCCAGTTTCAGAATTTTTTTGCGCAGTGTTTGATAGCGTTTCAGAGGCTCCGTCCCAGCTCGTACCGCTTGCACCAAATTGGTATACACTACAAGGGGCACGGCATCACTATCCAGGGAACTTGCTAAGGTACTGGGATAGTCTCGCGACCTGGCGTCATACCAGTCTCGTTGCAGGATGCTGTTATAAATCGCGGCATAGGTATTTTTTGTCGCCGCGTAGGTTCCATAGTGCGCCTCAAAAGCAGCCTGGCGATCAGCCTGCTCGCGCGCGGTCTCCAACGTCCGGCGATAGGCACCACTGGTCATTCGCAGCGTTTCTCCGGTAGTCAGCGTCACCTCAGGGAAATCGATATCGGCGGTAGAGAGCGCCTCGTAAATCGCACTGGGGGTTCGCTTAAACTGACCTGAGTAAGACAGCAGTCGTTCGCCTGTCTCATCTAATACATGCGCCTTCTGCCGATAGGTATCGAGGATAGGGTACCGATAGGGCGCCAGAGCTGGGGTTGTGTCAATCCATTGAATCATTTTCTGCTCTGGAATCAAGAGTAATTCCGGCGTGAACCAGGCTGTCGACGTATCCATCTGGGCAAACGCCGCTTGAACCTGCTGAAAACGCCCTGAGATCGATTGATCACGCTGATCAATATCCCGCTGCAGACCGGGGTAGCGATAAGTTAGGTAGGATAACCGGCCAATTTCATCCGACAACTGATAGGCCTTCAGGATCGCCGCTGGACCCTGTTCAAGGGTTCCTTTGAGTGCGACATATTCGCTCACCTTCCCCTTCATCTCTGCCATCCCCGCCTCCCAGGCTTCCCATGAGGCATAGATCATTGAGAAGTCCCATTGATAGGCAGCCGGGTTTGCCGGCGGATCCAAGGACTCGGATTTGGCCAAGCTCAGAGCGCTTTGAAAGAGCAACACGGTGATAACAAGCGCTCTCGCAAGCGCCGATAGAGAAAGACCTGGGGTAGCACTAGCAGATATTTTCAACACAACAAAAACCTTCCCACGCAAGTAAAATCGATAACCACAGGTAATGCACCCGAGCGATGAAACCGCTATATTACACAACCTTTTCTTTTAATGTACTGCGAGACGAATCTCGCCTTTGAGCTAACAGCGCCATGCGAACTCTTCTATGCTTGCTCGTCTTTCTACTCACCAGCGTTCAGGTAACGCTAGCCGCGCCTATGCCCGGTGCTCAGCATCCTCTGCCTGAGATGTGGCCCGGCGCCGCCTACGACCCGGCCATTCCGACTTACGAGCAAGTACTGGGCTACCCTGTTGGTGCTCGAATCAGCCGCTATGAGGATATGCTACGGTTTTTCACCGCCCTGCAGGCCGCTGCGCCAGCCCGGCTGAAACTCATTGACTATGGCAAAACCTGGGAAGGTCGGCGATTGGTTTATGCAGTGATCGGCAACGTGGAGAATATCGCTCGCCTCGACCAGATCACCATAGACATGCAGCGCCTGGCAGATCCCCGACTCACCGACCAAGCCGCCGCCAGCCAACTCATCGCCAGCTTGCCTGCTTCCACCTGGTTAGCCTATGGCATTCACGGCAATGAGATCAGTAGCACAGACGCCGCCATGTTGACCGCCTACCACCTGTTAGCCGCTGTGGACGAGACAGTCAGCCTAAAAGTTGCCGACAACTCACTGGTATTTATTGACCCACTGCAGAATCCCGATGGCCGAACACGTTTTACCCAACACTATTATTCCACGGTTGGCCTGCAGGACAGTCCTGATCGCATCAGTGCCGAGCATGACGAGCCCTGGCCTAGCGGTCGTACCAACCACTACCTGTTTGATTTAAATCGTGACTGGTTGGCTCTGACTCAGCCCGAGACCCAGAGTCGGGTCATAGCGCTGAACAAGCATCTTCCGCTGGCAGTGATTGATTTTCACGAGATGGGTGGCGATGAAAGTTATTACTTCGCGCCGGCCGCCGATCCCGTCAACCCGCATATGACGTCGCAGCAAAGCCAGCAGATGCTCCGCATCGGCAAGCGCAATGCCTACTATTTTGATCAACGGGGGTTTGACTATTTCACCCATGAGATCTTCGATGCTTTCTACCCAGGTTATACTGATAGTTGGCCGACATTCTACGGCGCCACCGCATCCACCTATGAAGCAGGTTCTGCAAGGGGCTTGATCTATCGGCGGGCAGACGGCGTCCTGTTGACCTATCGCGAAACTATTCGCAAACACTTCACCACCAGCCTGGCCACGCTCGAAACCGTAGCCGATAATCGCAACAGCCTGCTCACCGACTTTTATCAGACTCAAGTCGATGCCATCGACATAGGCAAAAATAACAAACAGCAACGATTTTATATTTTTCCTAACAATCGCGACAAGGCGGGGAATGATCGACTGGCGTCCTTGCTCACAGAACATGGCATTGAGGTCAGACAAGCCACCGAGGCTTTCAAAGCTTGCGGTATCAGCTACGCCGCCGGCGCCCGTTTTATTGATACGGCACAGCCGCGAGGTCGGTTAGCCACAACCTTGCTGAGCCAGCAGGTTGATATGGACGCGCCGTTCCTGGCGGAACAGGAACGACGTCGAACGCAGAACCTGGACAACCAAATCTACGACACGACCGCTTGGTCCTTACCGCTGTTATTCAATATTGATATCGCCAACTGCACAAAGGTCAGCAACCTGCCATCGGTTGCCTTTACCGCTGCGCTATCCCGTCAGGGTCAGGTTATCCATCCCGAGGCTACAGCGGCTTTTCTGGTGCCCTGGAGCGACATGGCTGGGGGGCGGTTTTTAAGCGCGGCATTACGGGCAGGCGTCACCGTCAAGAGCGCTGATGAGGCATTCACGATGGCTGATAATACTCGCTATCCTGCAGGCACACTCATTATCGAAAAACGTAGTAACTCGGCGGACATCCTTCGACAGATAACAACTCTGGCCGCCGATAGTGGCGCTCAGGTCATCGGAGTAGATGACAGTTGGGTTGAGCAAGGTCCGAGCTTCGGCAGCAGCAGCACGTTCACATTGTCAGCCCCAGCCATCGCCATGGCCTGGGATGAACCCACCTATTCCAACAGTGCCGGTAACACACGCTTTGTGATCGAGCGGCAGCTGAATTACCCGGTGACGGCCATTCGCAGCAGTCAACTCCAACGTGCCAATCTGAATCAGTACCAGGTACTGATTCTGCCCACCGGTGACTATGCAACGACGCTTGGCAAAGCCGGCGCCGACAATCTTCGAGACTGGGTGAAGCAAGGAGGCGTGCTGATCACGCTGAGCAGCGCAACCGCCTACGCGGCGAGCAACGAGGTCGGATTACTCGACATCAAGCGGGAGGACGCTTATCAAGACGCCACCGATGAACCTGACGAGCCGGCTGAAGATACCCGCCCAGGTAGTATATTGGACACCGACGACGCTCTTCGGCTCGCGATCACAAGCACTGGCCAGAAGCCTGATTATGTGCCCGGCATACTGGCCAATATCACCATTGATACGCACCACTGGCTCACCGCTGGCGTCCACACTAATCTGGTAGCAATGGTTCAGGGTAATGCTATATATGCACCGATTAAACTCGCTTCAGGCAATAATATTGCCTGGTTCAACGGTGCCGATGAGCTGCTGGCGAGCGGTTATCTGTGGCAGGAAAACCGGCAGCAACTGGCGCGTAAGCCATTTATGGTGCACCAACCCATGGGGCGCGGCATGGTCATCGGCTTTACTCAGGAACCCACCTACCGGGCCTATCTGGAAGGCCTGAATGTGTTATTGATGAACAGCCTGTTTAGAGCGCCTGCCCATGCTTCACCAGCATTCTGATGAACTCGCCGCGCTTGCATCAGCAGCACATGATTGCAAGAGGCCGCCACTAGAGCATGCCGCTGATGGGAAGAATCAAAAATAATCAGGCACCGACCTGAACCTGCAGCCAAACCCACTCACTAGCAGCCCTTAAATTCCGGCGCACGCTTTTCCGCAAAGGCGCGCCGACCCTCTTTGTAATCCTCGCTGTCAAAACAGACATCAACCAAACCAGCAATTGCGCTTGCCGCCTCGATTTGAGAGTACTTTTCATAGGCATTGACTGCGGCCTTGGCTGCCTTGACCGTTAATGGCGCATTCGACGCAATTCGCTCGGCGTAAACCTGCACGTCTTTAAGAAGGCTTTCTTCACTGACAATAAAATTCACCAGACCGACCCGCAGGGCCTCGTCAGCCTCCAATAGTCGCGCTGAAAAAAGCATATCTCGCGCAGTAGAGGGACCGACTAATCGCGCCAGCGCCGCCAAACCCGGATACTCATAACCGAGACCAAGTCGTGCTGCAGGGATTCCCAACCGTGAGCCTGGCGTTGCAAAGCGAACATCGGCATTCAGAGCAATCGCTAATCCGCCACCGATGCAATAACCGTCAATCATCGCTATCAGCGGTTTGCTGAAACGCGCCAACCACTGACTACCACGGGCTGAAATCTGACCGTACTCGTGGCGTTGAGCTGCATTTGCGCGCTGCTGATCGAATTCCGAGATATCAGCCCCCGATGCAAACGCTTTCCCGCCGGCACCTTTCATGATGACCACACGGACATCCGCGTCAGCTTCCATCATCTCCATGGCATCGCCGATGCCTTGCCACATTTCTAATGAAATCGCGTTGCGACGTTCAGGCTGATTAAAAGTCAACCAGCCAACACCCTCGCTTACCTCAGCTAGGATCTTGGTCGTTTTCAGCACTAGCTGCTTCATTTCTCTCGCCCCTCAATTATTTTGTTAAAACCCAACAGCACCGGCTTGCCGCGGGTGGTGTTTCAATCTCCGCCGTCCGCTTACGAAGACCTGCATCCCAGAGCGACAACATTTATGACTCGATTGATTGCCAGAATGCTTGAACTACAGGTGAGACCGACAGACTCTTTGTTCTAGTGCAGAACCCCACATGAATCTCTGTCAACGCCGGACCCTCGGCCAGTATCTTGACCCGCCCTGCCAGCGGACTATTGTCGAGCACCAGCGCTGGCACAAAGCCGACGCCACAGCCCAGCGCCACCAATGACAAGATAGCCTCATTACCCGCCACTTCACTATAAATATTCGGCTTGATACTGAGTTGTCGTAACCAATCGTCAATATGGTTTCGAGCCGGACCACTGGTGGGCAAAACCAACGGCACAGCAGACCAGTCAACCGGTACACCTTTATCAAACTGACTGTCCACCGGCGCGATCGTCAACATGGGAATGGACATGATGATTCGCTTCGTGAGTTGCGGGTCATGGTCGTCTGCCAATGCTGCGACCACCACATCACAACCTTCATGGAGGCGCTGCAACGCGTTAACCGCGTAGCCCGTCTCCAACTGGATCTCCACCAACGGGTATTCTTGACGGAACCGCGCCAGAACCTGAGGCAAAATACTTTGGCTCGCTGTCACCGAGGAGAACAGTGACAATTTACCGGATAGGTGCTGCAGCGACACACCCAGGTCAACCTGCAACTGTTCACCGCGAACGATCACATCTTCGGCATACTGCCGAAAAAGCTCCCCCTGCGGAGTCAGGCTCACCGTCCGATTGTCTCTGAGCAGCAGCGCACAGCCAAGCTCTGCCTCGAGACGCTGAATTGAGCGACTCAGGGCCGAAGCACTCAGATGAAACTGCTCACTGGTTTTGCTGAAGTGTAGATTCCGACAAAGGCCAAGGTAGATCTGAAGGGTTTGTGTATCCATCCAGCAGCGCGCCATCTTCGGAAAGGATTGATCTCGCAATTATTGCACAGAGTGCGATTTAGTTTAAACAAGCTTGTTCATTAACCTTGTTCATAAACCTTGTTCATAAACCTTGTTCATTAAAAATCAAACCCGCGGTAAGCTCCGCCGCTACTGGCGCGCGATCAGTCATTGAGAATCACGGTCAGACTCTGCAAATAAAAGAGCCCTGCGTGAACAGGGCTCTGAGTTGCTGGTACTATTTCATCCGTACATGCATGAACGCTGACGCTCGCGATATGAATACTCATTGGCGCCAATGAGCAGGCATACCTGTCTCTGAGAACCAGCAATGGGCGCGCTACGACTCCGAGACTCCTGATGGAGTTTTCAGACCTCGGGGTCTGATACACCCTGGCAGAGTTTAATATCCGCCTAATTAGGACT
>Ga0115552_1002747_pt1 | contig 9985 bp, 6 predicted proteins | sample COGITO_mtgs_1103_3_FD_87178 | JGI IMG/M metagenome (GOLD analysis project Ga0115552, IMG submission 87178) | Pelagic marine microbial communities from North Sea - COGITO_mtgs_110328 | ecosystem: Environmental > Aquatic > Marine > Epipelagic | place: Germany:Helgoland, sampling site Kabeltonne...
ACGCGTCTATCCAAGATTCGATGGCGTCGACGTGCGATTCGTCAAACCGACATCTCATCTTCATGCCATCTTTCGTCTTCTCGCTCGTCAACGGCGTCGCGATTGCCGAACCGACGTCTAACAATCGACTCTGAATAATCTCCAAATGTGGTAAAACATCCTCGTCGAAACAGTTAATGTCTGACGTTCCGTCTGCGTTCTTCTTCGTCTCCTTCTTCTTCTCCAACTTATCCGCGAGAGAGAACGAACCGTCTTCGTTTCGAATAAAGATGGTGGGGTTGTTGAGCATCGCATTCTCAATCGTTTCAGCTGAAATCGTAGCATCACTGTTGTTATTAGTATTATTAAACAAAAAGAAATCGCGCGCGTGTACTCTCGCGATCCCAACCGCGACGTTCGTCTCGTCGCAATCTCCCAAAGCCTCAAACGTGAGGTCCGATTTCTTCCTTCGCTCCAAGTTATACAACGACGACGTCCCGTCGTCGCCGGTTTTCGTATACACTTTGAACTTAGTCATTTCGACCTTCGCATCGTTCGCGCTGCTCTTAAAAGTGGTTCCTTTTCCCATTTGGAGGTCGTTCTGGTGGTGATCCTTCTTCGTCGCTTCTTCCTCACCGATTTTTGTTTGCTGCTCTAATCCTCCTCCTCCTCCTCCTCCTCCTCCTCCTGTTTGTTCGTCAACTAAGAAAGTCGTTTCGTTGGTAATGTTGGTCATTTTTTCCAAACAGACGGACCAAAATTGTGGTGAAATTGTTCCTCAAAGAAAAGGATAAACAACCTACAAAACCTCATAATTCTTGCAGAGTCTACGCACATTCAAATAATATATATCATTTGTTGCGAAGTTTTAAAAGTCGAAAAGGTGCGCTCGCTTCGTCGACATCGCATTTATGCGTTCGTTTTGTGGCATCGATTTTTTGTTCGTTCGTTTCGCGAGAGAGAGAGAAACCGCGTATTGAAAGCGCGGAAATCTTCACATTTTGGGGATCTTCTTGAGGTTTTGGAAAGAGACTGACCACCGATTTCATCATTCTTCTTCTTCTTCTTCTTAAACAACAGATACTATGAACGCCCTTTCCCAGTCTATTTTATCCTCCCGAGTTTCCAGCACGTCTGCGTTTACGTCCACGTCTAAGTCGTCTTCCGGATCCAGCAACAAACGAGGCGCTTTGCAAGTCATGGCAGCCTCGAAGAAAAAAGACGTCCGATTGCAAGTGACGTTGGAGTGCACGGAGCAAAGAGAAGCGGGCGTGCAAGGGATGAGCCGATACATCACGCAAAAGAACCGCAGAAACAACTCGCAAAGAATTGAATTGATGAAATATAACCCGTACATGAAGAAGCACACTTTGCACAGAGAGTTGAAGAAGTAAACAAACTTTTTTTAGTGCTCGAGAGAGAAAGAAAGAGAGAGGAGGAACGCGCGCGTTTATCCACTCGCTCGAATCTCGCTCGACGGTTTAATATAGAAAAATGTATCCTTTAGAAGTTGAAAATATATATACATATGTTCAGAGTAAATAGTAATCGTCGCGTAAGGCATGATTGTTTTCTTTCTTTCTTATTAGAGTAATAAGTATATTTAATAAAGCTAGTTTTATTATCGTATTCCAAAACACCTTTCTAATAGTAGTAATTTGTACATATCAACTCAAAGTTTACGCCTCGACAACGCTAATGCCCATGTTGTTCGCCGTCCCTCTGACAACCTCCATCGCAGATTCAACTTTCGTGCAGTTCAAATCCGGTAACTTAATCTTAGCAATCTCTTCCAATTGCGCCAAGGTGACGGAACCGACGTTTTGTTTTTGCGGGTCCGCCGCGCCCTTCGCGACGCCGGCGGCTTTCTTCAACAAGACCGAAGCCGGCGGCGTTTTCAAGATGAACGTGAACGATTTGTCTTCAAAAACGGTAATTTCGACTGGAATGATCATCCCCGGTTGGTCCGACGTTCTCGCGTTGTACTCTTTGCAAAAAGCCATGATGTTCACGCCCTATTTTGTTGTAAAAGCAGAGGATAAAGTTTTTGGTCAGTTTTTCTTTTTCAGGTTTTGAGAGACGAAGAAATTTACACCGCGCAGCCGAAGGAGGAGGGAAAAAGAAAATCATGCGCTCGGAAACCGTACCTTTGCACCTAAAGCCGGACCAATCGGCGGCGCCGGATTCGCCTTCCCGGCTTCAATGGCCAATTTAATATACCCGGCAACCTTCGCCGCCATCGTCGTCACTCTTCTTTGTCCTCTATTCGAACCATTCATTTTTTGTGTCAATCTCGCGCAACTCACGGATTCGCCGCTAAACGATGCGCTCGTCCCTCGGCTAAACGCGCGCGAGGAAACCGGCGTTTGACTCGTGCATTTCGTTTTGGAGGGGTTTACTGCTCGTTTTTGAGGCGCCACGGAGACGAAGGAGGCCGAAATAGATGCCATCTTTTCTCTTCTTCTTCTTCTTCTATGTGGGTGTGTGTTCTATAATTTGTGTGAGGAGAAAAACCTCTCGGTTCTTTCTCTCGTCGCGGCGTTTTTTTTGGATAACTGCAGACACGAGCAAGAAAAGTGAGTCAAAAGTGTTGGCACAAACCAAGTGAAACAAAACCGCAAAAAGAGAGGAAAAATTTGAGGAAGCAGAGGAGTCAAAAGAGAGAGAAAATCAATCGAGAAAAAGTGAATTTTGGGTTCAAAAAAAATTCAAAAACTTCTCCTCAGTTTTTGTCGTCTCGTTGGTCTGGTTTTTAGTCGTCGTTGCGTGCGCGTACTTTATACGCGGTAAATATATACGCACCACTCTCATCACGAACACTCACTTTTCAACGAGAGCATTTTCATAGAGAGAGAGAGAGAGAGAGAGAGAGAAAAGAGCGCGTAAATAATGGCAACGCCAACGCGTCGTTCGTCTCGACAAACGACGCCACAAAAATCAACGCAACAAAACGACAACGCTCCAAAATCATCGTCGAAAAAGAAAACATCTAAAGCGGACGAGTTGTTCGACGACGTCGCGAAAGAGAGTCCTTCGAGAAGAACGAGAAGCGCGACGACGAGAAGCGCGAGCGCGACGCCGGTGAAGGAGAAAAAGACGACGACGACGACGCCAAACAAGAAGAAGAAGAAAATTGGTGGTGTTTCGCCTTCATTTGGACAGAAGAAGAGTCCTGCTGCTGCGGCAAAAACGACTCCAACAAAGAAGAAACGAGGAGGGAGAAGTCCGAGCGTGACGCCGAGCAAGAAGAAAAAGACGACGGAAAAAGAGGAGGAAACGGAAGTTATGGAGACAGAGGGAGAGGCGTTAGCGGAAGAAGAGGAAGATGGTGATGATGATGATGCCGCCGCCGCCGCCGCGCCCGTCGTAGAGACCGAAGAGGAAGAAACTTTGGCGCCGACGCAAGGCGGTGGCATCGACGAGAGCATGTTTTCACCACCGCCGCAGAGGCCACCTCAAGAGCAGCAGCAGCAACAACAACAGCAACAACAACAGAATCCTCCTAATACGCAACAAAGGCAGCCTCCGCCGTCGACGGTTCAGCGAACGCCAAGATTTCCCTCGTCGACGCAACAACAACAACAACCGGGCACGCAAGGAAGAGATTCGATCAACGCTTCGCTCTTTTCGCCTACGCCGAGACAAACGCCCAGAAATATGGGCTTCGCGAGTCCGAGTCCGTTTGTGAATGCGAATCCGCCGGCGTCGCAAGGTAGGCACGATACGGGTTTACACGGCGCGCAACCTCGATTCACGCCCGCTTCTGGGGCGAGACCGGGGGCCTCGATGGATCCAGCGAATAATAATAACAACGCGTTCGCGTCGCTCAATCCGAGACCGTTCATGGGACTCACTGAAGAGGAGATTCAAGACGCTAAAGCTCGCGCGGTAAGAGATCCAGATCAAAACGCAGCAGAAGATTTGCAAAGAGAGCAGGACAGGCAAACGTTTATTTGGGGAACAGCGATTAGCGTCGATGACGTGCAAAACCGATTTCGTCGTTTCTTGGAGAATTTCATCTTGACGAAGAAAGATAAGCAGGTAAAGGAAGGCGAAGGAGACGACGAAGACGACGAGGGAGGAGAGAGAAATAACGCGGGCGATGGTGAAAAAGATGACGGTACGAACGGAAGCGCGGAGAAGAGAAACGAAGGCGCCATGGACACTGATAATAACAACAACAACAACAACGAAAAAGATACGGATGCGAACGCGGGGGAAGATCTCGACGACAGTCAACGTCTTCTTCTCCCGACGCAAACACAAAGCCAAGACGAAGAGGATGACGATGACTTGCTCGCGGATTCCTTTTACATTAAAGTCATGCGTTTATGTCACGAGAAAGATAACATAAACTTGGACATTGATTGTGCGCACTTGGAGAGTTACGACCCCTGGTTGTATGAAAGGCTCGTTGCGTATCCGCAAGAATTGATTCCGTTGTTTGACACCGTAGCGAATAAGATTTACGAGGATCAAGTGCTTCCGGACGACGAGAAAGAGAATTTCAGAAAACAAATCTTACCGAGTTTAGAAGTCAGACCGTTCAACTTGCTCGAAAAGCACGCGATGAGAGATTTAAATCCGTCCGATATCGATAAAATGGTCGCGGTCAAAGGCATGGTTACTCGATGTTCAGCCGTCATCCCAGAATTAAAAGGCGCGTACTTCAAATGTTTAACTTGCGGCGCTTCTCCGGAAATTGTCGTCGTCAACCGCGGTCGCGTCAATGAACCGCCTTTGAAATGTTTAGAGTGCCGCAATCAAGGTACGATGACGCTCATTCACAACCGATGTTACTTTGCAAACAAGCAACAGGTGAAAATGCAAGAGACGCCAGACGTGATTCCGGAAGGTGCGACGCCGAACACGGTGAGCATGTGCGTGTTCGATTCCTTAGTAGACGAGGCGAAACCAGGTGACAGAGTTGAAGTGACGGGGGTGTATCGAGCGGTACCTATTCGAGTCGCGCCGAACCAACGAGCTATTCGATCGATTTATAAAACGTATCTGGATATCATTCACATTCGCAAAGATACGAAAGGCAAACTTCGAAACACGGCGAAGAAGGACGATAACGAAGATATGAAAGATGCAGAGTACATGAAGACTGGTAGTGGTGACATGGAGGACGATCTGAACATGGGCGCTCAACAACAACAAGAAGAAAACGATGCGACAAACACGGAAACGATGGCCTCGAACATTTCGCCTCGCGGCGACACCGAACTCGAGTTTTCGCCCGAGCGGATTCGAGAAATCGAAGAGCTCTCGAGACATTCAGATATTTACGAGCGATTGGCAAAATCAGTCGCGCCGTCTATTTGGGAACTCGAAGATATCAAAAAAGGTATTTTGTGTCAACTCTTTGGCGCGACGAACAAGACGTTTAAAGGCGCATCGGCGAATAAAGTGCGAGGCGATATCAACATTTTACTCGTCGGGGATCCTGGCGTGGCGAAATCGCAGTTGTTGACGTACGTACACAGAGTCGCGCCACGAGGCATGTATACTTCTGGTTCTGGTTCTTCTGCGGTTGGTCTGACCGCATACGTGTCGAGAGATCCGGAAACGAAAGACATGGTGTTAGAATCTGGCGCTTTAGTCTTATCCGATCGAGGCGTGTGTTGCATCGACGAGTTTGATAAAATGGGCGACGGCGCGCGATCGATGTTGCACGAAGTCATGGAGCAACAAACGGTGTCAATCGCCAAAGCAGGGATCATTGCCGTATTGAATGCGCGAACATCTGTTTTGGCGTCCGCGAACCCTGTCGGAAGTAGATATAATCCAAACATGAGCATCGTCGATAACTTACACTTACCGCCGACGTTGTTGTCGAGATTCGATTTGCTTTACTTAGTTCTCGATCAGCCAAACCCAGAAACGGATCGACGATTGGCGAGACATTTAGTCTCTTTGCATTATAAAGATCCGCCGAAGAGAGCGAAAGCGACTGTTTCGGCGGAGTTATTGACAGATTACATCTCGTACGCGAAGCAAGTGTGTCATCCCGTGCTCGGCGAAGAAGCCGGCGAAGAGCTCGTCGATGGGTACGTCAAGATGCGACAATTGGGATCAGCCGGAGGGAGGAAAGTCGTCACTGCGACGCCACGACAATTGGAATCTTTAGTACGTATTTCTGAGGCTCTGGCGAGAATTAGATTGTCGAAAACCGTAGACAAACAAGACTCTACGGAGGCGCTGCGTTTGATGCGCGTGGCAATGCAAAGCGCGGCAATCGATCCGAGAACGGGTTTGATCGACATGGATAAGATCTTGACTGGTCATTCCGCGGCGGACAGGAAACAGCGTTCAGATATTGCCGAAGGGGTGGATGATATTTTACAAGGCATGCAAGGAAGAAAAGCTCGATTGAGTGAAATCGTATTGAAATTGAAGGAAAGAAATGCATCCATCGAGATTTCCGTGCAAGAAGTCCGAGACTCGGCGTTGCTCCTGGCAGAACAAGACAGAGCTATCGTGAAGGGCGATTTAGTGCAACTTATTTAATTATCAGATATATTATTATTAGTAGATTATGTGTGTGTGTGTGTGTGTGTTTTATTTCACTCTAAGTTTTAATAGTGTCTCTTGTTGGTTGGTCGCTCCCTCTCTTTCGCCTAATTTCGCTTCTTTCGAATCGAAAGCACTTTCATAAAGCGAGTACGAGCGATTATCCCATACCAGAGGAGCCGGTGTAGGCGGTGGTGGATAATTCCTTACCGTCGCCAGTCATGACGATGATTTCACCCTCAGCGTTCACATCCATGATAGCACTCGTGCCTTCGGCGATGTCGCCACTCAACATCTTCTCCGCGAGGTTGTCTTCCAACAATCTCATGATGGCTCTTCTCAACGGACGAGCACCAAACGCCGGCGAGAAGCCTTCGTCGACAACCTTGTCCTTGAATCTGTCCGTGACGTCCAAAGTAATTTCCTTCTCCTTCAATCGCTTGAACACGTTGTTCAACATGATCATCGCAATTTCACGGACTTCTTGCTTGTTCAATTGACGGAAGATGATGATTTCATCCAAGCGGTTAAGAAATTCCGGTCTGAAGTAGTTCTTGAGTTCGTCTTGAACCAAGGATTTGATTCTTTGGTACGATTGGTCTTCGACGTTGTCGTCCAATTGGAAACCCAAACCGCCGCCACCTTTTTCAATTTGCTGGGCGCCAACGTTCGAGGTCATGATGATCAAAGTGTTTTTGAAGTCAATGACTCTGCCCTTGGAATCGGTTAATCGACCGTCTTCCAAAATTTGCAACATCATGTTGAAGACATCCGGGTGAGCTTTTTCAATTTCATCAAACAACACCAAGGTATACGGACGTCTTCTGACAGCTTCGGTCAATTGACCACCTTCGGAGTAGCCGACGTAACCTGGTGGCGAACCAATCAATTTGGAAACCGTGTGTCGTTCCATAAATTCGGACATATCCAAACGGACCATCGCTTCCTCGCTGCCAAAGTAAAACTGCGACAAGGATTTGGCCAATTCGGATTTACCAACACCAGTCGGCCCGGCGAAGATGAACGAGGCGACTGGACGATTCGGCGACTTCAGCCCCGTTCTCGCTCTTCGGATAGCTCTTGAGCACGCCACGATGGCTTCTTCCTGACCAATCAAACGTTCGTGTAACTTCTCTTCCATGCCCATCAAGCGTTGCGCTTCGTCCGAGGCAACCTTATCGACCGGAATACCAGTCCACGCGGCGACAACGTCCGCAATATCCTGTTCGTTCACGGTCGGACCGGTTTCTTTACCAGACTCAATTTCAGCCTTGGCTTCTTCTTGCTTCTTCTCCGTGATGGCTTTAATTTGAGATTTCAACTCAACCTCCTTGTCTCTGATGCTCCCGGCGGCTTCAAAGTCTTGCCCTCGAATCGCGGTGTCTTTCTCTTTTTGCAAAGCCTTCAATTCTTTGTCCAGCTCTTTGGCTTCTTCCGGAATAGACGTGTGCTCCAAACGAACTCTCGACCCGGCTTCATCGATTAAATCGATAGCCTTATCCGGTAAGAAACGATCAGAAATGTACTGCGAAGAAAACTTCGCCGCGCACTCCAAAGCTTCGTCCGTGTACTTCAACTTGTGGTGAACTTCGTATCGCTCTCTCAAACCTTTCAAGATTTCGATGGTTTCATCCACCGTCGGTTCTGGGACTTGAACTGGTTGAAAACGTCTCTCCAGCGCCGGATCCTTTTCGATGTGCTTTCGGTATTCGTCAATCGTCGTCGCGCCGATGCACTGCAACTCGCCTCTCGCCAACGCCGGCTTCAAGATGTTCGCAGCGTCTATTGCGCCTTCAGCCGCCCCTGCACCGATCAAAGTGTGCACTTCGTCGATGAAAAGAATAATTGCGTCGTCTTGCTTGACTTCGTCCATGAGCTTCTTCAAACGTTCTTCGAATTCCCCGCGATACTTGGTACCCGCAACGAGTAAACCCATATCCAAAGTCATCATTCTCTTCCCTTCCAAAGTTTCCGGAACGGTTCCCGACGCGATTTGTTGGGCCAAACCTTCAGCAATCGCGGATTTACCAACCCCGGGTTCACCAACCAAGCAAGGGTTGTTTTTGGTCCTTCTACCGAGAATTTGCGTGACGCGCCTTATTTCATTCGTTCTGCCGACGCAAGGGTCCAACTTGGCCTCTTCGGCTTGTTTCGTCAAATCCGAACCAAACTCCTCGAGCGTAGGCGTCTTGGAACCACTGGCGGCACCGCCAGTCGCGCCAGCGCCAGCGCCGACCGCTTCTTGGGACTCACCAACCATTCGGATGACTTGAGATCGAATCTTGGCTGGATCCGCGTCCAAGTTTTCCAAAACGCGCGCCGCGACGCCTTCGCCTTCTCTCAACAAACCCAACAATAAGTGTTCCGTGCCGATGTAATTGTGGCCGAGTTGTCTCGCTTCTTCTAAAGCGAGTTCTAAAACGCGTTTAGCTCGCGGCGTAAACGGAATTTCAACCGCTACAAAACCCGAACCTCTACCGATGATCTTCTCCACCTCCACTCTCGCTTCTTTCAACGATATCCCCATGGACTTTAAAACCTTCGCGGCAATACCGGTACCTTCGCCGATTAAACCCAACATAATTTGCTCCGTACCGACAAAGTTGTGACCTAACCTTCTCGCTTCTTCTTGCGCTAACATGACGACCTTGATCGCTTTTTCCGTAAAGCGTTCAAACATCGCTCGTGGGCCCTTGATGACTGCTCCCAATTTCTTACCCGAGGACGAAGAAGAAGAACCACTTTTCGTAGAAAGTTGCCTCGAGGTGACGCCTTTAAAGTTACCGTTTCTGGATAACGTGCTCGTCATGTCGATGGCATTCGTGGATCGTAATCCGGAAAAGTTACCCGGAATGGACGTTCGCGTCGAAGACATCGACGCGTTCGCGCGCATCACCATTGTCACTTTTCTGCCTTTCGAAGCCGACGACGTCGTTGCCCCACCCACATTCGCACGCGAAAACGAAACGCTCGATAAAGTCGTCGACGCGAACATTTTTATATCCTTAAATGAGGTGTGTTACTGTCTACGCTACGTTTACTTTATAAAGATACAGAAAAATAGACGCTGTAAAAGACCGCGCGTTGAGTGCTGTCTGTCGAAACTTCTTTTTTTCTAGTTCTCCTTTTATGAGGAGAAATGAGGAGACGTGGTGCCGAAGAGGCAAAAGTCGTTATCCAAAGGATTCCAAACAAAGCAAAAAAAAAAAAATTCTCGCGCTGCTCTTTCCGCTTTCCTTTCACACGACGGTTGGACGACGATCGTCTCTCTCCTCTTAAGTTTTTTTTGCTGAAAAAAAAAATTCTCTCTCTCTCTCTCTCTCTCTGTTGTTTTGTCGTCCCCTCCTCCTCACTGTGTAAAGGCGAACAACAACACAAAGAGATGAGACGAGAAGAAGAGATGACATTTTCAGCGAAACTTTGATGCGCCGCATTTCTTAGAGACGTTTTCGTCGTTTTCTCTCTTCTTTCCCTCTCTCTCTCTCTCTCT
>Ga0115552_1002748_pt1 | contig 9983 bp, 5 predicted proteins | sample COGITO_mtgs_1103_3_FD_87178 | JGI IMG/M metagenome (GOLD analysis project Ga0115552, IMG submission 87178) | Pelagic marine microbial communities from North Sea - COGITO_mtgs_110328 | ecosystem: Environmental > Aquatic > Marine > Epipelagic | place: Germany:Helgoland, sampling site Kabeltonne...
ATTCGCACCACCGGCGATCCGCCTGAACGCGAAATAACAAAGCTCTTGAGAGTTTCTTGTACCACAAGTAATACTCATCTGGCTGTATTTCAATCTCTTCAAGTTTTTCTATGATCGGAAGGTACTCCTGAGGACACGAGGAAGGATCGTACTCGTTCTTTCTCTCGGCTTCGTTCATATCAAACTCAACTTTCTCTTCGACTTTCGGAGAAGCCGGCGGCGAAGGCTCATCGCTATTATCTTCTTCTTCATCTTCATCGTCATCATATTCGGTATAAGACGAGGGTGATGCTATATCATTATTGGCATTGTCGGCGTCGTCGTGAACACACACGATATCCTCACTCTCCCCATCGGCGTCATCTTCCTTTAATTCAGCATTCCGTTCGATATCCGTCGCGACATCGAAATCGCACGATGTAGCCGTAACTAACGAAGGCCATTTACACACGACGTCATCGATGCGTCGCGAAGCAGGATGATAACCACTCGGCGTTTTTCTTGCCTTACTCAAGACATCGCGTAACGCGAGACAGTCTCTCCCAATCTCGTTCGAATCGGCGACGATAAACTCGTGTCTCTGCGAACGCGTCAGCGCGACGTTCAAACGCTCCCTCGTCGTGAACGAATTTGATCCTTTAAATGCTCCACAAAGCGTCAATATAATAACCTTCTTCTCTTGGCCTTGAAACGCGTCTACTGTGGAAACTTGAATTTCGCCATCCTCTTCCTCGTCCAATTCTGATGGCGCGAGGATATCCGCAGTGGTAGTCGCACCGACGCGCATTCTTACTAAATACGAGTTCACGCAATCCACCTGCGCGCGATAAAACGCAATAATACCAACATCTTTTGGTTTCAATCCGCGGTTTAGAAGCTCGCGCGCGATAACAGCACACCCGCGCGCCTCGGAAGCGTTGAATTTCGACTGGCCTCCTCGCTCTTCTCGCGCGTTTTCGCCGTGCGTGTCGAAAAAAACCAAAGGAGGTACTCCTTCGAGTAACGCTCCGCGGTCGCTCGCCGAAACGCCATCCAACAATTTGTTCTCATAAAAATGTGCGTTCGGGACTTCGCTCAAGAGCGGATGCATTCGATATTGTGTTTGCAACAGCGTCACGGGTAGCCCAAGTTTCGCAAGTCGCACGAATAACGTGGGTTGTTGCTCAGAAATCGTCGGATATTCCAAGTTGCTTTCTAAAACCGGCGGTAACTGCTTCGGATCTCCAACCGCTATCAAATGTTTCACGCCGAACCGAGCTAACGGCAAAAGGCTGCATATCTCAGTCATTTGCGAGCACTCGTCCAAGATTAAAATGTCAAACTTTTGATCTTCCAAGTGCTTGTTCACGCAAGAACTGCACGTCACGGCAACCACTGGCGCGGATTTCACCAACTTGGCGCGCTTTTGTAAGGCGCCTTTTATTTTCAAGTTTTTGATTTCTTCTTCGATGCGTTTTCTTCTCGAGGAAATTTTCTCGTTTTCTTTCAGCGCTTTCTCGAGTTCTTCGATGTGCGTGTTGCCTTTCTTCGAGTCACGCTTGGCGTGAATAGAAAATGGGAGAATGTCCGCGTCAATTTTGGTCAACGAACCGACGCGACAGAAATCGGTGAAACCATTCTCGAGGAGCGTTTTTAACACGCGATCGACAGCGACGTTGGTGTTTGCACAAACCAAAATTCTGCCGTTTCGTTGTTTCGTATCCGGAGGAAGAACACCCAGCTTGTGCTGCATATCTTTCACACTCGCGACGTGTTCGCGAATAAAGCTCGCGACTAATTTCGTTTTACCACTCCCAAACGGACCGTGCACCAAACTCACGCCGCATTCTGTGTTTACCATTCCCTTCATCGCGACAGCTTGATCGTGATTCAAACCGTATTGATTCTGGAACGTAAACTCCAAATCTTGAAAATCTTCCTCCTCGTCAGCTGCTATATTTTCCGCGTGCTCGCTGGTCAGTTCTGCGACTGATGGGTTCATTATCATTCGCATGAGTGGCATCGTGTCTTCTTTGACCATTTCGAGCGCATTCTTCATCTCCTCCAACTCGCCGAAAGCGCTCAGAGCTCGCGCTGCGTATAACGTGAGGGACTTTCTCTTCACCCATCCACCGTTCGAGCTATTCTTGAGCGACTCTTTCAGTGTTCTCGGTAAATCGCCGAGCATTTCTACATGCATCTTGCCTTCTTTATCGGGTGCGTGCCACGTGGATGCGACGACGCCGGTCCAGTTTTTGTACGTATCCATACCTTGTCGAGTATTTTTTGCCACGGGAGAGGAGAGAAAAAAGCCTGGATCTGTAGAGAGCACGTAAACGTCACCTTTTGCAAAATCGTTCGGTCTATGGTATTCGCACCTACCGAGCGTGAGTTCGACGACAGTTTTAGATAGTTTAACGGTGCCGGTCTCTTCGTCTTTTTTCGTTTGCGTCTTGTACGCGGTCATTTTACACTCGCTCCAGTAATGAATCCGATACTGTCGTCCAAGTCTAATGCCTAAGTTTTTTGGATCGACAGTAGTGTTCACGTGCACCGAGGTCGTCGCAACCGGTGCGCCTCTTTTTTGCTGCGGAAGAGCGTGTACGACCGTTCGCACCGCGTCCGAAACGTTCCTGAGCTTGAGCGAAAGTTGTTCGCACGAAGTCGAGAGGAGGTAGTTTTGGTATTCTCGAACGCCGCCTTCGAACCGTAAAGCGACGTGCGCGGAAAGCTTTTCGAACGGAAACTTGATAGCAATCGTCGGTTCCGCGTATCGATATTGATTATTCTTGCTATTACCATTGTGTTGTTGTTGTTGCTGTTGCTGCTGCGCGTATGAAGAATTCGTATTTCCATAGTTCACCACGCGCTGTGGAACCATCGCCTCTTCGTCCTCCGTGTGTTTTTCTTCTTCTTCTTCTTCCACTGCTACTATTTCCATCATCTTTTCCTTTTCCTCTTTCTGTTTTGTCAAATTCGCGAGCCTTTCTTTCAACGCTGCCGCGATGTTTACTCTTTTTGGCTGTTTCGCCGCATTACAAGGCTGCTCGTTTTCCTTCGAAGCGGCGGCGCCCACATCGCGAAGACCGACGTCGTTCATTTCCTCCTCCTCTATACGTGATCGTTTCCCAGCGACGTCCTTCGCACTCACACCAACCGTCTGTATCGGCGTAAGCGTATCTATTGTCACCGTCGTCGTCTTAGTAAACATCGGATTCCGAAACGACGCTGGCGTCTGACTCTCGCGTATACTCCTCGTCGCCCGAAACAGCGACGTCTCCCGCCCAACGTCTGCCGACCGATTCATCGCCTTTTGTCTCGACACCGCGTTCCCGTCCTTTCCAAACTCTTCGTCGATTTCAACTTTGTATCCGCTAAATTCCTCGATCGTATTTTCTTCTTCCAACTTTTCTAAAACCGATTGAATCGCTTTCGTCTCTTTGCGCGAAATTTTCGCGATCGTTTCAAGGCCTGCTTTTTTCCTCGTCGTTTCCGAGGACGACGCGAAACTTTCTCTCGTGACTTCCTCAAACGAGCGATTATTCTGCGCATTTGCGCCGTACAAAACCACCGAGAGCGACCCCGAATGAGACGCCGCGCAACACCGCACTGTGCTCACAAATCCGTCTTTCCATTTCGGTCGTTTTTTGTGCGTCTCGTTCGTGTACGTCACCGCGAAGAATCTTTCCTCCTTTTCTTCTTCTTCTCTTTCTGGCGGTCGTTGCAAACGCGTCGAAGTCATCATCGTCTTCTTTTGAAAAACAAGACTCTACCTTCTTCTCATCGCGCGGAAGTATCAGGATTGCACCGCGTTTCAAAAACCGTCGTTTTTGGCCCGTTGAACTTTTGTTCCTTCGTGGTGTCGAGATGATGATTTAGTAGTAGTATGAGTAGTATTCTTTGTAGTTCGTAGTATTACTGCGCGTGTTAAAAATGAGGAATCCGATGTTTTTCAAAAAATACGAGGGTGGGTGCACAGTTTTTTTTAAGAGACTCCCACACATTATACACACAATATAGACGAGGACGACGACGAGTACGATGTCCGCAAGTCATCGACAAAAACAATTCGGGTACGCGAAAACGTTCGAGTTCGACGTCGTCGTGGTTTTTATAATTTTGGTGTTGATACCAATCTCCATTTTTATGATGCAATCGAAACGGAGTCAAACGAAAAGGATTGGAAGTTTCGTCCTCTTAGGGGGCTCGTTTTTGTATCTCGCCGTGTTTGAAGGGGTGGTGCGATTGAGGGAGACGGAACGGGCGAGCGAGATTGGTTTACGCGGGATGATTGGAGGTGGTGGTTATGGCGGCGCGTCGTCGTCGTCCGCGTGGTCGAAAAGGAAGCGAAGGGGAGTCGTCCAGAAGTCGTCTTCGTTCTCGGGAACCACCGTGTTCACATCCGAGAAAAAGGATAAAAAGACGACGAAAACAACAAAGACGTTGCAATATTTTTCGTTGCGCGATGTGCCGAGCGAAAACGAGGCGATGTTTCGAGACGAACGGATTCGAGAGTCGAAAAAAACGATCGATGGGTCAATAATTGCAGCGCACGTGGAGCAAAGGTTCTCCGGGGGCGATGCGTTCTTTCAAGAGGCGTTTAGAGAGTACGAGAGAGTGGAAAAAGTGAAAACGGCGAGAGTTTCCGCGAGCAACGACAAGAGCGCAATCGATGATGATGTGGGGACGGTGTCTGTCACCAGTGATGGTGGTACTGTTCTAACTCCTCAACGCATGCAATCTATGTTTCCAGAACATTTATCCTTCCGAACCGTATTCGTTGTGCGGGATCCCAGAGATGTTATCACGTCCTCGTACCTCTCGATAATCTCAACGCTGGAGGAATGGGCGCGGACGAAACGAGACGATTTGGACGGTTCAAGCTTCCAATCCGTGATGCGAAACAATTTAAACGCTGAAATTGCATTGGATGTGGAAATTGTGCGGTTCATGAGCGCGAGCGTGGACGTACCATTCTTTACCGGTCTCGAGAACGCTATGGCTGCTGAGATTGAAAAATCAAACGGGGCGTACGCCAACGCGATACTCTCTTTCGCCGAAGCTATGCTCGACGCAAACGATCAAACGGCAAAGAATTCCATCATCTTTGTTAAATATTCCGAGCTTCTTTCTGCCAACGTGACTGGATTCCGCAAACTCTCCGAGTTTCTTCGAGGAGACTACTCTCTAGAACAGAGCTTTGTCGCGGCCTCCGCCTCGCTCCGAAAGAGAGCGGAAACCGAACCTTTCCTCATCGCCTCTCTCGTCTCCAAAAACGACGACACGATCTATCGTCACAAAAAAGACATCATCACCAAAGAGCAAGAAAATATCACTCCACCATCGATCTACAAAGCGCACATGACGGCGCGAAATCAGGAGCATTTTTTCTTACTCGGAAAACCTCTTTTGAGTTTCCTCGCCATCGACGAAGACGACGACGACAACGAAGACGAAGACGAAAACCTCTTCGCCGATTTCGACGCCGTCGACGGTGCCGTGCTCAACCCTTGGTAACGAGAAAGGGATAAAGTAGTAGAAGAGAGAGAACGCGGTTGTTTGAAATAAAAAAATCGCGCTGGCTGCCCTCCGCACTCGCGCTCGTATTTAGGCACTCCCAATACTCTCTTTCCTGTTCTTTGCCAAATCTGCTTTTCAAATTGAAAAAAAGCAGAATTTCATTCTCAAAAGCTTTCTCACCTTCCCTCCTTTTACACTCTCCTCTTGCGTGAAATTGCGGCTTCGATGGTGCATATAATTAAATCGCAAAATCTCGCCTCTTTGAAGGGAAAGAAGGTTCGAACCAAAAACCACAAAAATTGAGCACTGCCAACCCTCTTCTTCAACACGCGCGCGCGCAAAACGAGACCATGAGCGATCAACAACAGCAACAACAGCAACCGGGAATAATACTGGCGGCAAATCGTCGCGTGCCAATTCCAAACTCCAAGTACGACGACGACGCAGAGGACAAAGAGAAAGAAGAATCGCGGCCTAAAATCACGAAGAAAGCGAGAACGCCAAAGGCGCAAAAACAGTCCAAAACGAGCAGCGCGACGGTAAAGACGACGACGGTGTCGTCGTCTGAAACGGACACGGACGCGGAGAAAGAAGACGCGGAGGATGAGAAGTTGGTGCAACCGTCGAAGATTTTGATCCCGCAGGACGGGCAACAACCCAAGAAGTGGCGGTTGGCCGATCAGAGAAGGTAATTCGTGGTTAACGTTACGCGCGGAGAGATCCGTTTCGTTTCAATTGTGTTCACGTTTTTAAATGTGATCACATGATGATCGGCGTAATTTTGTTTTACGTTTGCTTCTTTTTCTCTCGTCGTTTCTCTCTCGCGCTTCTCTCTCTCTGTCTCTCTCTCTCTCTGGTCGTCGTGTACGTCGTTTGATGACGACGACGACGATGACGCTGAATACTTACGACGGAGTACTTTCATGAAACACATTACACACATTATACACAAAACAACAGAACGATTCTCTCTCGAACGAAAACGCTCTTCCGTTTCCTCGGTTTAGGGCACATGCGAGGCGTCGGCATGGATTTACCGTACAGGCAAAGGTTTCAATTTTTACTGGAATTGATTTACGGCGACACGTTTAAACCGAAAGCGTTTTGGGCCAGACACCCGGACCCGGACGAGTTTTTCTACGCGTTGTTTCGAGTGGCGAAACCGGATTTGCCGAGAACCGCGTTCGTCGGCGACGTGTTCGAGCTGAGCGCGGAGACTTTGCACAACGAAGTGAACGCGCTCGCGTTGGGGCGGTTAGGGGTATCCTCGGAACAGTTGTTGAGGTTGTTTCAGCACAACGCGGCTGTGGAGCATCCGCAGGAGCAAGGAAAGGAGAAAGGGAAGTGGGTGAGGGTTGTGGACTCGACGCTTCCGGCGGAGGTGAAAACCGGGGCGGAAGGGAAGACGACGCTGTTCGTGCCGACGCCGACGGAGGAGACGGAATATAGACCAAACATTCCAAACGGCTGGAGGCCAGGACCTACGAGAGGGAAAAGAGACCGTGGGTCTAAAGGGCACTCCGGGGTGTTTTTAACGCAACAAGCGTTGAAGGCGGTTGGAGAGAACGCGCCGGTGATTTCGCCGGGCGTGAATACAAAGTATATGGAGCAACGGAGGGCGTTCATCGCGAACGGGAAGGTGGATGCGCCGGTAACTGCGGCTACCAAGAAGAAGGATACCAACGGTAAAGGTAAGAATGCTGGTAGTAATACTACTACTACTACTACTACTAGTACCGCTGCCACTACTACTGCTACTACCACCACTACTGCGAAAGGAACGAAACGACCGCGATCGACGAAAGCTGGTACTCAAGCCTCGAAAAGAGGCGGTGGGGGTGGCGGCGGTGGCAGCGGGATGTTGGACGGACTCGTCGCGGCGGCGTTGTTATCGGAAATGGACAACCAAAAAGAAGAAGAGGAGCAAAAAGAGAAAAAGGCGAGGGAGAAGGAGGAGAAGCAGAGAGCAAACGCTTCAAAGAAAGAGACGGGTGAGAAACAACCGAAATCAAAGTTGGAGAAGCTCATGCTCGAACATTTGAAAAAAGAGACCGGAGACGGGTCAAACATCAAGAATGCAAAAGACGAGAAGGCGAGGTCAAACGACGAGAATCATAACGGAAACGTTAAGAAGAGCGATCAACACGCCTTGTCGAAAAAAGAAGAATCTGCGTCGCCTAATGGTGGTAGAGGTGGGGGAAGAGGTGGCGCGCCTCTCGAGGAGGAAGACTTTGACGACGCCATTCCAACGCTTCCCCTCGACGACGACGATTTGGACACGTGGGAACGTTTTGATGCTTGGCGAGCGCCGTTAGAGGAAGACGATGCGGATTGTCGCGCCAAGCACCGCACCGATACGGATAGAATTGAAGACGTGTACTCGATGTTTGATCAGGTTGTGAACGACTTGCGAAGTCCCCCGAGTTCTCAGCAGCAGCATCAATTGACGAACAATCAAACGGTGTTGAGAGACGCCACGTCGAGAGCGCAAAAATTGCTAGGCATCGAATACGTGCTGAAAGGCATGAGCGGTGACTTAGAGCAGTGTTTGGACGACGACGAGACGTTGCACATGGCGAAGCACCACTTGGCGAAAATTAGCGAAATCATCAGTCGCAAGATGAATCAACAGCTCGGCTAACAGATAACAATAATACATAAATGACGAGCCGCAAAAATAATAAGAACGAGAAGAAGATATAATACACCTGAATATTCACACATGTAATATATGCGACAAAAACTACGTGTACACACTGCAAGAGTGAAATCTATAATAAATCTAACTATTTAAAACTAAAATCCGCGACGATGCTTAAATGATCGCTTGGGTACTTTCTATTGGGTAAAGTTTTCTTTTCGTGCAAATTGTTATTCCACTGGCGGGCATTGGGAGTTTTGAGCACTCTCATAACCTTCGCCGCGCTCTCGTCGAAGAAAATATAATCGGTCGTGCCGACAAACTTCCTGTGACAAGACGTCCACGAAGGCTCTTCCTTTAGCACTTTTTTATATGCCGAGCGCATGCGACCGCTTGCAGTGTTGAGTTTGGTTATGAGCGACCCATTGAACACGTTTTCATGCGTGTTGACGTCGTCTACATCGTTCCAACTTTGCAAGTTGCTTTCATTGAACGAACCCCCGACGAGCGCCTCTTCTTCCTCGTCCTCCTCGTCGTAACATTCTTTTTCCTTCTTGGTATCCTCGCTCAAATATCCGCCCATATTTCTACGGTTACACGACATTTTATCAAAGTACCCCTCCTCTATGAAACTATACAGCGCCGAGTTTGGCAAAAAGTTGCCATCCAACGAGAAAATTTTCATCACTCGAGAAGACGAATTCGACAGCGCTATGCTCTTCGCGCTTTCCATAGCCTCCAAGATCGTTTTCACCTGCGCTAACTTTACCAGACCATTCTTCGGCGCGAAGAGTACGTGGGCATTCCCGGTAACCACAACTGATCTATTTTTCCTGTTTTCCAACACTAAAACCAAACCGAACGCGTCGTCGTCGTCGTCTAACGCCACCCGCGTCGGCTTCTTCGACCACGTCGCCGTCGCGAATTTACTCTTCCTAAAAAACGTCGCCACCCCGTCCGTCTTCCCTTTCCCTCTCTTCACGAAATACCCCTCGTATTTCCTCATCATTTTTGATATCTGCTTGAACCTCTTCGCTTCCACTTCTTGCAAATTGATGACGTCCGGTTTCAACCTTTTTAACTCGTCCTCGAAAATTTTCTCGATTCTCGTTTCCGCTTGTAAATCCTTCCTCGTTTGCTTCGGGTACAGCTCTCTCGCGTATTTCTTCGTCGCGGATTCGCACAGAATGTTGTACGAGACCACTCTCACCAGACCGTTTTCACTCTCGTTTTCACCGGGCGACCATTCGCGTCCAAAGAGTGGGTCTTGGTCTTCTTCTTCTCTCGTTTCCATCCGTCGCCGGTTTTGCCAAAATGTCCTTCTCTTCTTCTTAACCAAAGTCCTCCTCGTCTGCAAACCCTCTTCGCCCGTCTTCTTCTCGAGCGGCGGCGGTGCACTTCTTCCTCCTCTTCTTCTTCTGCTCATCATCATCCGCGAGCGAGCGTCAAAGTTCTCGCATTTTGTGTGGAATTTCAACGACCATTTCTCCAAAAGAAAGACGCACGAATATATCTCTCGACCAAAGAGAAAAACGATCGTCGTTATCATGTCTTCTGGAAGAGAAGGAGTCGCGATGACGAGAGCGAGAAAGAGGAAGGTTGGTGAGAGAGATTCTTCGTGGGACGTGGTCGCGAATAACGACGATGTGCGTTTCAAACACATCATTCCGAGATTGAATCGAACGGATTTGAAATTCGTGTCCTCCGAATACTCGACGGAAGAGGAACACGAGAGACTACGAAACGCTCTCGCATTGCTCGAGAATAAACCTTTGCCGTTGTGGCGTTTGTTCAGAGAGGCGGTGCTGAATGGCGGCGCGTGTCGCGATATCGTGGAGAAGCA
>Ga0115552_1002760_pt1 | contig 9964 bp, 7 predicted proteins | sample COGITO_mtgs_1103_3_FD_87178 | JGI IMG/M metagenome (GOLD analysis project Ga0115552, IMG submission 87178) | Pelagic marine microbial communities from North Sea - COGITO_mtgs_110328 | ecosystem: Environmental > Aquatic > Marine > Epipelagic | place: Germany:Helgoland, sampling site Kabeltonne...
CAGAGAAGGCGCACTCATTGCCTCAAGCAGTGCAACTGGCAACCTGGTACCCAGTCTTCCTCCCGAGCTTATAAGAGCTCAAGTCCGCCAGGGGCAAAGCTATATTGGGCTTGACCCGATAAGAGACGGAAATCTCTCTGTTAGAGTAGCAGTCAAAACCAACATCACGAAAAATGTGCAAGATTACTATACGTTGCACGCACTTTATCCTTTTTCTAACCGGATAAATATCCTCGCCGATAGTGTTGAATCTTCCTACGAACAATATATGGAGCTCTCTTACTTACGAGAGAAATTAAAGCTAAGCTTTGCCATGACTTTAACCTTAGTGCTGCTTTTCAGTATTGTCACCTCAGTGTGGGCGGCTTTCTATTCGGCTAGAAGGCTATCTGCACCTATAAGGGATCTTGCTGAAGGAACTGCTGCCATCGCTCGAGGCGACTATACTAAAAATCTCCCCGTAGAAAGTAACGATGAAATAGGATTTTTAGTCAGTTCTTTTAATTCTATGACAGCTCGAATCGCCAAGGCGCGGGAAGAGATCGAGAGTCAACGTGAGTATTTAGACACTTTACTAAGCCAACTATCATCAGGCGTTATCGCTCTAACATCGGAAAAGATTATTACTACATTAAATCCCTCTGCGAGAAATCTTTTAGCAATACAAGAATCCAATTGCGAAGGTGAAAGCTTCTTGACTCTATGCTCTGAAAATGGCGACTTAGAACCATTTAGAGAACAGATTCTTTATTTAATCAAGGAAGGAAAAGAGTATTGGCAAGCACAAATCGCTATTCTTAATGCGGACTCACGAAAAGAGCTCGTTTGCAAAGGAACAACTATAAAAACGTCAAGAGGGACCGTGAGCGGCTACGTAATAGTGCTGGAAGACGTAACCGCAATCGTTCAAGGACAACGAGATGCTGCATGGTCTGAGGTCGCGAGGCGATTAGCACACGAAATCAAGAACCCATTAACACCGATCCAGTTAGCAACAGAGCGACTAAGGCTCAAATATCTCAAAAAACTTGGGAAGGAAGATGGTGAACTGTTAGGAAGTTTAACTGACACCATAATACAGCAGGTAGAAACGATGAAGACTATGGTCAACTCGTTCACCGATTACGCCAGCTCGACAACAAAACAAAAGACCTTGACTGACACCGAAAAACTGTTGAAAGGAGTGGTTGAGCTCTTCCGTTCTACCCATCCGGCAGTTAACTTCATATATAATGTTGATTCAAATTTACCAAAAATCAAAGTTAATATCGTCCGCATCAGACAAGTATTCAATAATCTTGTGAAAAATGCTTTAGACGCCTCTCCCCGCGACATAAAAAGTAATATCATCATTTCGATCAGACTAGTAGACTACCTCAACAACGAACATATTGAGATAGAAATAGAAGATCACGGTTCAGGGATACCTGAAAATCTTCTCGGAACGGTGTTTGATCCGTATGTTACTAGTAAAAGTAAAGGAAGCGGTCTAGGACTCGCAATTGTTAAAAAGATCCTAGAGGAGCATGATGGCATGGTGGCTTTGAGAAACAAAAAAGAGCGGGGGGCCGTAGTGTTAGTTCGTATACCCAGCTCGGATATCAAGGGGGACACACCGACTCCGCTAGGTGACATGCGAACATGAAAAAAAATCACATACTAATTGTAGATGATGAACCTGACATACGTAACCTCTTGAAGGACATACTGGAGGATGAAGGTTATGAAATTTCTGTTGCAAAAAATGCTACCGACGCTCGGAAGCTAAGAAGGCAGCGAAGACCAGATCTTGTTCTTTTAGACATATGGATGCCAGATACCGACGGGATAACCCTTCTCAAAGAGTGGTCATCAGACCAAGGAGTTCTGCCACCCGTAGTAATGATGTCAGGCCACGGAACGGTAGACACAGCACTAGAAGCGACTCGTTTGGGTGCATATGACTTCGTAGAAAAGCCGCTATCTATAGCAAAAATAATCCTTACCGTAGAAAATGCTCTGGAAGCAGATCGTCTCAAATCTGAGAATGTGAGTTTTGAAAAAAGATCAGAAAAAATAGCGGAGCCGGTTGGTTCAAGTGAGAGCATGTCTCTGCTTCTTAAAGCAGCATTGAAGATAGCAGACCATAAGACGAGCATTTTCATAAGCGGCGCTTCGGGAACTGGCAAAGAGACCTTGGCACGTTTTATTCACCACAATAGCCTGCGCTCGCAAGGGCGCTTCGTAGAAGTCAATGTTTCCGCTATGGCGCGGGAGAACCCTGAGGAGGAGCTCTTTGGCTTTGAAAAAGGAGGAAAACTGCGATTTGGTGCTCTAGAGCTCGCTAATGGCGGTACTCTTTTCTTGAAAGATGTTGCCGACATGGACTTAGGTACTCAAGCTAGACTTGTAAAAGCACTGGAAAATCAGGAGTTCACAAGACCAGGGGGACAAAAAAATGTTCGCATAGACGTCCGTCTTATCACGAGTTCTAGACATGATCTAAAACCTTTAGTAGAGGAAGGTCGCTTTAGAGAGGATTTGTTCTACCATTTAAATGTGCTGCCACTGAAAGTTCCGTCTCTTAAGGAAAGACGCGAAGACATTGAAGAACTGCTTGACTATTTCCTGAAGTATTTTGCCTCTAGTGAAAATTTACCATTGCGAGAATTCTCTAGTGAAATCAGGCAGAAATTTAAACTTTACTCCTGGCCAGGAAACATTCGCGAATTACGAAATCTCATACAGCGCATTCTAATTTTAGGGAGCCATAACAATGTAGAGTTAAAAGAGATTGCGCCCATAGTCAACGCTCAAGCCTATAGCCGAAAAAATCCGCTCGACATGGGTTTCAACTTGCCGTTGCGCGAAGCCAGAGAACAGTTCGAAAAAGCCTATATTGAACATCAAATGCAAATATTTAATGGGAGCGTAAGTAGGGTGTCTGCACAAATTGGAATTGAAAGAACTCATCTATACAGAAAGCTCAGAAGTCTAGGCATAGATGCGAAACAGCTAAAAGACAACTACTAAGAAATTGTGAAAATTATTATATTAGGAGCGGGACAAGTAGGTGCATCATTGGCAGCTAATTTATGCAGTGAGCCGAACGATATTACTGTGGTAGATTTAAATCCCAGCACATTGCATCATTTGCAAGATAGGTATGACCTTAGGACAGTGGTGGGGCATGCAGCTCACCCTGATGTGCTCTTGAAAGCTGGAGCGCAAGATGCTGATATGATAATTGCCATTACAAATAGTGATGAAATAAATATGGTGGCATGCCAAGTCGCCTATACACTTTTTCAAACCCCGACAAAAATTGCACGCATCAGAGAAAACCAATACCAGAAGAGGAAGCAGCTATTTGATGCTGAATCTTTTCCTATCGATGTCATTATTAGTCCGGAGCAAGAAGTCACAGACTATATTAAGAACCTCATAGAATTTCCAGGATCTATTCAAGTAGTGGATTTTGCTAACGGAAAAGTCCAGCTTGTCGCAGCAAGGGCCTTTTATGGAGGACCACTAGTCGGACATAGACTAGCCGAGCTCCCGGAACAATTAAATGATGTCGAAACAAGGGTCACAGCTATATTTAGGCGGAATGATGTCATTATCCCTACGGGAGAGACCGTAATTGAGGCAGGAGACGATGTCTTTTTTATAGCAGCACAAAAAAATATTCGGGCTGTGATGAGCGAATTCAGAAAAATTGATGGCCCTAATAGAAATGTCATTATTGCGGGTGGTGGAAATATAGGTCTTAGGCTCGCTAAAGCTCTTGAAGATACATGTAATATAAAAATTATAGAGAATAATTCTGTGCGAGCGCACAAGATCTCTGAAAGTTTCAAGCGCGCTTTTGTATTACTTGGTGACGCTGCGGACGAAGATCTCCTCAGAGAAGAAAACATCGAGAACACAGATGTTTTCTGCGCCCTCACTAATGCAGATGAAGCGAATATTATTTCTTCAATGCTAGCCAAGAGACTAGGTGCTAAAACAGTAATGGCTTTAATTAACCGAGCCGCATATGTAGACCTCGTTCAACGTGACATAATAGATATTGCAATATCTCCACAACAAGCCACTATTGGAAGCTTATTGGCGCACGTAAGACGCGGCGATGTGGTAAAAGTGCATTCCCTTCGGGGAGGTGCTGCGGAGGCAATGGAGGCAATCGCACATGGAAATGCGAGACAAAGTAAAGTGGTCGGTCGAAAAATAGATGACCTAAAACTACCCCCCGGCGTTGTCATTGGCGCCATAGTTCGAAAAGAAGACGTGATCGTCGTTCATCATGACACACTGATTGTAGAGGATGACCATGTAATTCTTGTCGTCACGGACAAACGGCATGTAAGTGACGTCGAAAAACTATTTCAAGTTAACCTTACTTCAAGCTAAGTATTTCAAAATGTGCTTTAAAGTTATTCAGAAAATTCTCGGATTATTGTTAGCGCTTTTTAGTTTAACGCTTATTCCACCGCTGATTATGTCCATTACTATGGCCGATGGGATTGAATATGCGTTCATTAGCGCTATTTTCGTTACACTATTCCTCGGACTCTTTTTATGGCTCCCAGTGAGAAAATTTAAAGGAGAACTTAAGCTCAGAGACGGGTTCCTTGTAGTTGTTTTGTTCTGGCTAGTGCTGAGCTTTAGTGGTGCGATCCCCTTCATAGTTGTGGACGACCCAAAAATGACCGTAATAGATGCGATTTTCGAGTCAATGTCGGGTTTAACAACTACAGGGGCGACAGTCCTGACTGGCTTAGAAGAGCTCCCTGTATCGCTGCTTTTTTATCGACAGTTGCTGCAATGGTTAGGAGGTATGGGTATCATTGTTCTGGCCGTTGCGGTTTTACCTATGCTGGGTATAGGGGGAATGCAACTTTATCGTGCTGAGACTCCAGGCCCAATGAAAGATGCGAAGCTAACTCCGAGAATTACTGAAACCGCAAAAATGTTGTGGTATATATATCTGGCTCTAACTATATTTTGCACAATAGGGTTTTACGTCTCAGGTATGTCATTTTTTGATGCCATTTGCCATAGCTTTTCAACTGTGGCAATTGGAGGATTTTCTACTCATGATCAAAGTATTGGCTACTTTAATAGTTGGCAGATTGAAGCGGTCGCAATAGTATTTATGTTTCTCGCTGGTGTTAATTTTTCACTGCATTTTTTAGCCTGGCGTAGTAAAAGTTTAAAACACTACTTTGAAGATTCTGAATTTTTAATGTATCTAGCACTGCTCTTATCTGTCTTCCTAATATGTTTTCTAGGACTCATGCTAAACAATGTATTATCTGGAGAGATTGTAACCACATTAAGAGCTAGCCTTTTCCAAGCCATTTCTATGGGAACTACGGCTGGCTTCAGTACAGAGGATTTTCAGGTATGGCCTGCCTTCCTCCCGGTCATCCTTATTTTATTAAGCTTTGCTGGGGGATGCGCTGGATCAACTGGTGGTGGAATTAAAGTCGTTCGATGCTTGCTCCTCTATAAGCAAGGTGTGCGTGAAATACGTCGATTAATTCACCCAAATGCTATTTTAAATATCACGATGGGAAATAAGGCAGTAAGTAATCGGGTCATCGAAGCGGTCTGGGGATTTTTTGCAGCTTATGTCGCAGTGTTTTTACTCTTAATGCTGGCATTAATGGTAACCGGGCTAGATCAAATCACCGCATTTTCAGCAGTTGCAGCATGTCTCAATAACCTTGGACCTGGTCTCGGTGCAGTTAGCGAGCACTACGGGAACATCTCTGCCACAGCCAAGTCTTTATTGTGTCTTGCAATGTTGCTAGGCCGACTCGAAATCTTTACGTTGCTTGTAATATTAACCCCGTCTTTTTGGAAAACATGAGCTAATACTGGGCGATTGATTCGATAAAAAACAAACAGTACATCATTTTATGTATTTAAGCTTAAGGATCCTGTAAGGTCACTTATCTGCTCGAGCCCGTGTCTGTCTAAGTAGGATGAAACTCCCTCATTTATTTTTTCACAAACGAGCGGATCGTAAAATAATCCTGTTCCCAACCCCACACATGCCGCGCCGGCTATTAGAAATTCAATAACATCAATCGCCGAACTTACCCCTCCTTGGCCAATTATTGGAACATCGTGCTTTTTAGAAACCTCATATACCTCGTGGACTTTAAGCAACGCAAGCGGCTTAATAGCCGGTCCGGAAAGTCCTGCTCGGTTATTAGCAATTACGGGTTTTCTTTTTTCGGCATCAATCGCCATCCCCATTACAGTGTTAATAACAGCCAAGCCATCGCTACCAGCTTCAATACACATCCTAGCGTTTTCAGCTATATTCGTTTGATTAGGGGATAACTTGGTAATTATCGGTTTAGAAGATTCTCGGCGGCAAGCGGCCACGACTCTTGCAGACATATCTGGATCGTTACCAAATGCGACACCGCCCTCTTTGACATTAGGACAGGAGATATTTATCTCTAGAGCACTCACCGGAGACTGATCAAAGATTCTCGCTACCGCAGCGTACTCTTCAATAGTAGATCCACAGACATTAGCAATAAAGTGTGTCTCGTTGAAGTCTAAAAGAGGAAGTATTTTATCTACTACTGCTCTAGCACCAGGGTTTTGTAGACCGATTGCATTTAGCATTCCTCCCGGAGTCTCAAAAATTCTTTGAGCTTTATTACCTAATCGAGGTTCCAAGGTTGTCCCTTTCAAACACACAGCACCCGCATCCCCGTTAGAAAATCCTTCAACACGTGTATACTCTTCTCCGAAGCCAACACAGCCGGATAGCAACACTAGCGGGTTTACGAAATGGAGGCCGCAAAATTCGATTGTCAATCTAGCGTCACGTTTAATTTTTTGCACTTTTTGCACCTCTGACCCTCTAACTTGGAAGCATTATAACTTGTTTGAGATAGTTCTCTACGAACCAGAAATCCCACCTAATACAGGGAATATAATCCGTTTATGCGCAAATACTGGTTGTCGCCTTCATCTCATCCGACCATTAGGCTTTAGACTCGACAATACGAGGCTAAAAAGAGCAGGACTTGATTATCAAGAGTATGCTGACATCTTAGTCCATGACTCTTTCGAAAAATTCATTACACTCCGAGATATTTCTCAAGTATTTGCTTTTTCTACACAAGGAAGAGTTGTTGCCCATAACACCTCATTCACTGCCGAAAGTATTTTATTATTTGGACCAGAAACTAGAGGATTACCCGAGAATATACTAGACAAGGTTCTAAGCCATAACATCTTAAGATTGCCTATGGCTCCGGAGAGTCGAAGCTTGAACTTATCTAATGCAGTCGCTATAGCTGTTTACGAGGCATGGAGACAAAATGCCTTCCTAGGCTCCAAGGGATAGCTATATTTTTTTCTCCTAAGCTCAAATCCCCTCGGCGAAGGGAGCTCTCGACAAAAGGGTTTCTAACGCCGCATGAGCAGACTTCGCACCAGAAATTATGGCCCAGATTTCTGAAGATATAGGCATTGAAATATCCAGTCGCTCTGACATTTCTGAGACAGCTTTCGCACTAGCAACTCCCTCGACCAGAGCACCAACCTCAGACTCAGCCGAATTGGCGGTACCCAATCGGGCTAATGCAAGACCGAATCTTCTATTTCGAGACTGATCATCAGTACAAGTGAGCACCAAATCTCCCATACCAGAGAGCCCCATAAAAGTATTTCGACTCGCACCTAATGCTTCCCCAAGACGAGCAATCTCGCCAAGTCCTCGCGTCATTAGTGCGGCACGTGCATTACTGCCTAAACTCAAACCATCAGAAATTCCAGCAGCTATAGCTATGACATTTTTCAAAGCTCCCCCGAGCTCAACACCTACGACGTCATAGGTAAGGTAGGGCCGGAAATGTGTGCTATGCATCATACGCACTAGCGATTCTCTTAGGGCACGATTAGATGATGCGACAGAAATCGCAGCAGGACAACAATTGATTACCTCGCTAGCAAAATTAGGTCCCGAAATTTGGGAAAAAGGCACTTCTGCCCCGAATTCTTCAATAACTATTTGGTGAGCTAACGCGCTAGTACCAAGCTCTAGTCCTTTACTCGCGCACACTATACTTTCTGCAGCAATTCCGCTGCAACGGAATTGCTGCAACGCTTGACGAAATTTCTGAAAAGGAACAACAAAAACAACGCAATCAAGTGCAGGGGCTAAATTCAGATCTATACAGGCAGAAATACCTTCATGAAGAAGGACATCAGGCGAAAATATGGGATGACATCTGTGCTTTTGGATATGTTCGAGAACGACCTGTTTTCGATCCCAGATTAGGGTTCTATTGCCCGCCCGAGCAAACACTGACGCTAAAGCTGTACCCCAGGCTCCTGCACCAATAACCATAACCGTACACTGTTTCATTTCTATTGCGCTAATCCCTTTTTAAAAAAAGAATATGAGCCTATTCTGAAGGCTTAACTAATGGATAATTCGCCGACTTCCAAGCAACAACGCCCCCTTTAAGAACAAAGCTTTGCTCGAAACCAATTTTTTTCAGCTCCCGCACTGCCCTACTGCTTATAGATCCAGACGAGCAGCAAACTATTAGAGGCTTATTTTTATGCTTTTTTAGACGTTCGGAAAACACACTGAAATCTTTACGAGGAATATTTATAGCCTTAGCGATATGTCCACTTATGAACTCTTTTTCTTCTCTGACATCTACAACCACAGCTTTTTCTCGATTAACCGCCGTAACAGCCTCAGATGCGCTCAGACCGCTAGCCTGATTCAAAAAACTAGACAGTAACAGGCTACATGAGACGCAAAAAGCTGTCACAAGAAACCAATGATTTATTACAAATTCTGAAAGTTGTTCCATAAAAAATATAAAAGCCTCTAGCATAGCGACATCTCAGTTTAGGCAAACTATTCCGAACGTGCTATTACAATTTGTTATACTAAGTATTAATTATAACATTATAAAACACTACCAGGCGGACTATGGGAAATCATGTGCAACCTATCCTATTACTTATTCTAGATGGTTGGGGATATAGCGAAAAAAAAGAATACAACGCGATCGATAACGCTAAAACTCCTAACTGGGATCGGATGTGGAGAAATGAAACTCACACGTTACTAAGCTGCTCAGGCCGCGATGTAGGTTTACCTGATCGCCAAATGGGCAACTCTGAAGTAGGCCATATGCATATGGGCGCTGGTCGCTTGATTGACCAAGATCTATCAAAAATAAACAAGCAGATCGAAAATGGAGATTTTTATGAGAATACGGCCCTCAAAAAAGCAGCCGGCATTGCCGCTGAAACGAAACAGAACCTCCATATTATAGGAATGCTTTCTCCGGGCGGAGTTCATAGCCATGAAGACCACATCGTTGCCCTGGTTGACTTATGCAGTCAAAATAAAGTGGAAAATATTCTACTGCATTTGATTTTAGATGGCCGCGATACTCCTCCCAAAAGCGCTCTACACTCTATACAAAAGCTCAATGATTTTCTCTCCCTGCATCCTAATGCGAAAATTAGCTCAGTGTCAGGTCGATACTTCTCAATGGATAGAAATAATAACTGGGACAGGTCGAAACTCGCTTTTGACTTGATAACACGAGGAGTCGGTAAATTTAGCGCCCGTACCGCGAATGAAGCGATATTATCGGCATATGACAGAAATGAAACCGACGAATTTATCAGCCCTACTGCCATAGTCAATGATACGAAAATCGACCAAGTGAACCCCAACGATGTTGTTGTCTTTGCAAACTTTCGCTCTGATCGTGCAAGACAGCTAACAGAACCTATGAGTCAGAAAAAGTTCGAACAATTTCCACGACCGACTGGGTTCCCTTTAAAGAACATTTTCACAATGACTCAATACAAGAAAGATTTTCAAGTCACAGTGGCTTATCCACCAACTGAAATTAAAAATTCCTTTGGTGAAGTTATCTCGAATGTTGGACTTAAACAGCTGCGAATAGCGGAA
>Ga0115552_1002769_pt1 | contig 9952 bp, 6 predicted proteins | sample COGITO_mtgs_1103_3_FD_87178 | JGI IMG/M metagenome (GOLD analysis project Ga0115552, IMG submission 87178) | Pelagic marine microbial communities from North Sea - COGITO_mtgs_110328 | ecosystem: Environmental > Aquatic > Marine > Epipelagic | place: Germany:Helgoland, sampling site Kabeltonne...
CTTGCGCCTCCTTCATAATTTGAGGCTCTGGCATTGCATCTTTGTCTCCTAACCAAGAATCAATAGATTCACGAACTTGTTTTTTATACTCTTTATCAAATGCTACATAATACTTACCAACCAATTTATCTCCTTTGAGGCCAGAAGATTCAGGAGTTTCTCGATTTCCAAACTTTTCCCATGCAATCATGGATTTACAAATATGAATGCCTCTGTCGTTTACTATTTGTGTTTTGTAAACCTTATACCCTGCCGATTTTAAAATTTCACTTACAGAATAACCCAACAAATTGTTTCGGATATGCCCCAAGTGAAGCGGTTTGTTGGTATTGGGAGAAGAATACTCCACCATCAATTCTCCGCGGCTTTCCGTTTTTGGCAGTCTAGTTTCTATTGACTCCAAGTTAGCTAACCAATTTAACCAAAACGAAGAAGTTAAAGAGATATTTAAAAAGCCTTTTACCACATTAAATTTCTCGATTTCAGGTACCTTTTCTACCAAAAGGTTTCCTAAAGTCTCGGCTACCTGTTCAGGTTTACTTTTGGCTATGCGTACTAATGGGAAAACAACAATGGTAAAATCACCTTCAAATTCCTTTTTTGTTTCCTGAATTTGAATGGATGTTGAGCTTGGGATCTCGCCGTAACACTCTTGAAAAACCTTTGAAACTATTTGTTCTATTCCTTTTACCATAGTCATAAATAATGAGCTGCAAAAGTATCAATGTCTTTAAATTCAACTGATAAAAAAAACACAGATGCTTGAGATCTATAAAAGCCAATTTAATTCTACATAATAAAATGGAAATCAAGTTTTATAATTTAAATTCGCAGACTAATTAAATCATTGGGCTTTTTCACTAAATATTATTCTAAGGCTATTCTCTCGATAGTTTTTGGGCTGCTATTCTCAAGTTGTTCTGCACTAATCGAAGGCAGTAGCGATGATGATTTGGAAGAAGGGCAGATAATTTACAAGATATCTTACCCTTACTTAGATTCGAATGACATTGGCCTAAACCTTTTGCCAAAAGAAATGACGCTAACTTTTAAAGGTGACCACTACAAAGCTGAATCAATTGGCGGAATGGGGCTTTTTGCTGCTGGATTTATTTCCGACAACAAAGAAAAAACAATGGATTATTTTATGAAAGTAATCAGTTCGAAGTACGCTTCCAGGTTTACGAACAAAGGTGTAAAACGATTCCACAGTGACTTTCCGAGTTATCGTCTTGAAAAATTGGACACAACACGCAATATTGCTGGAATGGATTGCAATGCGACTCGAGTATTTTTTTACAATAACATTGTTTCCGATTACATTATTTGGCATACCGATCAAATAAAATTAAAAAACTCTAATTGGTGCTCGCCATTCCCAACAATATCGGGTGTGCTCATGGAATATCAAGTTCAACAAGAAGGATTAGTTTTAAAAATGACTGCCAACTCTGTTCAAAGAGATTCAATCAGTCCCGACTACTTTAAAGTTCCCTTAGATTTTAAAATTGTTTCCAACCAAACCTTGACCCGAAAAATGAAAGAAGCTTTTATGAGCTTTGACTACTAAATTGTAAACGTTTCCATGTTTATAAATATCCTTGCAATACCAATGTTTATGGGGTTAAACGCTAGCTTAATTGTTACTTTTGAGCATTACCGAAAGTGCTTAAATGGCCAAGAAACAAAAAGAAAATTCAGATAAAAAAGGCGGGGTATTAAGGAGGTTGAACCCTTTTCCTTCAATTATCAGAATGCTTTCGAACGAAAAGTTCAGAACAATTACTGGACTTTTACTCATACTTAGTTCCTTTTACCTGCTCATTGCTTTCATTTCCTTTGTTTTTACTTGGAAGAATGACCAAGATTTATTGTTTGGTTCTTGGGCAGAACTGCTCGTTAATCCAGACATTGAAGTTGCTAACTGGTTAGGTAAAATTGGCGCAATCACTTCTCAACTCTTCATCAATGAAAGTTTTGGTGTTGCCTCTTTTCTTATTGCAGCTATTCTGTTTTTGTTGGGTGTAAAAACATGGCTAAATATTAGTTTAATGCCATTAGCTCGAACCATCAAAAACATCATATTTATTATAATTTGGACTAGTGCCTTCCTATCCTACTTTATCGATTCGGATTATTTGTTTGCTGGTGGTGCCAGCGGATATTATATGAACGAATGGCTTCAGAGTGTTATTGGGTCAGCAGGAACGATACTCTTTTTGTTTTTTACCTTAATCATTTATTTTATTGTCTCCTTCAATTTCTCTATTCGCGCAACTTGGGCAATGGCAAAAACACTCTTGCTGAAAGTTATCCCTAATTCAACTGTTGAAGAAGAAAACCTTGGAACATCAGATGAAAATGAAGATACCAAAGCAAATACGGAATTCGAAAATATTAGTATTGAAAATCTTGAAAAAGAATTAGAAACTCCAGCGGAACAGTTGTTTTATAACGAAGAGCAATCTGAAGAAGCCGAACTATCGGCGAAAGTAGAATCCGATGGCTTAGAAATGGAAGTGCAAACACCTACCGAACCATCTGCTGACTTGCAAAGCGAAGAAGAAAAAGTTGCCCCACTCGAATCTAACATAGCTGAAGAAGAAGTTAAGAAAGAGGATGGCGATGATTTGGGAATGGATGTAGCAGTTGCTGAGAGTAATGAAGAACTATTGTCGGATCGCGACGTAAATAAGTTGCTGAAAGACCATGGCGAATACGATCCTACGCTAGACTTATCTAAATATAAGTTTCCTTCCATTACTATGTTAGCAAATCATGGTGACGGAGAAATAGAAGTAAATCGAGAGGAACTAGAGGCAAATAAAAACAACATTGTAAATACGCTAAGTAATTACAAAATTGCAATTGATAAGATTAGCGCAACCATAGGTCCAACGGTAACGCTGTATGAAATTGTTCCTGCTCCAGGCGTTCGTATTTCTAAGATTAAAAACTTAGAAGATGATATTGCTTTGAGTTTAGCTGCTTTAGGAATTCGAATTATTGCACCAATTCCAGGGCGAGGAACTATTGGTATTGAGGTTCCAAATCAAAACCCTGGAATCGTATCGATGAAGGCAGTAATCGCAAGTGATAAATTCCAAAACTCAAACATGGAATTACCTCTGGCATTGGGAAAAACAATAAGCAACGAAACCTTTGTTACCGATTTAACAAAAATGCCACACCTTCTAATGGCGGGAGCTACCGGTCAAGGAAAGTCTGTTGGTTTGAATGCCGTACTGGTTTCTATTCTATACAAAAAACACCCCTCTCAGGTAAAGTTTGTATTGGTGGATCCTAAAAAAGTGGAACTTACTTTATTCAATAAAATAGAACGTCACTTTTTGGCAAAACTTCCAGGAGAAGAAGAAGCTATTATTACCGATACCTCTAAAGTTGTTGCTACCTTAAATAGCCTTTGCGTTGAAATGGACAACCGTTATGAAATGCTCAAGGAAGCTCAATGCCGTAACTTGAAAGAGTACAACAAGAAATTTGTTGAGCGCAAACTGAACCCTGAGAATGGCCACAAATACCTTCCATACATTGTGGTGGTTGTGGATGAGTTTGCGGATCTTATTATGACCGCAGGAAAGGAAGTTGAAACTCCTATTGCTCGGTTAGCTCAATTAGCGCGTGCTATTGGCATTCACTTAATTATAGCAACCCAAAGGCCTTCGGTAAATATTATTACTGGTACGATTAAAGCAAATTTCCCTTGCCGTATTGCCTTTAGAGTTACTGCTAAAATTGACTCTCGTACTATTTTAGACGCTGGTGGAGCAGACCAGCTCATTGGGCGTGGAGATATGTTATTTAGCAATGGAAACGATTTAATTCGTATTCAGTGTGCGTTTGTGGATACTCCTGAAGTAGAAGAAATCACCAACTTTATTGGAAACCAACAAGGGTATCCAGATGCGCTGATATTGCCAGAATTTGTAGGCGACTCTGAAGGTAGCCAAGCTACCTTAGACGATGAAGATAGAGATGCCTTGTTTGAAGACGCTGCCCGTGTTATCGTTATGCATCAGCAAGGATCAGCTTCATTATTGCAACGTAAACTTAAACTAGGTTATAATCGCGCGGGACGAATTGTTGATCAATTAGAGGCAGCTGGAATAATTGGACCATTCAAAGGCTCGAAAGCACGAGAAGTTTTAATACCCGATGAGCTTTCTTTGGAACAGTTATTGAATAGAGGGTCGGAAGACTATTAAAATTATTAAAAATGAGATACTTAACACTTACATTGGCCCTTTTTGGTTTTACTTATTTCGCAAATGCTCAAAGTAGCGATTTAGTTCCAAAAGATCCTGAGGCTAAAAAAATTCTAGATAAACTATCTGTTAAAACCAAAGCCTTTAACACAATTACCGCAAAATTTGAATTTAAATTGGTCAATGAAGCAGAAGGTTTAAACGACACCCAAGCAGGCTCAATCATTCTGAAAGAGGATAGATATATAGTCGATGTAGGTGAACAACAAATCATTAGCAACGGAACTTTAGTATGGACGTATTTAAAGGATGTCAAAGAAGTTCAGATATCTGAAGTTGACGAAGATGACGAAGAGTCCATGCTGAATCCGATTACCATATTTACTATGTACGAAACGGGGTTCAAATATGTAAAGGCCGATGACAACACAATTGCAGGCACATCAGTGAACGTTATTAGAATGTATCCTTTAGATCCTTCTGAAAAACCTTTTCATACGGTAATCTTGAATGTAGATAAAGCAAAAAATCAAATTCATAGTATTGAGATAAAATCGAAAGACGGAAATACCTTCATTTACACAATCAAAGATTTTATTGGAAATAAGGAATACGCTGATACCAAATTTGAGTTTAAAACTCCAGCAGGCGTAGAAGAAATTGATTTAAGGTAATTTCAAAAAAAGCTATTTTACTGAAAGCCCTTCTGGAGTAAATCGAGAGGGGCTTTTTTATGCCTAATTGAAAAAATCTAGATGATTATCAGTAACAGGACGTCATTCTTAGAAAAGACGAGTATTCAATCAGTTCAGTCAACAAATAAGGAAAGAGCTTGTATATTAATTATTGACCAAAAATGTATCACTAATTCAAGGTCTCAATTAAAAATCTCGAATAGCTCTATAATTTAGAAAAACGTCGGTTTTAGTATAACGAAAAGTTTTACCTGCATTGGTACCTCCTCCAAAATAAACTCCAAAGGCCAGTGAGTTGTTCGCTCCTTCTATACTACTGCTCCAGTATGGAGTACCAGCGAATCCTCCAATATTATCTTTTTGGGCATACAATTTTTCTAAATCTCCCTTACTAGGCAGTCTCCACTGACCATTGCCCTGTCGCGTATAGTCTTTACACTTATCAATAGCAGTTTGCCAGTTAGTTCCTTGAGTAACATCTGCCGAAGACACCAATAGTCCGTGTATTCCCGAATTATCAATTTCATAAATAATACCGCCTTCAAAAGAGTCGCCCACCTTAAGACGGATTATTTCATCCGTCGTAAAATTCATTTCATCACTCTTAAAGAATTTATCATCGTCATTAATTGCGTAGGCTGCATAGTAGTATTTCTTATTATCAGTAAGCGAAGTAAAAGTTTTAGTAATATTTCCTGTTTTCACTCCAATTGCAGTTTTAGCGCTATTGGTATTGAGTGAAGCCGTTGATCCATACACAAATCCAACTTCTTTTATCTCTTCCCCGGTTACTGTTGCACTAATATAAGCTACCTCTGCAGTAATGCTTGATGCAGCATTAATAACAAATGTTGGTGGGTCCACTACTTTATTTTCTGGTTCCATTTCTGGCTCTACTTTCTTACAGGAGAAAAAAGAACTTACAATCAATAGGGCAATAAGAGGTTTAATGAAATTCATCGTACGATATATTATAATGATTTCCAAGAAGTTAGATTAAAAAAAAGAGTACTACAAGTAGAAAGATTAGAATTGCTTTGTAGTTAAAGCTAATGATTCTAATAAAGCGTTAGATTCTATAGGTGGAGAAAAATGAAGGGTAAGCTAGCTATTTACAAATAGACACTAGCCCTTTCATATTAAAGGAATAGAAAATATCATTTCAACTTTGTAAATTAAAATGAACAAAAAAGGCAACCTTTTGGCTGCCTTTTTTATGAATTTATTTAGGTTCTATTTTACAAACTTCAATGCTTGTTCACCCAACTTTGCAACATAAGATCCCTGAGGCAAATTGTTCAATTCAATAACTGAAGATTCAGAAATAGTGGCAGTAAATACCATTTGTCCTGACAGATTCCAGATGCTTAAATTCCTTGAAACCTCTAGCCCATTCACCAATTCAATATTCAATGTATTGTTGAAGTAAAACATGGCTGCTACATCAGTTGAAGCATCATTAATTCCTACAGCTGCAAGCAATGTAAAATCAACAGCAGAAGTATCTTTCTCTGCTAAAGCCACAATTGAAATTTTTCCTGTAGTTGCAGCAGCCGGTACCAATACTTTTAATTGAGTAACAGTAGACGTTGCAAGTATTTTCGTCGCTAGAACACCATTAAAGCTAATCTTGTTATTAGATATTACGGGATCAAACCCTTTACCATCAATCCAAATCTCAGCACCTACTTTTCCAGTTTTGGGGTTGAAGTCGGTTATTTCTAGGGCACTAGTAGAACTAGTAGAAGTATAGGTCTCACAAGACTTATTGTTCGTGGCATCCATATCTGCTGCTAAATCTATTTCAACACAAACATCAAAAGCCCCCTGTGTCATTGGAACTGAACCGAGCAATAAGGAATCTGTAATTTTTAACCTTAGCCTACTTCCAGCAGTAACAGCAGATGGTAGTGTAATTGTCCCCTTTTTGGCAACTCCGCCCATTGTTACCGTTACCGGAATTTCAGAACCTGAAGGAAGTGAATATCCTGCAGAATTATTTAAATAAAATTCAATTTCTGAAATAGAAACACCACTCGCCAACTGCTTTGTTCCTGATGGAGCAGGTGTATTAACCTTTGTTGCTGTAGCTATGAAATCCATTTTATTAGTGGACTTAGCCATTTTAGTTCCAGTTAAAATAGTCTGTTGATCTTCAGATACAAAAACATAAAACTCCAAATCAGCAGCAACAACATTTACATCTCCAATTTTTGCAGGAATATTCCAAGTATACTTTTTCTGGAAAACACTTCCCATAGCAACGTTGGTAATAGCATCTCCCCACTGCGGAGTAATTACAGCTCTCAACATATGCATATGCTTATATAGACTGGTACTTGCATTCCAATTTGCCGGATATCCACTAGAAGCGCCTGATTGAGGCCCTAAAACATTGTTTTGAACTACTCCAACATGAATTCTATTACTGGAAACAGATTGTGAACCTGTAAAGTAAGCCTCCACATAGATTTCCATTTTCCCATTCGCAACATCGTGATAAGGATGGATGGCAACATTTACGGGAGAATTTTCTTTTAATACTGATGAACCTGTGCTTGCCCAAGTCGCTCTGCTTTGAGCTGTGCCAGATCTTTGACTACTTCCCGAAAACAACCTTCGGTTGATAGTACCTGCAGGGAAACCAAGTAATTCGACCCCTGGGTATTGATACAGCGTATCTCCATAATTACTAGAACCTACTGTAACGTTATAATTTGGAGTTCCAAAGGCATAAGGACCACAATGCACATTTAATATCACTACCCTACCCGAGTTTTGCGCTGCAAAATCATCTGAAATTTTATGACCAGATGGATCGAATTTAGACCTTTGCCCAGTAAACGCTTCAAGTACAACATTTTTCTTTTCTGTGGTGGTTTTTACAATTATCTGTGCGTTTACAGAAACAGCTATCAGAGTAAAAAAAGCTAAGATTTTGGTTTTCATATTTATAGTTTTTAAGTCGTTATTAATAACAGTTACTTTATCAATAATTGTTGCTTCAAATAAAACGATTTTTAAGTCAAAAAGCAACTCCAAACCGAACTCCTGAGTTTACTTCAAAAACTCAACATGATATTCAGTAAACTCTGATTCCAACTTTTTAGGAATATTGGACTCCCCCAACATTTCTTTAACGTCTATTTCTATAATTCGACATATAGCTGACATTGTAGTATCCGCTGCTCTATTCTCAAAAGGATCTGCAGTAATGTGGCCAGACTTATCCAAAATGTAGAAAACAAATGAAATGGCCATCGCCATAGGCACAGCAGCTACTCCCATACTTTCGACCAAAATACACGGCAACAAAACGATGAACACCCACAAAAAAACTTGCGTAAAATACACGTAGTAATAGGGAAAAACGGTTCCTTTAATTCTTTCAGCCATTCCTTGCAAATCCATCATGGTTTTTAAGGATTCCATGACTTGCTTTTGCTCGATATCCGATATGTGCTTCCCTCGTTTTAAGTCAGCAATTTCTTCTGCCTGAATCCCTAATAATTGAGTCGATGGGTTTGTCCATTCTTTTGTATAACCGAATTCTTCTTCGCTCAAATACTGCTTTATTTCTGAGTTATCACTTTGTCTCCTTAATTGCAATTTCACAGAGTTCATCCAAGCTAGGTGTCGGTAAATCAACCTTCTGCTATCTTCATTTTTATGAATTAAGGCAATCAATTCAAATGAAAAGGAACGACTTACATTGACTATTCCTCCCTATATTTTTCGCGCTTCCCACCACCTATCGTATGCAGAGTTATTTCTAAAACCTAAAAATATTGCCAAGGCACCGCCCAGTATACTTATCGGTACAGCAGGTATATGAATATTGACATACATGTGTTTGTACAAGAAGTAAACTGCAAAATCAACAACTAAAAAAATGAGAATCGCTTTGTAATTGTAACGAACAATTCCAAAAAAACGCTGAAATCGGTTTGTAGAAAATTGAATGATCATGTGTCGAAAATAAGAAGTACAAATTAATAATCTTACGTCATGCATCTTTCCTATCAAATGTGACTGGGCGTAATTTCATCATATCGGACAATTCCACATCAATAGCCACAATATTTTCTTTAGCTCTAATCCCGTTCAGCCAATCTAAATAACTAAATACTATTTACCAGTATATTCTAAATTTACCCCATGAATATACATAACTCCACTATTGGTATCCGCTGAATTCGTCCCTTGTCTTCTCAGATAAAAATGCAGAACTTTTTCTGTAGAGTTCATAGAAATAGAATGGCTATATTCCTTCAATCCATATGCAGTTGAAGAAACATTTAACGAAACAGTGCTGCTGCTTGTCCCTGTAATCGTTGTTGAATTCTCAGCTAATTTTGCACTCCCAAAGCGGAAGGAAATATTTCCCGAATTAGTAACATTACTATACAATAATTTTATTTTCACAGCTGTACCAGCAACCCAGTCACTTGGCAGAGGCACAGACATTGCAATTTGACCACTTACATTGTCTCCCATTTCAATAACTGGAAGTCCCGAGCCTCCCACGATACTTTTCTTAGTTGTTGAACCAGAAAATGCTTCCGTTGGAAACATACCTGGCGCAATTACAATACTCCTGATAACATTTGGCATCGGCGCACCCCACGTTAAATTACCATTGCCATTAGTTTGTAAAAATTGACCATTGGTGCCATCAGTATTTGGATAAATAACATTGCCCAGTTTTAATTTACCTGAGGTAACAACTGAATCAACAGAACTATTGCCTAATTGAATCGTGTTGGAGGCTTTTACAATGGCTCCTGCACCAATAGCAGTTGCATATGTGAGATTGGTATCTGCAACATCTGCAATTGAACCAATAGCTGTGTTACCAGACCCCGTTTTATTGGTTTGCAAAGCTTTATTACCAAAAGCAACATTGTTGTTGCCAGTGGTAGTATTCTGCATCGCTCTATGACCAATTGCTGCATTCAAAACTCCTGTGGTGTTTGAAGCTAGGGCAAGAGATCCTGAGGCTGTGTTTGAAGCTCCTGTGGTGTTTCGGCC
>Ga0115552_1002788_pt1 | contig 9922 bp, 9 predicted proteins | sample COGITO_mtgs_1103_3_FD_87178 | JGI IMG/M metagenome (GOLD analysis project Ga0115552, IMG submission 87178) | Pelagic marine microbial communities from North Sea - COGITO_mtgs_110328 | ecosystem: Environmental > Aquatic > Marine > Epipelagic | place: Germany:Helgoland, sampling site Kabeltonne...
AAGCCAAAAGACTCAATATGCCTATCCTAGGAACAGAAGGTGCTGAATTTAGTGAGTGGGTACTGGTTGACCTTGGTGAGGTTATTGTTCATGTCATGACAGAAAAAACTCGCGAATTTTATAAATTAGAGAAACTATGGTCTATCGAGGAAGATGAGGATTAACCTTATAGCTGTTGGTAAAAAAATGCCTGAATGGATTGCTGAGGGCATTGAACACTATAAAAAACAACTGCCAAAAAACTATAACTTTGTAATTACTCCAATTGAATCTCAAAGTAGAAAGTCTAATAACCCTGAGATGACAAAGAGTCTTGAGGCAAAATTAATATTAGATGCAGCTTCTAATGCAACTTTATTAATAGCATTTGATGAATTAGGCAAACAACAAACCAGCAAGGAGCTATCCAAATCAATTGAAAAATGGCAACTTAATGCTGAGGATGTTGCTTTGATCATTGGTGGTGCAGATGGTCTATCTAGTGAAATAAAACAGAAATGTATGTTTACTTGGGGTATCTCAAACCTTACACTGACTCACTCGATGGCTCGATTAATAGTAATAGAACAAATCTATAGGGGTTATAGCTTGCTGAATAATCACCCCTACCACAGATCTTAGTCAGCCCTAAAGGATTGAATTGACGTTTTCTGGAGGCCTTCCAATTGCCGCACCCTTCTCAGTCCTAACAATAGGTCGCTCAATCAATATGGGAAATTCTATCATTGACTTTATGAGATGTTCTTCACTCAATGTCTTATCAGAAAGCCCCAGTTCTTTAAATTTAGCCTCGCCCTTACGAAGAAGATCTCTCGCATTTATTCCTAGGTCTTTTAATATTGACTTGATTTCAGATTCGCTTGGAGGGTTAACAAGATAATTAACTACATCAAAGTCCACATCATTTTGTTCTAAAATAGCAAGAGTAGCTCTAGATTTGGAGCAGCGTGCATTGTGATAAATCTTAGTACTCATAGTAATTATTCATGAAAAAATATTTCATTATACTCCTCCTGATTGCTCCTTTCCATGCTAGCCAAGCACTAAGTTTTAGTGATTTTGTTGACTCTGTAAAGCAACTAATGCCATGGCACGAATCAGTCCAATCTCTTAACTTTGAATTAATGGATACTAATGGAAAAATTTTTACAGAAAAAAATACGAAGGGTAAGTATCTAGTTGTAAATTTTTGGGCCTCATGGTGCACACCTTGCCTAAAAGAGATACCTGCATTTGTAGAGTTCTACAAAGAAAACTCTGACCATGTAGAGATTCTGGGCTTAGACTTTGAGCCCGTTAATCTTGAAGTAATTGATCAATTTGTAGAGCGCTTTTCTATCAACTATCCAATTATTCTTTACACTCATATCAATGACTCTCAGTACACTAAGTTTGGTGAAATTGTCGGTATGCCAACAACACTTATCTACAATCCTGAAGGTGAACTTCTGCAAACCTTTATGGGAGAAATCACGATTGAAGATCTGTATAAATATATTTCACCTCTCACTAAGATTACTGCATTATGATTTCACCACCGATAGCAGATGGACTTAATGAAAAACAGCGTCAATCAGTCACTTTATCAGAAGACATCAATGCTTTAATTCTTGCTGGAGCTGGAAGCGGGAAAACGCGTGTACTTACTCATCGGATTCATTATCTAGTATCAGAGAAAAACCATCATGCTGATGACATCCTTGCTGTCACTTTTACTAATAAGGCTGCCAATGAAATGAAAGAGAGGCTGAGTGAACTTCTATATCAGCCCATAGGAAGAATGTGGGTTGGCACCTTTCACTCACTAGCGCATAGACTTATACGTACCCACGCAATTGAGGCCAGCCTGTCACCAACTTTTCAAATTCTTGACGCACAGGATCAATATCGAATCATCAAACGATTAATGAAAGAAAATGCGATAGATGAGAGTAAGCTCCCTATCAGGAAAGTTCAATGGTTTATTAACCAACAAAAAGATGAAGGGATTCAGCCTCAAAGCATTGATGTGGGTTATAATTTTTTTGTCAAACAAAGTGCCAAAATATTTGATCTTTATGAAAAACACTGCCAAGCGAATGATCTAGTCGATTTTGCAGGACTTTTAGTGAAGAGCTATGAGCTACTCAAAAATAATCAAAACCTGTTGCAACATTATCAAAACAAGTTTAAACATATTCTGGTGGATGAGTTTCAAGATACCAATCGAATTCAGTACCAATTTATCAAAATACTTCATAACGAGAATAATCACATCTTTTGTGTTGGTGATGACGACCAATCAATCTATGGCTGGAGAGGCGCAAAAATTGAAAATATCCAAAAAATAGAGAATGACTTTAAACCTATTGAAGTTATTAAACTTGAACAAAACTATCGATCTACAGGGAATATATTAAGTGCCTCAAATGCACTCATTGCTAACAATCAAAATAGACTTGAAAAATCACTCTGGACTGAGTCTGGTGATGGCGACTTAATTAATGTTTTTAATGCCAGAACTGAAACTGAAGAGTCACACTATGTTATCAGTGAAATCGAAAATCATTTTAACCAAGGGAGAAACCTAAACGAATGCGCCATACTCTATAGATCTAATGCCCAGTCAAGGGTCTTTGAGGAGGCATTAATTAAGAGAAACATAAACTACAGAATTTATGGTGGATTACGTTTTTTCGAAAGGGCTGAAATTAAAGACGCCATGGGCTATGTTCGCCTTACTAACAATACCTCAGATAATATAGCTTTTGAGCGTATTATTAATTTTCCAACCCGCGGAATTGGCTTATCAACAATTGAAAAAATTAGATCTCATTCAGTTGAAAACCATACTGATTTATTTCAATCTTCTATAGCAATAAAGGACTCTCTACCTTCAAGAGCCTCTAATGCCCTTCAAAGCTTTATTCATTTGATTGAATTAATGAAAGATAGCATTATAAATCTTGATCTAAGTGAAAAAGTTGATACTATCCTGATTCAATCTGGACTCATGAGTCATTACTCAAATGATAAAACTGACAAAGCGGGTAGTAAAAAAGAAAACCTAGAAGAGCTAGTTACCGCAGCTAAGCAATATGTTCACGAAGAGGAGAGTGAAATAAGTGAGACAGAGGGATTCATTACCCTTGCAACTCTTGATTCTAGTGGTGACTCGAATTCTGGAAATGATGATTGTGTTCAACTCATGACAGTGCACTCTGCAAAGGGGTTAGAGTTTCCTGTTGTTTTTTTAGTTGGCTTAGAGGAAGACTTATTCCCTTCAAGACAAAGCAAGGATGAGCCTCATCTTCTTGATGAAGAAAGAAGGCTCTGCTATGTTGGAATGACAAGAGCGATGTCCTCATTAACACTCTCCTTCGCAAGTAGACGCTTTATCCATGGACAATCGTTCTACTCTATGAACTCAAGGTTTTTGGATGAAATCCCAAGAAACTTTTTAAACTATATTAAAAATCCAAACAGTGATTCGGTTATTACATCTTATGAAGATGTTAAAAACCCTGCCCAAAAAATGGTATCAAAATCAAGTGATTCTAAATACGCTATTGGCCAACTTGTCAGTCATGCTAAATTTGGAATAGGAACGATACTCAACTATGAGGGAAGTGGAGACGCAATGCGCCTGCAGATAAAGTTCCAAAAAGTTGGCACGAAGTGGCTAATTAGCTCCTATGCTAAACTAGAAATTGTTTAACTTTGAGACCAAGGCATTCCATCATTTCGCCAGCCATTTAAATTCCCTCGATGATCATTCTCATCCAAGTCACCCTCAAAACCACTAGCTACATGAGATACACACGTAAAACCTTTACTTTGTAAACACTTTAATGCCTCGTTAGACCTGAATCCACTCCTACAAATAAGAATAAGTTCTGTATCCATCCCGTCATTACGATCACTCAGTGCATGAAGTACAGACTCATAAAAAGTATCCGGATCAGACTCTAAATCTGGCTCATCAAACCACGGAATAAGAATTGAGTTATCTGGAAAACCTACGTACTTATGTTCCGCCCTTGTCCTGACATCAATCAAAACAGCCTCTGGATTCTCTTTCATTCTCTCAACAGCCATTTTTGGCAGAAGGTTTCTCTTATAACTCATTTTGCTTCCTATAAAGTTTTCTGTATTAATGATACTCTAAGCTCATTTTTTTCTAACGAAAAGTGCAATTGACTCCACATGTGCAGTCTGAGGAAACATATCCATCACACCTGCACTCTCTAAAGAGAATCCTAAATCAATTAGCCTTGCTGTATCTCTTGCCAAGGTGGCTGGGTTGCATGACACATAGACGACTCTCTCAACTTTGAGCTTAGGTAAGAGCTCAACAATTTCAATCGCTCCTGTTCTTGCTGGATCAATCAATGCTTTATTATAATTTTTCCCTCTGAACCATTCATATCCTGACACATCTTCAAAGAGGTCAGCCTTGTAAAATGATGCATTTGCAATATCGTTTACTTTAGCATTTTCTTTTGCTCTCTCGACAAGTCCCTTATCCCCTTCTATACCAACAACAGTATTCACATACCTTGAGATTGGTAGTGTAAAGTTACCAAGACCACAGAAAAGATCAATCACATCATCACTTTCGTTTAATTGAAGCAGCTCTAATGCAAGATCAATCATTTTTTTATTAAGCTCAAAGTTGACCTGAGTGAAGTCATTAGGAAGAAATGTCATCTCAATAGAGTGATTTGGAATTGCATAAGTTAGCAGAGCTGGATCATTTAAGGGTTTAATTGTTTCTAAACCTCCACTCTGAAGGTACCAGGTAATAGATAATTTTTGCGCAAACTCATCTAGAACTTTCTGATCATTATCATTTAGTGGCTGAAGGTGTCTTAAGATCAGAATTGTATCTTGCTCAGCAATCGCCACTTCAATCTGAGGGACATGCTCTTTAATACTCAAAGCCTCAATGCATTCAGATAGAACCTCGAGGTTATCGCCTAGAGAGGGATGCAAAACCTCACATCGACTCATAACTGTAACAAAAGAGGACTTTCTTTCTCTAAAGCCAACTAAAACTTTCTCTTTTTTAGCAACATAACGAACCCCTAAACGAGCTTTTCTGCGATATCCCCAGCTATCAACTTGAATTGGCTTGAGCCATTCTTTTGGCTGTACTTTTGCCTGACCAAGAAAGGCACTTTGAAGCCAGTTATTTTTTGCATTGATTTGATTAGGACTCGACAGGTGTTGAAATGAGCATCCCCCACATATCCCATAGACTGAGCACTTTGGCTCGATTCTATCGGGTGAGGAATCAATAACTTCTACAACATCTGCCTCTTCATATTTTGCGCGCGATAGAGTCCTTGAAGCAATAACCTTTTCTCCTGGCAATGCTCCTCGTGTAAAAATTACTTTGTTGTCAAAGTGAGAGATGCCTCTTCCTTCATGAGAAAGAGACTCAATCTCAATTTCATAAATCTTGGCTTTTAACTTTCTTCTTCTAGACATCTAGAAGTTCCACCCAATGCTTGACTGGTATAGAGCTTCCTTTTTGAAGATGCAATAAGCATCCAATATTGCTAGTAACTATCATGTTAGGTTTTGAAGCATTTATATTTTCAATCTTGTTGGTTCTGAGTTGATTTGATATTTTAGTCTCAAAAATTGAGTATGTACCTGCAGATCCGCAACAAATATGTGAATCTTTGACTGGTTTTTTAGTGTATCCAAATTGGGAGAGTATGGACTCAACCAAGCCACCCAATTGTTGTCCATGCTGCATCGTGCACGGCTCATGATAAGTGACATTTAATTCTGATAAACGAAGTCCACTCAAATCTTTAGATGAGAGAAATTCTGCAATATCTTTGGTTTTTGAGGACACAAATTGTGCCTTTTGAAAATATGGATCTGAACTTTTAAATAGCTTTGGGTAGTCCTTGATCATTACGCCACAACCACTTGCGCTTGAAATAATTGACTCCACACCTGATTCAAGTTGGTGCGTCCATCGATCAATATTTTGTTTTACTTTTTTCATGGCATCTCTCGATGCTGCAAGGTGTTGGTCGAGGGCACCACAACACTCAGATTGAGAGGACTCTAACACTTCAATATTGAGTTTAGATAATACATTCTTTATGCTATGGTTGATGTTTGGAGCAAGTGATGGCTGGACACAACCTGCAATTAAAAGAACTTTTGAGTTAACTTTTTCTGGCTGGATAGACTTAGAGTTAATCTTAGAGTGACGATAAAAATACCCCAGTGGCCTAAAGATTGTTGGAGTAAGAAGTATTTTCCTCACTAAGTATCTATAAAGTGATTGCAACCTTCCTCTCTTAGACTCCATAACATCTCGGCCTATTTCAAGAAGCTGGCCATACTCAACGCCAGATGGGCAAGTGGTTTCACATGAGCGACATGTTAAGCATCGATCCATATGACTTAATGATTTAAGGCTGAATTGGTTTTGCTCTAATGCAGACTTAATTAAATAAATCCTGCCTCTCGGAGAGTCCAGCTCATCACCCAAAAGCTGATAGGTTGGACAAGTTGCTAAGCAGAAACCACAATGCACACATGACTCAATAATTTGGGTCGCCTTATCTCTTGTTGAATCTGAAATATTAATATTTTTTATCTGTGCATGCATTAAACAAATACTCCATAAGGATCAAAAACATCCTTAAGTTTTTTTTCAATTTGTTTTCTTAAAGGCGAATGATCATTTTTCTTTTCTATCTTGACTCTTCTCTCCTGAGCCATTTTTTCAGGAAACACCTTAAAGCTAATCTGAGTAATGACAGCTAACCTTCCCATTGAACCCACCAGGAGTCTTGAGACATCATAACCAGCAACATTTTTCATGACTTGGCCACCAAAATTTAATAAATCTCCTTTTCCATTTATTATCTGAATCCCCAAAACGCTATCTGATAAATCTGAGCCTGCAGTAGCATAGAGAGATCCAATTGTTTTCTCATCATCTTCTATAAAGAAAGGGAGCGCTTGATTTTTTTTTCTTAAAGTCTGACTTATATCTCTAATTAATGTTCCTGCTTTGACTGTTATAACTAATTCTTCTGGAAAGTACTCAACAACACCAGAGTATGATTTCATATTTAATAATTCATCGCTAGACTCATCAACAGAGTTTGTTATTCTGAGCTGACTTGCATTTCTTACTTTTTTTTGAAGCTCTCCAATAGTCTGCATAATTAGAATCGCTCTAATTCTGGATACGGAAGATTTCCGTGATGGACATGCATATTTCCTAATTCAGCGCATCGATGAAGCGAAGGCACTGCCTTACCTGGATTTAAAAGCGACTGCGGATCAAATGCAGCTTTTATTTGATGAAAAACATCAAGTTCGGCATCACTATACTGGAAACACATCGCATCCAACTTCTCAACACCGACACCGTGCTCTCCAGTGATGCTTCCTCCCACTTCAATGCAGAGCTTTAGAATTTCATTTCCAAACTCCTCAGTCTTTTCTAATTCTCCTGGAACTCCTGCGTCATATAAAATCAAGGGGTGGAGGTTTCCATCTCCTGCATGGAAGACATTAGCAACTCTTAGGCTATAGTGCTTTGATAGGGCATTAATTTTCTCTAAAACATCTGCAAGGTGCCTTTTAGGTATTGTTCCATCCATACAATAATAGTCTGGTGATATTCTCCCAACAGCGGGAAAAGCTGCTTTCCTACCCTTCCATAATAGGAGCCTCTCCTCCTCAGATTTTGAGACTCTTATTGAGCTTGCCTTTGAAAGCAAACTGACAACAGTATCTACATCAGGAATCACAGACTCTTCAGAGCCATCTAACTCGCAAAGCAGCAAGGCCTTCGATCCTAATGGATATCCTGGTTTTGCAAACTCTTCAGATGCTTGAATTGCAAACTCATCCATCATTTCAAGACCTGCTGGAATAATTCCGTGGCGAATAATACCAGCAACTGAATCTGCACAATCTCTAACACTATCAAAACCCGCCATAACCAGTTTAGCAACTTCTGGTTTTTTCGTAAGCTTTACGGTTATCTCTGTAATTATTCCAAGCAGACCCTCCGAGCCAGTCATCAAAGCTAAGAGACCCAAGCCATCATCATTCCTCGAAAAAACTAACTCATCTCCATCAATGGTCATTATTTTTATCGATTCAATGTTTTGAACAGTAAGACCATATTTCAGGCAATGAACCCCTCCTGCATTTTCAGCCACATTACCACCAATTGTACAAGCAATTTGAGATGAAGGATCTGGTGCATAATATAGACCATACTCATCAGCAGCCTCACTAATTGCTATATTTCGAACGCCTGGCTCAACTATGGCTGTTTGCTCTTGTGGATTTATAGAAATTACTTTAGTCAACTTTGATAATCCTAAAACTACACTATCCTTTATTGGCATTGCACCACCAGATAATCCTGTTCCAGCCCCCCTAGTGACGACTGGAGTTTTATTTTTGCGACAAATCTCCAACACCTTTTTGACTTGACTGATTTCATTGGGCAAAACTACCGCCAGTGGCTTTTGTTTATAAACGCTCAGCCCATCACACTCGAAAGGACGAGTATTCTCCTCACCACTAATGATTATGTTCTTTGGTAGCGACTTACTTAACTGAGAAATTATTGACACATTTAACCTTTAGTTTGTGTAGGTATTACTATCATAAAGAAACGGACCCAATTGATTTGAAATTAAATTCAAGCGGTTATGAATTTAATTACTAATAAATTTTTTTTTATCTTAGATAATTATAAAAAAATTATATCTTGTTTTTATTGGCTTAAAAATAATTGGTCATTGGCAGCAAGAATTTTTACATTAACCACTCAATATTACTATGAAATCATTCTTACCGCCAAAGAGACTATTAATGGGACCAGGTCCGTCCGATGTTCACACTAGAATTTTAAATGCAATGGCCCGACAAACTATAGGCCACCTTGATCCTGCATTTATCGAAATGATGGATGAAACTAAACAGATGTTAAAGTACGCATTCATAACTGAAAATGAATTAACGATGCCTATTTCAGCTCCAGGGTCAGCTGGGATGGAGGCTTGCTTTGCGAATCTTGTTGAGCCTGGTGATAAAGTAATTGTATGCATCAATGGCGTGTTTGGAACGCGAATGAAGGAAAATGTTATTCGTGTTGGTGGTAAAGCGGTCATCATAAGTGATGACTGGGGAAAGCCAGTGAATCCTCAAAAAGTTGAACAGGCTTTGGCAGACAACCCTGATACTAAGATCTTAGCTTTTGTTCATGCAGAAACCTCTACAGGTGCAATTTCAGATGCAAAGCAACTCTGTGAATTAGCTAACAAACATGGCTGCCTCTCCATTGTTGATGCCGTAACCTCACTCGCTGGTTCAGAACTGAGGGTTGATGACTGGGGTATTGATGCTATCTATTCTGGATCACAGAAATGCCTGTCAGCAATGCCAGGATTGTCACCCGTCAGCTTTAGTGAAAAAGCAATCCATAAATTTTCACACCGAAAAACACCAGTTACAAGCTGGTTTTTAGATCTTAATTTAGTAATGGGATATTGGGGTAAAGGAGCAAAGCGGGCTTATCACCATACAGCTCCAGTTAATACCCTCTATGGCCTTCATGAATCTCTAGTGATGCTCACTGAAGAGGGACTAGAAAACTCTTGGGCGCGTCACAAAGAAAATCATATGCTCCTGAGGGAGGGACTTAGCAAGCTTGGAATAAACTACCTAGTGGATGAATCGAGCAGACTTCCTCAACTTAACAGCGTATTCATTCCAGACGGTATTGATGATGCCAAAGTTCGCTCAAGCCTAATTAATGACTTTAATATTGAAATCGGTGCTGGTCTTGGTGACTTAGCAGGTCAGATCTGGAGGATCGGTCTAATGGGTCACACATCAAGAAAAGAGAATGTTGAGCTTTGCTTGTCAGCCCTTCAAG
>Ga0115552_1002791_pt1 | contig 9912 bp, 8 predicted proteins | sample COGITO_mtgs_1103_3_FD_87178 | JGI IMG/M metagenome (GOLD analysis project Ga0115552, IMG submission 87178) | Pelagic marine microbial communities from North Sea - COGITO_mtgs_110328 | ecosystem: Environmental > Aquatic > Marine > Epipelagic | place: Germany:Helgoland, sampling site Kabeltonne...
ACTGAAGTTTTGGAAGAAGGGGAGGGCATAATTGGTGAAGTGGCAAAAACAGGAAAGTCAGTCTATGTTCCGCAAGCTCTCAACGACCCAAGAGTAGTAAAGCACAATGATCCATCGCTTACTCTACGATCCCTAATTTTTTCGCCACTTGTACATGATGATCAAATTTCAGGAGTTCTAGTTGTCGCCAACCCTGCTAATGGTTTAACCTTTAGTGAAACAGATCTATCACTTGTCAATTCTCTTGCCGAACAGGCCGCATTAGCGATTAAAAATTCCGACGCAATGAACTTACGGGTTGAAAAAACACGAATGGACTCAGATCTTACATTGGCACGAGATGTCCAGGAATTATTCCTTGCCAAAGAATCACCTTATTTTAAAGGACTGGAAATTGATACTCAATATATTCCTTCTGCTCAGGTAAGTGGCGATTTTTATGATTTCTATAAATTATCTGCTACTAAGTTTGCTGTATCAGTGGCAGATGTGTCCGGAAAGGGAGTACCCGCCTCCTTGCTTATGGCTCTTTGCCAAACAAACCTTCGGCATTATGTAAAAAAATCTAAATCGCCCCGAGAAATTTTGATTAAGCTGAATCAGGACCTTGAAGAAAGAATTCGAGAAGATATGTTCATCACCCTAGTTCTTGCAATTATTGATACCCAGGCGAACACCATTACTTTTTCTCGTGCTGGACATGAACCTGCGCTTTTAGGAAAGGTGAATGGGCAACAATTAAGTGTAGAAAAACTTCGCGGGAGTGGAATGGCTCTCGGGATGGTTCCTTCCGATCTTTTTGAAGAAGTTATTGAAGATCAAACCTGTTCATTCGAGAAGGGTGATATGCTTGTACTCTACACTGATGGAGTTACAGAATCACAAAATCAATCAAAGGAAGAATTCGGGATAGATCGCTTGTGTAAAAAACTCGAGGGAGCTCTAGAAAAAAGCCCGCATTTATTCAATTCTTCTTTGATGAATAGCCTTGAGGAATTTTCCTCCATATCATCGGACCGAGACGACATTACCCTTTTGACAGTCAAAAGGGTTTAATAGATTTTCTAATCTATACGTCCCTCGTCATAATCAATCACATCCGCAAAAGATCGTAAATCAGGACGATTTTTAGCTCCAAGGTCAGATTTGATTTCTTCCAATTTTTCTAATGCCATATCAGACATTCCCATTTGCACTACTTTTCGATTCCACACATGACAGTTAAGTTCAGCCGGAAAGAGTTCTTTTAATTTAGAATTTAATTCTTCCTCTGAGTTGGAGATTCGTACGCATTCTATTATATCGCTCGGTTCAACGCCTAAGTGAAGGCATAAAAAACCATCAAAACCTTTTGTGAAATTACGCTGATAGCTTTTCGGCAACCCCTCCTTTAAATGTTTTCTTATCTTTCCAATAAAGCGAGGAAGATGGAGCAGTCCAGATGGATGAGATTGATAGGGCGAAGGAAGGTCACGAAGTATAGCGCCTGTGGGTCCTTCGATTAATTGATCGTCGATGTTTGTCAAAATGAAAAAAAAGGTTTTGTCTAACTGTTCAACACCATAAATGAAACAAAGCAAAAACAAAAAAGTAATTAAACGAGTTTCGGGATATATTTTTGAGCATAAATTTCTCTTTATCCTTACCCTATCATTGGCTTTTATAATGACTGTACTCTCTGTATTGGTGCCGTCCGTTATTCAAAAAGTACTTGATCAAATTTTCACACAAGGGTTCGAAGAATCAAAAATTCTGATTAATGGAATTCTTTTTATCGGAGCGCTTTTTCTATCGAAGGAAATCCTAAACTGCTTACGAATTAGGATTAATAACAAATTAGAACAAAAAGTTATTCTACGAATTAGGAAAGCTCTTCATGACAAGCTATTGGACTTACCGATCAATTTTTACGACCGAAGGAAGAGTGGAGATATTTCCTCCAGAGTAGTTGAAGATGTGCAAAATGTTGAACGGGCTATTTTGGATGGGACGGAGCAAGGGGTAATCGCAATTCTTACCCTGATTGGAGTTACCATTATGATGTTTTTACAAGAACCAAGGCTTGCCGCTTTGGTTTTCCTTCCACTTCCTGTACTTTTAGTCATGGCCTTTCGTTATTCAAAGGTTTCCAAAAAAAATTGGAAGGCCGTGCGCGAAGCTTCTGGAGACCTGAATTCCTTATTAGTAGAGGATATTCAAGGTAATCGATTAATTCATTCATTCGACTTAAAAAATCGGGAAAAAAAGCGCTTTCTCGAAAGTAGCAGGGAATTAGAAGCTCGATCACTCCAGGCAATGTACAGATGGTCGATACAAGGGCCGAGTGCGAGCTTTACTTCTTCTCTTGGAATCCTTGCTGTTGTGGGGATGGGGGCATACCTGCTACAAACGGATCCCAATTTTACAAATGGGCAATTCTTTGCTTTTCTGCTTTATACCAACATGTTTTACGAACCAGTTAGACAATTGGTATCAATTAATAATATGATTGCTGCTGGAAAAGCTTCGGGAGAAAGAGTTTTTGAGATTCTTGATGAAGAGGTTTCAATTAAAAGCCCGAAACACCCAGCCCGCTTTCCCAAAGAAAATCATTCGATTAGGTTCTCAAATGTAACATTTGCTTATGATGAAAGGCAATCGATTGTCAAAGGTTTGGATTTCTGTTTGCCGTCCGGTTCTACGACTGCACTGGTGGGACCAACGGGAGCGGGAAAAAGTACGATCGCAAATCTTCTTCTTCGTTATTACGATGTGGAAAAGGGATCAGTTTCAATTGGAGACACTGATGTTAGGAATTTTTCCCTAAGCTCATTAAGAAGCAATATTGGCTTCGTATCACAGGACCCTTTCTTATTTGATACAACAGTGGAAGAAAACCTCTTGCTGGCTTCGCCTTGTTCAAATGAAAAGGATATCATTTCATCACTCAAAGTTGCAAGTGCATGGGATTTTGTCCAAAAACTTCCTGATGGACTCAATACATTAATTGGGGAAAGAGGAGTCCGGTTGAGCATGGGTGAAAAGCAAAGACTTACTCTTGCACGGGCAATATTAAAGTCACCTCCTATCGTTATTTTAGACGAAGCAACCTCAAGTGTTGATGTTGAGACTGAAAGAGATATTCAAGTTGCTTTAAATCAACTCATTAAGAATAGGACTACACTTATCATCGCTCATAGGCTCAGCACAATTCGAGATGCAGACCAAATTATTTTTCTCAATCATGGAGAAATTATCGAACAAGGAAGCCATCCCGAATTGCTCGCAATGCAGGGAAGTTATGCTAATTTTTGTAAACACCAAGAAAGTTTGGTTCACAATTAATTTCGAACTTTTTACTTTCGTGAATAACGAATAAGGAGCCTTAAAATAATTGACGAAAGGTAAGGAAAGCACAAAAAAAGCAAACTAAGAAGGGAGCGAAAATTAAAGTAGGCAAGTGGACCATAAACTTTATTCTCTGCCCAAACTCTAAGTGGCAGTTCAATAAAATAATGTACTCCTAAAGCTTGGGATAAATAATAAACCATCAAGGGCCAAATAGTAAATCCTATACATCCAAAAAAAAGAATGCACCAAAGCTCTTTACTCCAATCAATTTTTTTATTCATTTAATAATCATTCACTTGCTCCAATTTACGAAACCAATAAGTTTTATAATACTTATCAATTACTTTTTCCCAATCGAATTATGAAGCTCTTTATCTATACTGCTACCGTTTTTATCTTAACTAATTCAATTTTTGTCCATGGCAAGAGTGATAAATCCGACAAAAATGTTTACGACAGTCTCATTCTTCCGGTGTTTGCAGCTAAGTGCCAAGAATGCCATGGAGAAAACAAAAGCAAAGGCAAATTAAAGCTTCATACAAAAAAAGACTTTCTAAAGGGTGGTAGCGGGGTAGGTGCAGACATTATCGTAAAGGGGAACATTGAAGAGAGTGAACTCATTTATCGTATTACCCTGCCCAAAGAAGACGAAGAAGCCATGCCCCCGATGGAAGATTCTGACCACTACAATCCTGTGACACGACAGGAACTTGAAGTTATGAAGGCATGGATTAAGATAGGAGCATCTTTTGACCTACAGATTTCTGACCTAGATGATAAAACTCAAAAATCTGCCTTTCACATCTTAGCCAATATGCCGAAGAAATTGATATCCAAAAATATCATATTGCAACCCAAGCTTCCCATCGTGCCTCCAGCGAGTCCCAAAGCACTCAACAATCTACGGAAAGCTGGAATTTTAGCTATGCCAATCGCTCAAAATACTAATGCGATATATGTAAATGCTTCCTATGCAGGACAAAATTTTGATGATAAGAAAATTATGTTACTAGAACCAATTGCCGAACAACTTGTTTGGTTAAATCTAGCCAGGACAAAGGTTACTGATAATGGAATTGCATCCCTTACCAAATATGGACTTCTCTCTCGGTTGCATCTTGAAAATACTGTAATAACAGACAAATCCTCCATTCACTTATCCAAATTACCCAACCTAGAGTACCTGAATCTTTATGGCACTCAAATATCCGATGCGTCTCTTCCTCACCTTCAAAAACTGGGTAAACTTAATAAACTTTTTTTATGGCAAACCAAAGTAACACCTCAGGGTGCAGAATCATTGAAAAAACATTTTGTAGACTCACCAACTTATAATGCTCTAATTGCTCAGAAAAAAGACAGGCAAGATTCTTTAAAAAAACTAATTGCAGTGGAAACCTTAAAGTTCGAAATACAGGAAGAAGAGACCATTCAAATTGGCCTACGTACTCAAGATAAAACCCCATTTAACAACAAATGCCCCGTATCTAAAAAAGAAATCGTAGACGAAAAATTTTCTATTTTCAAAGGGAGAAAAGTCGGGTTTTGCTGCGATAAATGCAAAGCTAAATTTGATCAAGATAATGCCATTCAGTCAAAAATTCCTAGCTTCAAAGCATCGGAAGAATACTTAACCGCCTCATCAAATTTGCAAAATGCCCGACTATCGATGGATAAATTGATAGAAGATAATCAACAAGAACTCCGAAATATTAATGCAAAACTTTATAACATGGGACCGAAAATTAATTTAGGCTGGAAAAACCCAACTGTCTCAAAAAAATAGAGGTCATATTCACCGGCTTTTCTTAGAACCTAAATACTTATTTCAAGCAGATTAGATAAATGAGTGAATTCTGTTGCTAAATTTTCCTATTTCAAAATGGTGAATTGATGGAAAGTAAAACCGATGATCAGGTAATATCTATCTTCAAAGAAACTAAAGCACTTCTCACTGGCCATTTCATTTTAAGATCGGGCCAGCGTAGTGGGCATTTTTTCCAATGCGCACAAGTTTGTCAGTATTTGGACAAAGTTTCCATTTTAGCAAGTTTGCTCATAAAGCAATTAGATTGTCCAACCCCTAACACTATTGTTGCTCCTGCAATGGGCGGGCTTGTACTTGGGCAGGAAGTTGCCAGACAACTAAACTGTCGCTTTTTGTTTTTAGAGAAAGTGGAAGATAAACTTGAACTGCGCAGAAACTTTTCTTTGTCTAAGAAAGACAATGTTTTACTAGTCGAAGATGTTGTTACTAAAGGAGGCCGGGTTACCGAAGCTCTATCTATACTGAATGAAACAGAGTGCACGATTTGTGCCGTAACTTCACTGGTGGACCGAAGTACTCATGAGTTAGATTTTGGTGTCTCATTCCAGCCGCTTCTCAAGCTTCATTTTCCAACTTATGACCCGAGCGAAATCCCGGATGAATTAAAACTAATTGATCCAATAAAGCCAGGCAGTTGAATCGTATATCAGGGAACGCGATAAGCTAAAAATCGGTACTTGTTACGGTACCATACATAAAAACGATTAATTCCACTCTTGATCTGTTCTTCAACTTCTTGAATCGAATTTACCTGGAATCCATTAATTTCCACAATTACTACGCCTTCCTTAAAGGTTTCGGCATTACCAGTGGATTTTGTCACAACCACTCCCTTTGTTGTAGGTGGTATTTGAAACCGTAATCGATTTTCCACACTCAACTCTTCCAAGGAGACGCCAGGCATTGATATTCTATTTTTACCTCCCATTAAATCGAGCGTAACAAATAATGTTTTTTTATTTCCTCCTCTGATAACATCAATCGTTATCTTTGTGCCCGGTGCAGTTTGAGAGATTGCCAACCTCGATTGATTGATTGAGTCAACTGCTTGAGAGTCCACCTTTATAATTCGATCTTTTGGTTCAAAGCCAGCGAGATCTGCTGCACTTCCCGGTACTATCTTTGTAACGATTACACCTGTACCATCACTTGAAGGTGCTAATTCAACACCAAGAAAACCTCTTCTCACTCCTCCTCTTTCAACCAAGTCGGTCAGTACTTTTTGAACCATATTAACCGGAATCGCTAATCCAATTCCCATGCTTGCACCAGTTTGAGAAATTATTGCGGTATTTATACCGATTAAACGACCCACTGCATCTAACAATGGTCCACCGGAGTTCCCTCTATTAATTGCTGCATCCGTTTGAATGAAATTCTCATATGAACCCTCCAAGTCAAGAACACCTAATTCTGATTTCTTTGTCGCGGAAATTATTCCCATGGTTACCGTCATACCAATTCCTAAAGGGTTTCCAGCCGCAAAAACAATATCACCCACCTCTAAATGATCACTATTTGCTAAAGTTACATGTGGGAATGGTTTATCATCCTCTATTTTCAGAACCGCAACATCTGTTGATCGATCAAAACCTATAATTTTGGCTTGGAATTGCCTTTTATCCGATAATTGAACTGTTACCTCTTCCACTAGTTCACCAGTTCTCGGGTCGGTAATAACATGAGCATTGGTAATAGTATGGCCTTCCGGGCTAACAATGACACCCGAACCTATCCCTGCAGGGACCATTTCTTCTTCCACTCTAGCATTATTTAAAAGGGGTAAACCAAAAAATCTCCTCAGTAATTCTTCGCGCGGACTACTTCCTCCCCCTGGATAAAGCCTTCTAACTACTTGCTGAGTAGTTACTGCAACCACAGCTGGAGTCGCCTTCTTGAGAGCAGGAGAATAACTACTAGGTGCTCTATTTAATGAGCGGTCAAGAACACCATCTTCAATTTTTAAGGAAAGTTTGCGATTCTGAGCAAAAAGGTTCCCATTTCCAATCGCAAGCACTGTAAATAATATGAGGCCTAAAATAATTGGTTTCATGACTATCATAGCGTATTTACTCCACGCGGTTGTCTAATTTTATAAAATACTTAAAAACCTTTTATTTGAAACAGGCTTGAAATACTACTATCTGTATTGGTTCGTCTAATTGCTTCACCAAGTAAGGGTGCAACACTTAATTTCTTAATTGGGAGATCACCAATATCTATATTCACGGTATTCGTTGTAATTAATTCATCTAGAATACCTTGTCTTAGCCTCTCTTTCCCAGTCTCGTTCAAAACACAGTGACTTACAATTGCACTTACTTTTTTTGCCCCTCGTTCTTTCAAAATTTTTGCTGCTGCTGTTAATGTACCCGCAGTCTCTGTCATATCATCAATCATGAGGATTTCTCTTCCCTCTACCTCTCCTACTAAATTCATCGCTTCGACTGTGCTTGCACCAGTTCGTCGTTTTGCCACAAATCCAAGCGGACAGCCTAGCACCTCAGCATATGCATTTGCCATTTTCATTCCACCCACGTCGGGAGAAAAAATGGTCATGTTTTGAGCATCACGACTTTTTAATTCTTCAAAGAAAACAGGAGATGCATACAAATGATCTACTGGTATATCAAAAAAACCTTGAATTTGCTGTGCATGCAAATCCATTGTTAAAATTCTATTGGCACCCGCTGCTACTAAAAGGTTTGCAACTAATTTTGAGGTAATTGGAACCCGTGGTTGATCCTTTCGGTCTTGCCTTGAATAACCAAAAAATGGAAGTACTGCGGTGACTCTTGCTGCAGATGCCCTTTTAGCGGCATCTATCATAATTAATAACTCCATTACATTATGATTCGCAGGGGAACAGGTCGATTGTACTAAAAATACATCCATCCCTCTAATATTTTCATTATAACGGACAAAGCTCTCATTATCAGGAAATGAAGTTACGGTTGCATCTCCTAGAGGAACATCAAGGTATTCACATATTTCCTGAGATAGTGGCTTACTTGAATTACCTGTAAAAATCTTTAGTTTTTTTCCGTTCTCCATAGTTTAAAATTACCCCTTATCGGCAAAGCCATCAAATCTATTGAACAATTCAGGCAATCTTTTTTGTAAAATAGAAATTCTTTGTGCTAATTGAAAGGGTAATGCAGGATTGCCTTTGAGGAATGCACCAGGCTCGACATTTTTTGTAATACCTGCCTGCCCGGCAATCTTCGCTCCTTTTCCAATTTTCAAATGTCCCGCAAACCCAGCCTGACCGCCTACCACTACATTATCCTCAAACTCAACACTGCCGGCAATGCCAACCTGAGCTACGATTAAACAACCTTTTCCAATTCTTACATTGTGACCTACTTGAACTAAATTATCAATTTTTGATCCCGCACCAATCCTTGTTTCCTCAAATCGAGCACGGTCTATGCATGTATTTGCACCAATTTCAACCTCATCCTCTACCACAACCTTTCCAAGATGAGGTATCTTTTTATGAGAGCCCTCGGCCTGATCAAATCCATAGCCTTCGGATCCAATGACAGCTCCCGCATTAACTACAACATTATTACCGAGCTCACACCTTGATAATAGCTTCACACCGGGGTGTAAATTCGCATTACGACCAATCTTTGCAAAATCTCCGATATGGCAATGAGTTCCAATAATACTGCCGGCTTCAATTAAAACTTCTTTTCCGATAAAACAAAATGCGCCAATGGCAACTCCAGCACCCAATTTTGCACCTGAATCAATCCAGGCAGTTGAATGAATTTCAGCTTTTGGCGGGGGATACAATTCACCCTCTAAAAAGCTACATAATGAAGCCAATCCACGTGAAGGGTCATCAATTCGAAGAAAAACTTGGTTTTCTTTTGGAGAACCAATGTAGTTCTTAGGCAATAAAATAATAGATGCATTAGATTTTGAAACTAATGACTTGTACTTTGAATTACCTAGAAAAGAAATATCACCTTCAACCGCTCTTTCAAGTGCAGCGATGCCACTTAAACTAGAAATCTTTAAAGTTCCATCTACTTCCGCAGAAGGAAGGATCACAAGAAGTTGATCGAAAGCTATCTTAAAGTTCATAAGCTCCTACTTTCAGAGCAGTTTTAAACGGACTACTTACTTTTTACCTTGGGATGCGTTAAGAGTAATAATAACTTCCTCAGTCACATTAAATTTATCTCCTGCATAAAATACACCCAACTGCGTTTCTGAAGAATTTAAGATCAAATCATACCCTTTAGCACCTGCCACTTGTTGGACCGCTTTACGGATATCTGCAAGATGTTCGACAAGTAGGTTTCTTTGCCTTTGAGAAATGGTAGCCTTCGCCCGTTTATCATAGGAAACCATATCTTCTTGCTTCACTTTAGCCTTCTCGACTTTTTCTTGATACTTTTTTCTAAGATCCGTGCTATCGATGTTGGGATTTTTTATTTTATCCTCCATCTCTTTGAGCTCTTTTACAATTTTCTCCATTTCTGCCCGATAAATGTCGATTTCTTCCATAGCAATCTTTTTTGATTTATCGAGGCGTTCTCTTGCCTCTTTGACTTTTAAATAACCATCAAAAACTTTTTGCACATCTACTACAGCAACTTTCTGAGCAAATGAAGAAGTAATTAAAGTCGAAAAAATGACAACGAAGAACAGTCGGTTAAGTAGATACATTGTATTATTGAATTATTGTTAATAGAAATTGGAGAGGTTAAAATCTTGTACCTCCAGAAAAATGAAATTGA
>Ga0115552_1002797_pt1 | contig 9902 bp, 6 predicted proteins | sample COGITO_mtgs_1103_3_FD_87178 | JGI IMG/M metagenome (GOLD analysis project Ga0115552, IMG submission 87178) | Pelagic marine microbial communities from North Sea - COGITO_mtgs_110328 | ecosystem: Environmental > Aquatic > Marine > Epipelagic | place: Germany:Helgoland, sampling site Kabeltonne...
AACGACGGATCGCCGGCTTCGTGATGCCTTGGATGTTGTCTCTCAACACCTTGCGGTGTCTTTTGGCGCCACCTTTACCTAAACCTTTACCACCTTTACCTCTGCCGGACATTGTGAATATGTATTATTTGTTTTTTAATGACGATTGAACGGACGTTTTCGTCCGTTTCTTTGTGTGTTTTTGTGTTTTTTGGCCTGTTTTGCAGGGGTTACTTCTCAATTTTGCTATATGAAGTGAAACGAGTCGCACGAACGAGCGTTTGAGAAGGTCGAGCGTGAAAAAGCTACGAAGACGAAATTCAATCAACGACAAGAAAATACAACAAAAAGAACAACCTCGATCCTTATCACTTGGAAAGCGTATTACGTTTTAAAAGAAATACTTATACAACATAACTCCTCATAACTATCTATCATCCCCATATCTATCGCATCAGAACTTTTTAGCTTTTCTTTTGCTCTCCAAGTTCCGTGAGCATCGAATACAAACGACTGTTGTGACTGTACAACCCTAAATGATGGTGTACAATGTGCACCTTTTTTTTCGCAACTGCTCGAAAATGCAAGACCTTAAATAATCGGCGACATTAAGCGCGCTGAAAGGTACGTTACTGTTTACGGATTTGAACGCGCTTGGGCTTGTTCGATAGATATTCAGTATATCTTTCCTCTTAAGAAGTTTCGATTAATATGAATCAGTGATACATCTGATGTCGTACCAAACGTAAAATCTTGATTTCAAACCTTTTTTCCGTTTTCGAGATTCAAATGAATCGTTTGACACAAAAGAAATCTTCATTATAAATCAAACACAATGGCTCGTACCAAACAAACTGCTCGTAAATCCACCGGTGGCAAAGCCCCGAGAAAGCAACTCGCGACTAAGGCCGCGCGCAAATCTGCGCCGGCGACTGGTGGCGTCAAGAAGCCGCACAGATACCGCCCGGGTACCGTCGCGTTGAGAGAAATCCGCAAGTACCAAAAGTCCACGGAATTGCTCATCAGAAAGTTGCCGTTCCAACGTTTGGTCAGAGAAATCGCCCAAGATTTCAAGACTGACTTGCGATTCCAATCCTCCGCGGTCTTGGCCTTGCAAGAAGCGTCCGAAGCGTACTTGGTTGGCTTGTTCGAAGACACCAACTTGTGCGCGATCCACGCCAAGAGAGTCACCATCATGCCGAAGGATGTCCAATTGGCGAGAAGAATCAGAGGTGAACGTGCGTAAGTTATTAACTAACGCTGTGCCTTTGAAACAACCATCAAACAAACAAATTGAAGATTCTTATCTTCACCATAAGTACACATAAAGTGCCTCGTTGCGCTATATAAGATTAATCATTATTCACACTTAACGCCTTCTTATCGTTTTCAAAATTCAAATTCAAGAGAGAGTACCACATAATTTTAGTATCCCCTTTCTTCTTCCTAAATCAGTACACCTCGAACGAGGAAAGTATAAAAGTAGTAATTTTCTTCGAAGACTAATAAAGCCGTACAACAAATCACTACTGATAATGTATAATAATACTATTACAATTCGTTTGCAATTCTAACGGGGACTATGTTATAATTCTATTTCCATCTCCCCCAAATGTTATCTAGAGTGTGCGTTTTACCGGCTTTCAACCAAGCGCTGATTTCTTTGCGCAAATAGTCGCGGTTTCGCGCCAACTCTCGCGCCAACTTTTCCTTTGTGCACACGCCTTTTTTCTTCAACTCGTACAGTAAGTTTTGAACTCTCGGTTGACTTCTACCTTCAATTCGCGAACACAGAATTGGCTTAGCCGCGTACTTGTCTTTGATCTCCGCGAAACACTGGAAGACATTTCCGAGAAGCAACGCCGTCGCAAACGGACCGACTGCTTTCTCGAGTTCAGTCACGTTCATCGCTTTCAGAGGTAACTCCCAAAGGTGCGGTCCAAACCGAGGTGCTACCCAACACACGACTTGATCGCGATTTGGCGCGTATCTCGGTATCGGGTCGTCTAATACTCTATCCATGCCTTCTAATAAACACTCACTTTGCAACAACCAACTCGGTTCAACTGTCGTCGCACCAACCACATACGGTCGCTTCTGCGTTTGGATTAAGTCGTTGTAGACAATGAACTCAGACGCAGTTTTGTGCAACGCGGAGGATGGGTGCAAGAAAACTGGTCTGTTGTCATCGAGACCACCGTTGCTCGAAGAATCAAACGCCGGCTTGTATCGCAACGCTTTCGTGCTTCGCGACATCGAGTCCAGATTTTCGCCTCTGATTTCTGCATCTCGAGCATACTGTTCGAGCTCTTTCTGTTTCGAACGTCGAGCGACTTGATCGATCCATCCGCAACACAAAGCCTTTCGTAGCGCTTTATCTAAATCCGAATTCGGTTTAATAACAATCTTGCTAACACTGACTTTCTCAGCGACTTCATCCTCTTCAATCAAACCTATTCGAGATAATACCCGGAACAACTGTTTGCGTAAATCTGACATTTCACGCATAGTGCGTTCATGCAAACGATTTTCTTGGCAAAACACGTGCGCTTTCGATGGACCATTTGCCTCTACAAACTGGTTGTACGCCAACAAGCACTGCGCAACTGTCAAGGCGTCTGAGTTCACGTGATGAAACTTGACGTGCGGCGGCGGCGCGTTCGATTTTTTCCCTTCTTTCATCTCCTTTTCTTCGTCGTCGTCGTCGTTTCTATCGTTTCTATCTTCGCTATCGTTTGCTTCGACGTGTTTTAAAAACGGTGAATCCATACCGAGACCGGCGCACACCGCTATCGCGTAAATCAAACAGTTTTTTACGCCCGATACAGAAGCGGCTATTAGCATTCTTGCTTGTCTCGGACTGACTGGAATTTGTGCCATTCCTCGACCAATATCCGAAAGCTCGCCTATTTGGTTAGTTGCTCCTAGAATTTCCAGAGTACGCGTAGCCAGTCGAACTTGCTCGAAATCCGGCGGCGTGATGAATGGGAAATTCAACACTTTGTCGATGCCTAAATAGCGCATGCTCAAAACGACTCCATCGACCGGTGCAGTCGTTATTGCCGGGGCAGCAAACTCGTTCAAATCGTTTACGTAGTGCGAAGACGAAAACAGGCGATAGCAGTGTCCAGGCGCAGTTCTTCCAGCACGACCAGCGCGCTGTTCAGCCGATGCTTTTGAAATCCATCCAACTTCGAATCGAGACATGCCAGAAGTTTTTTCGTACTTTCTCTCCTTTTGACGTCCAGCATCGACGACATATCGAACTCCAGGGATTGTAAGCGATGTTTCGGCTACGTTTGTGGATACTATGACGTTTCTTTTATACCCTTTTGGTGTTTTCGCAAACACGCGCGCTTGCGCTTGAGGCGGAAGCATGGCATACAAAGGTAAAACGTTCAACGGCCCAGGACCATCATCGTCATTTTCACGATTGTTACTCTCATCAGTACCTCCTTCTTCTTTCTTTTTGCCATCGGTATTATCATCAGTGATGACTTTGAAGTTGGCAGTCGGTGCGTATTTTCGTGCCCAATCTGCCTCGGCTATTTTTGTCTCTTCTTCGGTCAGCGCGTCGCCCATTACGACAACTTCATCTTCCTCGGAAATATCTGAGCGGTCATCGTCGTCGTCGTCAAAGTCATCTTTGAACGTGTCTTCGTTGAAATCATTCAAAACTTCTCCAGCAGCATCGGCGGCATCTACATCATACGCATCACCTATCGCATCGTCCTCTTCTTCCTCCTCTTCTTCTTCTTCTTCTTCTTCTTCCTCTTCCTCTTCCTCTTCCTCTTCACCATCATCATCATCTTGATTGTCGTTGTCCTCGTCTCCTTGCTCCGACGTTATCCTATGTGCCGTCTGTTTCTTCTTCTTCTTTACTTTTTTCTTCAAGGGATAATTCCCTCTTAACCGTTTGCAAAAGTCTTCGACTTCTTTCTGACCGGTCAAAAACACGAGAACATCTCCCGGAGGTAGTTTGCGGTGAATCGCGAGCGTTTTACGCAACGCTTCGGAGACGTAATCTACCATTTCCGTTCTTCGCGAGAAATGTATCGTCACGGGAAACTGTCTCGCCGCAACGTTCATAACAACCGGTGGTATTGGACACAATTTTTTATTCTTCACAAACTCTTCGACGCGCAGAGTCGCAGACATGACGACAAGACGTAAAGGCGTGATGACGTTTTTATTATTCTTCTCTTTCGTCAGAGCCGCCCGTAAAGGCACAATTCTCGACAGTAAACCCAGCAAAATATCCGTGTTTACCGATCTCTCGTGCGCTTCGTCGACTATGACGACTGAATACTTGCGCAACAACAAATCTGCTTGAATTTCTCGAAGTAAAATACCATCGGTACAGAATTTAATCCGAGGCGTATCGCCGACGCGTTTATCGTGACGGACTTGGTACCCGACATCACCTCCTAATTTCACGTTCAATTCTTCGGCTATTCTTTTCGCTGTCGACGTCACGGCTACTCGTCTCGGTTGTGTCACGCATACGGCTCCCGGATGGTCCACACAACCTGGATCTCCATACCCGGCTTCGTATAGGAATTGCGGAACCTGTGTCGTTTTACCGCATCCGGTTTGTCCGCAAATCACACTTATTGGATTTGTATTAATCGCGTTCATAATCTCGTGCTCTTCGCCTAAAATGGGCAACTGAAGGCGTCCTTCTTGTATTTTTTCATCTCTTTCTACGGGAACGGCGTACGCGCTGCCGAAGAAGACTTCGTGATATTCTGATTTCTGCTGCGGTTGCAGTGCAAGTTCGTCGGCGGCGTCTTCTTTCAGCTTGTATTTTTCTCTCAAAGCTGAAACTAACGCTCGCGTGGCTCCATCGAGCGTTTGTACGCCAATCTTAGACCGTTCGATGATGTCCACATCACCTAGTGCTTCTAAATCTACCTTTTCTTGTTCAGTTAACTCCTTCGATGGCTCTTCTTCTTCCTTCGCTTTTGCGCGGTCTTCCTCTCGCGCCTCGTCCTCCTCTTCCTCGGAAGACTCCGCCGCGTCTTTCTCGTTGGCAGTTTTCGCCCGTTTCGCCAATCTCTCCTGCTCTTCTCTCTGCCCGGGTAAATAACTCGATATCCCCATTCGCTCTGCTTTCATTTGTTTCGTCAGTTTCTCTTTCCTCGTCTCTTTGTTTCCAAGCGTCGAGGACTTCTCAAAGTAATACATCTCCTCCTCTTTGAGAGTGTTTTTCTTCAACGACTCGAGCACGGCTTCCCTTCCCGCGCGTTTCCTCTTGTCCTCTTCCACCTTCAAAAGTTTCCGCTTTTGCGATTTCGAGAGTTTCTTTTCCGGAAGAGGTGGAGGTTCTTTGGATGTCGTCGACTTCTTCTTCTTCGCGTGGAGTAACACGACAGTTCCGGAAAGTTCCTCCGAAAGCATCGTTTCTTCTTCGTCTTCTTCTTTGTGCTTCTTTGTCTTCTTTGTCTTCTTCTTCTTTGTCTTCTTCTCGACGTCTCTTTCTCTTCCTCCTCCAGTAGCCATCGACATCATCATCGTCTATAAGTCATCGTCGATGATGATTTATCATCAGTGAATATCCGCTTTTGCGAGTGATGTGTAATGCAGAATTTTGGTCTCAAAACGTCACTTTTCCCTTTCGCCGCCACCCGCACGTTCATTGGCATTCAGCGTTACACACAAACCCGCAGAGTGCACACGACACGATGATGCAATCTTTCGTCGTCTGTTTTCGACCAACGTGTGAACAGAGAGCGCACTCCAATCGCTTCGCGTCCTCGTCTTCGTTTTCATCACCACCACCACCCACTTTGAAAACGACGACGACGATTCAGACGACGAGAAACGGGAGGAGGAAAAAACAAACGCGAGAGAGAACACTTTTGATGAACAGCTTGGGAACATCTTCAGAAGATATCAAAGAAACCATGGCTGAAGAAATCTCTCAAAAGATTAACGAGGAAATCGCAGACGCGAGGGGTGCGTTAATCCAAGTCGGCGCCGTCGTCGCCGCGCACGGTTTGAAAGGCGAAGTCAGAGTTTTACCTCTGACGGACTTTATCGAGGAACGTTTTATGAACCCGGGGGTGGAGTTGTACGTGGAAAATGTTGCGCAAGGAAGATCGTCGAAAAACGACGGATACGATCGACCCATAGCGGAGGGGAAGTTCATGCGCATCGCCAACGGACGATGGGTGACGAGTAAAGGAAGAACAGAACCGATTGTAAAGTTTAAAGGATGCTCGGACCGCACGACGGCGGAGGCGATGATTGGAAGACGCATATACATCGGGGCAGAAAGTCGAGCGGAAATCGAGGAAGAGGATGCGTTCTACTGCCAAGACTTGGAGGGTTTAACGGTGATTATGCACGAAGGCGAGAGGGAAGTTGTAGGTGTGGTTGAAGACATATATCGCGGCGCCGGCGAGAAGGATTTGATGAAGGTGCTCATGCAACCAGAGATGGAAACGAAGACGAATAAAAACGGAGAAGTCGAAATCGACGTCGTGGAGTATTACGTGTATATACCGTTCGTGAAAGATATCGTGCCTGTTGTAGATGTCGACCAAGGGCTGATTGAAATCACCCCTCCTCCTGGCTTGCTTGATTTGAAACAAAAAGTAGGGAAGAAGAAGAATAAAATATAAATATACGAGTACTAACTGCTTGCATACACTACCACTATAATCTCTAAATATCGCTCTAAATACATACACAAAAATCATTAACTTGCACAGAAATATGTAACTACTGATAGTCGGAAGAGATTGAATCTAGCTCGATACTTTTGCCGCTAATTCGGATCGCACTCAGAGACGTCGCGATTGGGCGCTTGTAACTTCGCAAACTCAAACTCGAATACACGACTGAAACTGAACTCAACGCCATCAACGCGGCGGCTGCCCACGGCGGTAATTGAAACATAGTTCTCGAATAGAAAGCACCAGCGGCCCATGGAATGGCGATGATGTTATATCCCAGGGCCCAGATGTAATTCATTTTTATTTTTCGAAACGTTTCTCGAGCAATATCCAAACTCACCGCGACATCTTCTAAATCGCTCTTCATCAATACAAAATCAGCCGCCTCAATGGCAACTTCTGTGCCGCAACCTATCGCTATTCCAACATCCGCCGAAGCTAACGCTGGAGCATCATTGATACCATCTCCAACCATTGCTATGACAGCGTCAGGATTGGTATTCTTCATTTCGGCAATCTTTTCGGCCTTATCTTTCGGGGACATTCGAGCGTAAACGTTCTGAATGCCGCATTCGCTCGCGATTGCTTTCGCGGTTTCGATGTTATCTCCGGTGACAATCGCGCATTCTATGTGCATTCTAGCTAGCATGGCAACAACACCAGCCGCTTCGGGTTTGATTGGATCTGAAACTGCAAAAACACCTTCCACGGCGTTGTTAATCGAGACGAAAACGACCGTATGCGCCTCGCTTTGGTGTTCCCCTGCGAATTTCCGCGCTTCGTGAGGTATGTTCTCGGCACCACCGACGAGCTTTTCGTTTCCTATGTGCACAGAAATTCCACTTTCCATGACACACCTTAAACCTTCTCCTGGAATAACTTGCGACGAGATAACTTTATCTTTATTTGGTTCGTCGTTGCTTTTTGTCGTTTCATCCGCATACTTCACGAACGAATGCGCAAGCGGGTGTTCGCTATCTTTCTCTGCAACGGCCACTATTTCAGCAAGTTGTTGTTGCGAATAAGTACTACTAAAGACTCTCAACTCCAAGACTTTCGGCTTGCCTTGCGTGAGCGTTCCGGTTTTATCGAACAACACTTTGTTCACTTTTGCCGCGCGTTCCAAACCGTCTGCACCTTTGATCAAAATACCGTTACTTGCACCGACGCCAGTGCCAACCATTACCGCGGTCGGTGTTGCTAGCCCTAAAGCGCACGGGCACGCAGTCACGAGGACAGAGATACCAAAGAGCATGGCAAAGATAAATCTTGATTCGTTTTCGGGAAGCCAGCTTTCTGGGTATTTATTTTGCGCGCCAGCGTAATACCACATAAAGAACGTGAAAGCGGACACGATGATCACGAACGGAACAAAGACATTCGAGATGGAATCCGCCGCCGCTTGAATCGGTGCTTTTGCAAGCTGTGCGTTTTCAACGAGCGTTACGATTTGAAACAACGACGTCTCTGAGCCGATCTTATCCGCGCGCATGAGAAACGCCGCTCCTGCGTTGAGCGTACCTCCAGTGATGGTATCTTTTCCGCATTTCTTTATCGGCATGCTTTCTCCCGATAACATCGACTCGTCCACGTAGGCCAACTCGGAATCTAATAAAACGCCATCTGCGGCGATGCGAGCTCCAGGCATTACTTTCAATATATCGCCCCTGTGGATTAACGTTGCAGAAATGACTTTCTCGGAGTACGACGTTCCATCTTTGTTCAAAGTCAATAAGATAGTTTCCGAAGGCACGAGTTGGAGTAGTTTAGTAACCGCATCTGAAGTTTTCTTCTTCGCCGAGGACTCTAAATACTTTCCGAGCAAAATAAACGTAATGAGCATCGAGCTCGTATCGAAAAACGTTTTCCCGTAGTTGTGCCCAATCGTAATGCAATGAAATATCGTAAACACCGAGGCAAAATACGCCACATTTGTCGCCATGGCGACTAACACGTCCATGTTTGCGCTGCCGTGTCGGAGCGATTTGTACGCTCCGGTATAAAACCGTCGTCCAACGACGAATTGCACGGGAGTCGCTAAAGCCCACTGCATGTACGTCGATATTTTCACGTCGAGAATCTGCGTCTTGATGAAATTTTTAAGCAAATCGGCGTGAGTAAACGCAATGTTGATTAAAATTATGGGCACCGTATACATCAACGCCGAAATCAACAAAGACCAGTACTCCTCGGCTTCCGATTTCCGCTTCTTCGACCCGCCTTCTTTACCATCGCCGACGAATAACAAATTACACTCAAACCCACAATCTTCGACGGCACTTATAATCGTTCTCGGTCCAGTCGCGGTTGAATCGAAAGAAACTTTTGCCGACCCTCGAGGCAACAACGCGACCCAAGCGCTCAAGACGCCCGGCGTATCGTTCAAGGCGTGTTCAACTGCCGACGTGCACGCCGAACAAGTCATTCCCTCTACGGATAGAAATATGTTCGCGATCGACGTCTCTTTCTCTACTTCGGCTTCAAAACCGACGTCTTCTAAGGAGGACACTAAAAGCGCCTCAAAGTCGGAGATATTTTGTTTGAGTGAACTCGCGAACTCAACGACGGCTCGTCCGGTTGTTAAACTCACCGCCGCTTTCTCGACCCCGTGTATAGAACTCAAAACACCTTCGACGGTTCCAGAACACGCTGAACACGTCATTCCTCTCACGTGTAACCGAATGATCTGTTGTAGTCTTCTCGTAACTGTTGTTCTTGTCGTTGGATTCATCATCGATGATGGTCCATCAGCCAATCGTTTTTCTTCAACTTCTGTTTCATCATCTTCGTTCGATGATGACGATGACGCGGGAAAAGAAACCAACGGGATGTTCTCAACCATCGTCAGAGCCGGTTGCTTGCTCCCGAAGCCTCCTCCTCCTCCTCGCTTCTTCATCTCCTCTCAATTACTAATACAAGCGCAATTTTTTTAAAAGGCAACTTTTTTTTCCAACCATCTCCTGCCCTCCTCCTTATATTTCGCCTGTGACCTCCTCCGACCTAAAAATGCAAAAATGTTTCCTCTTTCATCTTTCCTCAAAAATTTTTTAACACGCCAAAAAAGCGAACAGAGGCAAAACCAACAATGGGGACGAATAGTAATAATAATAATAATACTAATAATAATAATAGAAATAGTAACACTTTTAGCAGAAAGAAGGGATTGATACACGGGTACCTGTTACTGTACAACTTGATACAATCGCTCGGATGGACCGCAGTTTTAGCGAGCGCACTCAGAGC
>Ga0115552_1002805_pt1 | contig 9895 bp, 5 predicted proteins | sample COGITO_mtgs_1103_3_FD_87178 | JGI IMG/M metagenome (GOLD analysis project Ga0115552, IMG submission 87178) | Pelagic marine microbial communities from North Sea - COGITO_mtgs_110328 | ecosystem: Environmental > Aquatic > Marine > Epipelagic | place: Germany:Helgoland, sampling site Kabeltonne...
GTGTTCGTGTTCTCCCTCGACGAAAACGAGAACTCGACGATGAGGAGGAGAATATGGCCGTCCGCGTTGCGTTTGTTGAAAGAAAAAACATTAGTAAAGTCGTCGCCGTCTGAACAATCGTCGTCGTCGTCTGAGTCTTTGAATCTTTTGGTGGACGCAGTCGTGGCTTCGCTGAAGGACACCGGGGCTCCTTCCTCCGGAGGATCGAGAAGAGTGATCGCGAGAGAAGACGTGATGCGATTCCTCTCTTCTTCTTCTTCTTCTTCGAGTAACACGAACAACGATCGTCTGATTGAGAACTACGCCAGGATTGACGGGACGAAAGACGCGTCGACGTCTTCTTCTTCCGACGATATCGGTGGGAATGAAAGGAAGAAAAAAGTAGTCGTGGTGAACTCGGAGTTTGAGGACGTGCCAAACAGCGCGATTCGAAAAGTGATCGCCTCGCGACTGTTAGCGTCGAAACGCGCGCAGCCGCACAGTTACGTGACTATGGACGTGGACGCATCCGGAGTGGATCGATTTAGGAAGAAAGCCATGCAAGAGCACGAGACGAAGGTATCCGTAAACGACTGCATTTTATACGCCGCGTCGAAAGCGCTGAGACGAGTAAGGAAGGTGAATTCGAGGTACGATGAAAAATTAGGGAAGAGGATGGAGTTTGACACGGTGGATATTTCGGTAGCCGTAGCAGCGCCTACGGGTTTAGTCACTCCAATCGTGTTCAACGCGGACAACAAAAGTGTCTCCGAAATTGGTCAAGACGTTCGTCGATTGGCTGGTAAAGCGAAAGATGGCAAGTTGAAACCGAGCGAAATGATTGGAGGGTCGTTTACGATTTCGAATTTAGGCATGTTCTCGGTGGACTCGTTTCAAGCCATACAAAATCCACCGCAAGGCGCTATATTAGCCGTAGGAAGAGGTACCGAGCGAGTCGTCATATCAAAAAGCGCGAGAAGTGATTCATCATCAAATGACGACGACGGCAATGTCGACAAACCCGCGACGGATGCGGTCTTTAGCGAGGACCAACTCTCGACTCAGCTGTCCATATCCGCCACGTTGAGCATCGACAACAGGTGCATGGATGAAGCGGACGCGAGCGAGTGGTTGGAGGCGTTCGCCGACGAGATGCGAAAAGCCGAAGACTTTGTGCTTTAAAATATACTTATGCGTACACTTCCGAACATTCTTCTCTCCTTCTCTCTTTTACCAATCCTATTCTCGTCTGTGTTCTTTTGCTTTTTCGTCGTCTCCCCAACTTCTTCGCCCCCCGCATATTAGTAATAATATCTTTATTGGATTTTAAATCCACACAACAGATTAGTACCCCGTCGCTTTTTAAAGCGCCGCTGGGAGAGAAGCGCTCTAAAGACATGGCGTTACGAACGGTCAAGCCATCGTCGCCGCCAATCAAAACGATCTCAATCCCAGCGGCGACAGAAAACGAAAACGGAAAGAAGCAAAAGCAGAAGGACGATGAAAATGACGACTTTGACGGTTCGTCGCATTTCGCACAACAACAACAACAACAACAACAACAACAACAACAACAGCGGCGGCGGCGAGTTAGTTTTTCCGATTTTGAGCTGTTGATCGACTGCGCGGAAAGTCCACTTCCGCGTTCGAACGTCTCGTGCCTCTTTCACACGAAGAACAAAGTGGACACGATCGATAAGTTCGCGCACCGTTTATCTATTCCAGACGAGACGAGAGAAAATTTCATCAACGAAATATGGCTGGAAAAGACAAAGACAAACGCGAGCTTGTTCAACGGGACAAAGTTCCGGTTGAGTTCCTGGGAGGAGAAGCAGAAATCTTCGAGTAATGACGGAAAAGAACATAAAACGGTAGAGATTCACGTCGGAGAGACGGATTATAAGTCGTTCGTGGGGACTAACTTAGCGGAAGACTGGCAAGACTTGCCTGAGAAAAGTTTGGCGAATCCGCTCGGAACGGCGGTGTTTTGCGTGTGCGAAGACGGGAAAGTGTTGGCGTTGAGACGGTCGCAAAACGTCGGCGAGGCTGCGGGGATGATTGTACTCGCCGGTGGCCATCCTGAACCGGAAAACGTTCAGGTTCGCAAGGATGATGAGTTGTTAGACGTTACGTTTGAATTATTTGACAGTGCAAGTCTAGAGCTGCTAGAGGAGACGGGAGTGGAGGTATCGCAGTGCGAGAAATTGCTGTTCCTTGGGTTGTCGAGACGAAAAGTTAATAAAAGAGCTTGCGCCGTATTTGTGACGCGTACAAAGTTGACGTCGCAAGAATGCATTGAGAAGTATCGAAGTCAAAAGCCTTTGAGCGCTGACGAGAGCACAGAAATGTTGGGTTTGAGCATAGAAGAACTCGTAGAGGCGACGAGGAACGGGCAGTGTCCGGGTTGTCACTGCGGGGCCATAAACTTAGGTGAGAAATATTTAAACAGTCTTAGCGCGAATAGAAGAGAGAAAAAGGAAGGGGAGGAAGCTTCGAAGACGACGATGGCCACGATGAAAGGTGGGTTGGGCGATCTTAAAGTACTCAAAACGAAGAAGAAATCGAGCAAGAGTAGTAGCAATATTACTAGTAATAACGCAAAGAGTGATAAGGACGACGACGATAGTAACGTAAAACAAAAGCAACAGATGGAGCAAGATGAAATCGAGCGCGCGAGGGAGAGTTTACGAAAGCTCGCGCAAGCCTCGAAAGATGCGAAAATCGATGAAGCGATTGCCATCCACGAGCGCAATCAGCAGCAACAACAGTACATGGCACCTCCTCCGTATGCTGAATTTACTTTTGAAACGGTACGCAAGCGTTCGCTAGATTACATGGCATTGAATCCAAACCAAGGAGTATGCGGTCACATGCCGAAACATGACTTGCTCGCTCGGACGACTGGAGTCTTTCCGGTACTCGGTAAAATGATACTCGCGAAGCCTTCGCTTCAGAAAGTAATCTCGACTCCAGAGGGCATTGATAATTTATTAAAAGCGCTCCAATTAAGTACGGTTGGAAACGAACGAGGAGAGGATAATTTTGCCTTATTCGCGACGTACCAAGATTTAATCGGCGAGGGTGATGTTGGAAAACTCGCGGACGAGCTGGAAGAAATTGCCACCATGCAAAGTCAATTTCGAGAGTTTAAATACAACGATCCGTCCAACTCGAACGAACAACCGAGAGAATCGTCGGCCGCAGAAGAAGAAGTATACGCCAAAGAGCGCTCGTCAAAGGCTCTTGCGCAAAAACGCTCGAATAAAGCGTTAGTTATGACGTATTTCCGATCGTGGATACCAAACTTCGATTATTACGTTCCGTTTGTATTCATGTACTTGTGGTATACGATTTCCTTAGTTCCTGGAGCGAATCTGTTCGTTTTAATCATTAGTTTTGGTCTGTTACATCTTGCAAAAGGGAAGATTGACGGTCTAGCTGGAACGCAAAGTAACGCGTTCTCGTTGGTCAGCGCGGAAGCGGTGGAGAAATTTGGCCCAAAAGAGGCGCGGGACGCATCGGCATCTCGTCACGCCATGTGGTTTCATGGTTTGTTGGGAATCACGCTCGTGCACTATTGCATATTTCTGGTACCAAAATATTCCCAAGATTATTCAGCGGTGAATGTTGGATTAGCTATCGGTGTCTCCTGCCCTATATTTTTTATATTGACGTATATTGTCGGACCGGGTTACGTTCCCCGAGTGACTGACACGAACGAGAAAGACGAATGGATGCGCAATATGGTGCGCGTTGCAAATACTTACGACGTTGAAAACGGAAGTATCGCCGTAAAAGCGTCTACGATGTCACAAAATGGACGGTTCTGCGCCTCGTGTCACGCAGCGAGACCATTGAGGTCGAAGCATTGTCCGTTCTGTCAAAGATGCGTGTACAAAATGGATCACCATTGCCCGATTGCGTTGACGTGCATCGGCGCGAAAAATCAAAAATGGTTCTTTTTCGCCTTGTTGACTTGTTTCATAGCGGCGTGCACGTTCGTTCGATTCGATTGGTGTTACATAAGCGAATCTTTCGTGGCGAATCGATTGGAAAACCCGGATGAACAACTTCTTTACACGTGGTTCCGAACGCTCAACAGTAATCCGATGTCAACCATCCTCTTTGCGCTTCAAGTTCTCGGAGGCGTCGGCTACGCCGGCATTTTGTTAATCCGACAAACCTTCTGCGCTGTTTCCAACTTGACCACAAACGAGATGTCAAATTCTCATCGATACGAGTATTTGAGAATGAGTAAAGAAAATTTAGCGTACTTGAACCCATTTGATCGCGGTTTAGCTCCCAACTGTCTCGCGTTTCTCACCGAAGAGGACCAAATACCGGACTGGGATGCTCTCAATATGGAAGCCAGAAAAAGCGGGGAGGAACGAATCGCCGAGCCGAAAAAGTATTCCTACCGATGGTTACATCAACGGTACCCTCTCTTTTGCACGTTTCATAACAAGGCGGCGAGACCTTCTCTTCAAGACTCGTCGCATGCGGAACACAACCATCATCATCATCGTCATCATCATCATCATCATTCTCACGACGGAATCCCGTGCGATGGAAATCACGCCTAGCATATAGTTTTAAGTGCTCTTAGTAGGTGTATTCTTGAGGCAAAACGTCGTACTTTTTTCAAAAAAAAATGAACCAAAAACTATCACCAAAACGAACTCTTGAGAGACGCGAAGCACTTTACACTTCCTTCCTCTTTAAGTATGGCGCCAAAGAGGCAGAAAATGAAGACGACTGCTAAGACTTTGAGAGGAGAAGATGATACGGTGGACGTGTACGATTTTGACGCGCAAATTACAAGCGCGACGATTCAGACGACGGAAAAAGAAGAAGAAGAAGAAGAAGAAACCGCAAAAATAGCAGCGCGGGGAACAAAGAAGAAGAAGAAATCAAACGCGACGACGACTTTAACGACGACGAAAGGAAAACCAAAAGCACAACAAACGAAAGCAAAAGCAAAAGCCATCACCACGACTAAAAGTTCCAGTCGTCTCCAAAATCAAGGCGCAGTTCCTCCGGGAGATCCACGAGAGAGACCGAAGGAGACGATCGCGCTCGAGTTCGTCAAAGGCCCATTCAAAGGCACGCGATTCGAAAATCCAAACAATCTTCCTTCGTTGAAAATCGGCCGAGTGAAACCAGGGAACCAGATTCACGTGAAGGACGACGCGGTGTCGCAAAAGCACGCGCACATTTTTTGGAACGCGAGTACCAATCGATGGGAAATTGTAGATCTGGGAAGCTCGAACGGGACGTACGTGGACGACGTGGAATTGGACGAACGCTCGGAAGCGAGAGCGTTGAAAGATGGGAGCACGATAAAGATCGGGAACCAAACGACCGTGAGGGCGAGGATACGCCCGCGAGAAGGAGAAGAAGAAGTAGGAGAAGAAAAAGTCGGCGATGACGATGAAAGAGAAGGAGAGAGTGCAAAGAAAAAGAAAAAGAAAACGAAGCAAACTGGAGCGAGTAAGAAAAGTGTAGGAGTAGTAGCAATAGAGGTGACGAAGACGAAGAAGTCGCCGTTATCGGCTTCGGCGAAAGGGAATAAGAAAACCGACAACGATAACTTAGCAGATGTGCCCGCGAAGAGTCCTTTGCCTTCGGTTGGGCCAAAGAAAAGAGTCGCTCCCCCGATCATTTCCGAGAAGAAGAAGGCGAAGAAAACGGAAACGGCGGAAGAAAAAGAAGACAACAACGAGGACGAGGAGAATGGAAAGAGTAACGAGACTACCTTAGAGCGCCTCCAGCGATGGAGCAGCGAACTCGTCGATGACGTTCGAGCGAGTGCGGAACGCGCTGTAGAGAGACTATTTAGAGAAAAGAAGAAAATTGAAGCCGATTTGCGCCAAGAGTTTGCGGTTTGATTTTAATGCGCGGCGCGTAATGAAAATAACGCAACCTTTTATTCTCTACCTAAAACGTGCCCTTTCCTGTGCTTCGCTACTCCTAATCTGCTCGCTTTCTTCTCCACCGCTTCTATTCGTTTATCTGCGTTCGTTTTGCTCGTCAATTTCTCCTTCGACGCTTTCTCCCACTCCTCTTCTTGCTTTCGTCTCGCTCGTTCCAGCTGCTTTTCTCGGTCTTTTTCGCTTATGGAACTCTTCCCTTTCGTTGTTCTCTCGAGGAGTCTCCCCGCCGTTCGCGACCAGAGCGTGCGACAAAATCCTCTGATGTGTCGTTTGAACGTTACGTACACCAAAAGTGCGAACAAGAAATACCACCCGTACAGTTCAAACTGCCTCCAAACGACGCGCAAGACGAGGAAGATTTTCTCTCGTAAAAGTTTCGCAATTTTTCTCGACGGAAATAAATTTTGTTCTTCGCGTTCATCTTCAAAGTCGTTAAACTGTTCTTCTTGGTTTTGAGAAGAGGCTTTCACCACCGCGTCGCTGGTGGTTTCTTCTGAATACTCCACCATCTTTTCGTGCGTTTAATATATTCTTTTCTTCTTCTTCCTGTGTTTACTACTGTGCGTTCTATCTATAACGTCGTCGTAAAAATTCTTCTAGGAGAGCATTTAGGGTTGCATTGTAAAACCCTAAATGCCTTGTTTCGTTCCCCTCTTTGGAAAATGGAATTTTCTCCCTCACAACAGTTAAAGGAAACGCGGAAACGCGCGCTCTTTTATTATAAAACACAATAATCATCTCATCTCATCTCAAGAAGAAGAAGAAGAAGAAGATGGATCGAGGCGATACTTTCCAGACTCGGATACCGAAACTTCCAACAAATCAAACGTTTTTAAAGTCTCCTTCGTCGGGGAAGAAAATTTTATCGCAACGAACTGAAAACACGCAAAAGATATCATCATCCTCGAGGAGCGATGGTATCATCGTCAACGCGGAGAGAAGTGGCGGTTACGACGACGACGACGTAAACGACGACGGACGAGGTGGTCGGACGAAGATGAAGCAGAAGACGAGGAAGCAGAAGCAGAACGAGAGTCACAGAAAAAGTGGGGGGAGAAGAGAAGGAGGAGAAGACAACAAGGAGAATAACGACGCGGAGTGCTTTGACGACGACGACGACGACGAGGACGACGAGGAGGAAGGAAAAGAGTTACAATCGGAGAAGCAGCAACAGAGAATTGCGGGCGTCTGGTCGCCGCTGCCGCCGCCGGCGGCGAAGATGAACAAAACGAACAGGATGAAGAGGATCAAACGAGAAGAAGAAAAAGAACGAGCCGATACGAACAACAACAACAACAACAACAACAACAACAACACGGGAGAGAGGAAACGCCAGAAGACGACGACGACGACTCTCCCCGCGGAAGGCGAAAAGATTGACTCGAACGATTCCATCTCGGAGGCGCTCGTAGCAAAGTTGTTGCAATACAAACCGAAAGGAAAGACGCAGTTTGACCACATTGGCAAGATGAAGGCGATGACAGATTTCATTGAAACAAAGCTCAAACCAGCGGTGAAGTCCTTATCGAGGGAGATGATTGAATACAAAGTCATTTCGGAGCAAGCGACAACGAGTGCAAACGAACAAGTTGAGAAAGCAAAGGAAGCTCTTCAGCTGACAGAATCAAAATACGCCGCGGTAGTTTTGGAACGGGAGACACTAGTAAAGGAATGCGGTATACTGCTGGAAAAGCATAGCGCGAATGAGAAAGCAGTCGCTGATTTTCGAGCGACCCTTGAGGAGACGAATCGTATTTTAGAAAACACGAGGGCATCGACCGAAGAATTAGAATTGAAACTGAGCGAGAGCAGACACACTATCGGGCAAATGAAAGAAGAGCAAAATTTGACCCGGCAAAAGCTCGAGGACGCCTTGACGCAAAAAACAGAATCGGTAGAAAACGTTCAAAAGCTTCTCGCGGAAAAGGCTGGAATGATGATGGAACTTGGTGAATTGAAAGGAATACGTTCGCAAATTGAAACGCAAATTCAATCCGCGAATGCCCGAGCAGAAACGATAGCTAAAGAGTGTGAAACAGTCAAGGAAGAAGCGAACGATTTGAAGAGAGAAATCGCGCGTCTCACCATCGAGTGCGAAAAGAAACAAGAAAAGGCCAATAGCTTTCAATCGGAAACTGAAAGTATGAAGGCCAATATTGCCCGCGTTCTGGAAGAAAACAACGTTTATAGAATTCAGTTGGAAACGTCCAAATCCGATGGCGAGAAGTTGCTTGGAGAGTTTGAATCGCTTCGAAAAGAGAAGGAAAAGTTAGAGGAGCTCAAAGCACAACTATTAGAGGCAAACAGCGAAATCAAATGCAGTAAAGTTGAAGTAAATTATACAAAGTCAGAGTGTGAAATGCTCAAGAAGCAGTGCGAAGCTAGTAAGGAGGACAAAGCATCCATGATGTGCGAATTTGAGCGAGTGAAAGGTGACTTGGAGCGCGCGGTTGAAACTTCGAAAAAAGACGCCGTCCTTCTCGACGAGAAGTTTAATGCAGAACGCGAAAAGTTTGCAAAGCTGGAGAGTTTGTACGAGCAAGTTTTGAGAGAGAAAGAACACTTGGAGGAAACTGTTCAACAAAAAGAGCGGCAAAACCGAGAGCAACAACAACTACGATTACAACATCAAAGCAAATCAAAGGATAAAGAAGGCGAGCAGCCAGGGAGTTGTGAAGCCATGCTGCGTATTGCGGCTCTGGAAGCCGAGTTACTAAAAGCTGAAGCGGTGCGCAGAGAGATGTTTAACCAAATTCAAGAATTGCGAGGGAACGTCCGCGTGTTTTGTCGAGTTCGTCCGCCGTCACCGCGTGAAACTTCGGAGGCTTCAGCGTCCATTTGCCTTGAAACTCTACCTGATGCAGCTACTGTTCATCTACGATTAGGTCCGGAGAAGTCATCTTCATATGCATTCAATCGCGTTTTCAGTCAGGAATCCACCCAGGAAGACGTCTTTGGCGAAGTTTCTGGTTTGGTTCAATCTGCTTTGGACGGGTATAACGTGTGCTTGTTTTCTTACGGTCAAACCGGAAGCGGAAAGACGCACACAATGCTTGGGGGATCCGACGCTACTTCACGAGGCATCATTCCGCGAGCAGTTGAGAAAGTTGTCGAAGCGTCAAAAATAAACGAAGTTAAAGGTTGGTCTTATACACTGAAAGCGTCGTACGTGGAGATTTACAACGAGACTATTCGGGATTTACTTTCTACAGTCGGTCACTCTGATACGACACACAAAATTATTCACGAGAATGGATCCACGACTATTTCTGGAGTCACGACGGCAATTGTAGAATCTGTTGAACAGGCGAACGTGTTGGTGCGCAAAGCTGCGGGTGCTCGTAAAGTCGAAGCGACTCAGATGAACGCTCACTCGTCTCGTTCGCACGCCGTTTTCATTTTGCACGTCTCCGGGGAACATGCCTCGAGTGGCACAAGAATGGAAGGTGTGCTGAACCTGGTAGATTTAGCTGGAAGTGAGCGAGTTTCTCGATCTGGAGCCAGCGGCGAGCGATTGAAAGAAGCGTGTTCGATCAACAAGAGTTTGTCGTCCCTGGGTGATGTCTTTGCCGCGCTTGCCAGCAAAGCAAAACACGTGCCGTATAGAAATTCGAAATTGACGTATCTTTTAGCACCATGTTTGGGAGGCGATGGAAAGACGTTGATGTTTGTAAACGTCAGTCCAGAGGAAGATTCGAGCGAAGAAACTTCCTGCTCTTTGCGTTTTGCAGAGAAAGTGAATGCGTGCGAACTCGGGCGGAGTTCCCAGAGGAAAATGACGACCCACAAGTGAATACAAATTCACATTCAACTAGAATTTTTCAACTGGAATGCCCCAAAAACGATGTTAATCTTCATCACCCTCTCTCTTTTATCCTTCGCTGAAATATTCTTCTTCTTCCCTTTGGCCTTTGTGTACTTTGCTTCGAATACTAAATACGAGTTTGTTTTGAAAAATTGCACCTCTCGTCGTCTCGAAACAA
>Ga0115552_1002809_pt1 | contig 9892 bp, 8 predicted proteins | sample COGITO_mtgs_1103_3_FD_87178 | JGI IMG/M metagenome (GOLD analysis project Ga0115552, IMG submission 87178) | Pelagic marine microbial communities from North Sea - COGITO_mtgs_110328 | ecosystem: Environmental > Aquatic > Marine > Epipelagic | place: Germany:Helgoland, sampling site Kabeltonne...
GTTTGTACTACCCTCAAATAAGTTATGTATCTGAATTAAAGGGAATTGACGGCATCCAAGATAAGTACATTTATTGAATTATAGCTATATTTTAGGCGATATTTGATCCCTCTAGCTGCAATACAGGCGCATTACACGTGCACTTATTCGATTGATTGACACTAGCTGACATTTGATGCAGCAATTACCTAGCAAAGGGCTCTCTAGCTGCTTAACCTTCCATCAAAATGGGGGGGATTACCCTCCAGAACCTGCCTAAAACTAAAGCTTGAACTTGAACTTGAACTTGAACTTGAGTATTAGCTCCGTATACTCTGCATCGCCATATGATTTCAGAGCCCCACTAATGGCTATAAAACCTCAAAGATTACTAGGATAAAAGTTAATGAAGATTACGATAAAATCATTGGCAGTCAATTTGTTTGCTGTATTGGGCGCTGCAAGCATTTCATTAGGTGCCAGCGGTACAGAACGTCCTTTCATCATTGAATACACCCAGGTGACAGGGGGCACAACACAGTCGCTATCTGGGTCGATCGTAATTGACGATTCTTATTTGTTTAACCCTAGCAATGAAGAGTACTACTTCCCATCTCTTGCATTCAAATCTCTTTCCTTGACGCTTACAGGAGATACGCTAACTGAGACATACACCCTCGACGATTTTGACTCTTTGGTTTTTTCTACAAATGGAGCAACACTTGACTTGACCAAGGAATTAGTTGGGCAGCTAACGTCTGGTGATCCCTGGGGAACACCTTCTGACGGCCCTGGTGGTGACTTCAATTTATTCGGTGAGTCTCCTCTGAACGGGGAATGGTGGTTTACGCTGTGCCGAATTGAGGAGGGAGGGGGCTGTTTTGAATTAACCTCGTTTCGGCCTCAAGTCCTATATTCATTAGCCCAAGCATACTCCAGCTTAATGTCCACTAATGCCGCCATAGATTCTGCGCTTTCTACTACTAGCCTGCTGGTTAATGGAGCACACAGTCGCCCTATGTCTCGCAGAGTGGCTAAAGGCGAGAAAACCTTCTGGGTTTCAGGAGACTGGGGAAATGATGACCATGACAGTCGTGATGGCTCTACCGGCTTGGCCGAAATGGGATTTGGTTATAACTTCGGTCCAGCACAAATCAACCTGTCACTGGGTAAAACCTGGGCCGATCAGGACTTGATCCATGGTGGCGAGGTTGATGTTGATGGTGGTTATCTGATGGTAGAGAGTATTTTACCTGTCTCGGAGGAGCAGGGCTTGTACGCTACTCTGGGTGCATACAATCACTGGGGTGACGTAGATATTCGTCGTCGATACACGGTGGGAGAGGATACTGAAACCTCTACAGCTAGTACAGATACACGCACTTGGGGATTGAGAGCGCGCTTGGACTGGGAGAATGCCTTTTCATTCAAGTCAGCACGCTTTAGCCCCTACACCGATGCCTTGTACACCAAGACAAAACTGGATAGCTATACTGAAAAAAGCGGTAGCTTCCCTGCGCACTTCGACTCAAGAGAAGATGACGTGACAGAATTGCGTATAGGTATCAATGGAGCTGTGCCTATCAGGAAGACAGCTTTTGAGTTTATTGCCAATATAGAAGGTGTTCGTCGTTTTGACGACGAGGGCGACGGTGCGTCTGGTGAGGTTGTTGGTCTGTTCTCCTTTGATCTTGAAGAGGGAGATTATGATCAAAACTGGCTGAAAGGTGGTGTTGGTGTTGAGGGACAGCTTGGTAAAGGCAAAGTGTCCCTGATGCTGAATGGCACCACTGAGGGCGAAGCACCAAGCTCTTGGTTAGCTGCTTCTTACCAAGTAGTATTTTAATTCATAAGTAATAGGCTCCTTGCTGTACACCCTTGGAGCCTAGAGTTAACTGATCATAAGGGGTAATTCCCCCCCCTTCTGCATGTGAACGGGTAAAGTTATAACAGTCATAAGCAATCTTTGGGTGGCTTCTCTGTCACTCAACCCCCTCCCTGCATTTTCATCACCTATCTCTAAAAACCCTAACTAACTTGTTACCGAAACAAGAACCCCTAAAACTTGAACTTTAGAAGAAATCATGCTAATCTTAGCAAGGTCTATAACCGCATCTAAGAGCAAATAACAACGAAGCAGTAGGTTGGTATAGGTCGCGCTCATAAAGTCGCTTAGAACGGCTCCTAGGAGCTCCTGCGGCCATCCTTTTAATGGGGCTGAGGTTGCACAGCTCGGATCTTATACGAATTGGTTTTTCAACTGCCCTGCATGTCAATGAATCTATCTATAGTTACACCGAAAGGGATCTTTGGGGGTGGGGGGTATGCTGCAGCGACCCTCTTGAGAAGCCATAAGTCTAGTTAGTAAAGTCGCTTAAAGTCTAATCCCAGACTTCCCATGGGCACTTCAATTAACCACTTAATGGCCAGATGCCCGCAGTGACTCTGACAAGTTGTACGGAGTTTCTGGGGGTTATAATACAACTCATAATACAATCGTACTTTTATAAAACACCAACCGTAGATAGAATGCGGTCTACAGCTGGTATTTTATGCTATTGGTGCCCAAGGCCGGACTTGAACCGGCACGGCTTACGCCACTACCCCCTCAAGATAGCGTGTCTACCAATTCCACCACTTGGGCATATTCTTGATTATTCGCTGGCAGACTCAGGTATTTCCTGCCTTAGCTCGGCGACCTCTTCCTCTGACACAGGAATGTCGGCGACAGCATCACTAGCCACTTCCGCTTCAGGCAGCCCTGTTTCCAGTACCTGCTGAACAGTTTCCAGTTCTGGGAAAAATGTATCTCCAACTTTCGCTTTATCCTTAGCTATCACTGCCAAACCAAAGCTTGTAATAAAGAATACAGTAGCGAGAATCCCGGTTGCTTTACTGAAGAAATTCCAGCCTCCAGCACTACCAAGCATTGTCTGTGATGCACCAGAACCAAAGGGTGCCCCAGCTTCTGCGCCCTTTCCTTGCTGTAGCAGGATCATGCCAATAATGGCCAATGCTGTCAGCAGGTGAATAATGAGTATGATCTTTTCCATTCGCTTAATTCAGCCAATCAATAGTTAAATAGAGTTATGCCCGCTTACAAATTTCGCTGAATTCCTCGGCATCCAGTGAAGCGCCGCCTACTAAAGCGCCATCAACATCTGGCTGCGAAAACAATTCAGCAGCATTAGCGGCCTTAACACTGCCGCCATACAATATCCGAGTTTTAGCACCAGAATCGCCTAACTGCTGACGAATTTCCTGATGCACTGCCTGCGCCTGTTTCGCACTCGCAGTTTTACCTGTACCAATAGCCCATATTGGCTCGTAGGCTATCACCGCCTCACAAACCGCGTCCAGACTACATCGATCTATCACCGCATCAATCTGAGCCGCAATAACAGACAGAGCCTCACCTCGCTCACGCTGCTCGAGAGTCTCACCTACACACAGCACCGGTATCAAACCGTCCTGCTGGGCTGCATAAAACTTTTCTGCAACCTGCTGGTTACTTTCTCCGTAACGACTGCGCCGCTCGGAATGACCAACAATAACATACCGACACCCAAGCTCACGTAACATGCCACTAGCTACTTCGCCAGTGAAAGCGCCAGACTGGTACTCAGAAACATTCTGAGCGCCAACTGAAATACCAGATCCTTCTACGCTGGCGGCCACCAACGGTATGTACACATAGGGCGGGAAAATAGCAACTTCTGCCTCACATCGCGTTTCAAGTAAACTGGCAATGAGCGCGACAATCGATTCACGATTGCCATTCATTTTCCAGTTGCCTGCCACCAGAGGATGACGCATATCTAATGTTTTCCCGGCCCCGAAAAAGGGGCGCAATCTTAGCTGAGTTACAATCAACATACAACAATAGCGCGGAGCAAAATCCTGTAAGATCCGACACACATTGATGTCAGGCTATTACAAGCAATATGGAGCAAGCCCCAACAAAACAGATGGCTCTCTAACCCACCTCACTCTCAACTACACTGGCCACTTGGTTAACCAGCTTTTTGACCAGACCTGCATCTTCCGCTTCAACCATGACCCTTACCAACGGTTCCGTGCCTGAAGGCCTCAATAATACCCGACCGCTATCTACCAACTCATTTTCTGCAGCGACAACAGCCCGCTGAATAGCCGGGTTATTCTCAATATTAAATTTTTGTTTGATGCGCACATTAATCATGCTCTGAGGGTATTTTTTCATCCCTTTTTTGAGCGTATTCAACGGCAAATCTGTTTCCCGCATAGCATTAAGCACCTGCAAGGCAGCCACCACGCCATCGCCCGTAGTCGTCAGATCACTACAGATAATGTGACCAGAACTTTCGCCACCGAGTTGCCACTGATTCTCCCGCAGAGCTTCAATCACATATCGATCACCCACATTGGTACGCACAAAAGGTATACCTAAATCACGCAGTGCAATTTCCATCCCGAAGTTAGTCATCAGGGTGCCCACAACGCCGCTGCAACCACCATGCTGATGACGGTGCTTGGCAATGACAAAGAGCAGCTCATCGCCATCGACGGTGTGCCCCTTATGGTCCACAAATAAAACCCGATCGCCATCGCCATCGAGAGCGATACCCATGTCCGCCCCCTCCCTCACCACGGCATCCTGCAACAGCGCTGGCTGGGTCGACCCACAGTTTTCATTGATATTAAATCCATCCGGCTCAACGGCCATCTCAACCACTTCCGCACCGAGCTCCCTGAAAACATTGGGGGCTGTGTGATAGGTGGCTCCATTGGCACAGTCCACAACAATTTTCAGGCCTTCCAACGTACTTCCGGATGGCAGCGTACCTTTACAAAATTCAATGTACCGCCCAACAGCATCGCTTACTCGATGGGCTTTCCCCAACTTGCTAGATTCCTCTGTCACCAGATCTTTCAGCAAGTAACTTTCTATAGCCTCCTCCACATCATCAGGCAACTTAAAGCCGTCTCCACCGAAAAATTTGATGCCATTATCATAATAAGGGTTGTGCGAGGCGCTGATCACAATGCCCGCCTGAGCACGAAAAGTTCGGGTGAGATAGGCAATTGCCGGCGTCGGCATGGGCCCAAGTAACGCAACATCAACGCCGGCGGCGATCAACCCCGCTTGCAGCGCAGACTCAAACATATACCCGGACACCCGAGTATCTTTTCCCATCAGGATCAGCTTCCGGCCTTTCGTCTGCTCACTGAACACCTTACCGGCAGCCCAGCCCAGCTTCAGCACGAAGTCTGCAGTAATGGGGCTAGTGCCGACTCGACCACGAATTCCATCTGTGCCAAAAAAACGTCTACCCATCTTTTCGTTCCTCAACAGCATTCATTATTTTCAACATATCTACGGTAGCAGCCACATCATGGACCCGAAGAATTGCAGCCCCCTGCTGAGCAGCAAGCATGGCCAATGCCACACTACCAACCAGGCGTTGATTCACGGGCTTATTGAGAATTTCACCAATCATGGATTTTCGTGATACCCCCACCAACAACGGAAAGCCCAGCGCACTCAGATCTGATATAGCGCGAAACAAGGTTAGATTGTGCTCCAGAGTCTTACCAAAGCCAAACCCGGGATCCAGTACAATTTTGCAGCGATCAATCCCTGCATCCTCACAGGCATGAGCACGGGCCAGTAGAAAATCGCTGACCTCTGCCACCACATCCTGATAACGGGGGCTCTGCTGCATAATCTTCGGCTCTCCAGCCATATGCACAAGGCAAACAGGAAGGTCCGTTGAGACAGCCGCCTCTAAGGCACCATCGCGCTGCAGAGCACGCACATCATTAATCATCGATGCTCCGGCGCTCGCTGACGCCTGAATAACCTCTGGAGTACTCGTATCCACTGAAACCGGCACATCAAAACGTGCGGCAATAGCCTCTACAATAGAAACCACCCTATCCAGCTCTTCATCAACAGCCACTATCGCTGAGCCCGGGCGAGTTGACTCTCCACCCACATCAATAATATCAGCGCCCTCAGCCAGAAATGCCTCCACGTGCTTCAGTACCCGAGACAGATCCAGACAGCCGCTACTGCCATAGAGCTGGCCGCCATCGGAAAAAGAGTCTGGAGTAGCGTTAAGCACCGCCATAATACAAGGAGAGGAAAGGTCGAGCTGGTACGGACCGAGGTTCATCTAAAATCCCGGAAAAAGTGACATAAAGTAAAGTAATTCATCGAAACGAAACAACCCCCCGGCACTGAGGCCGGGGGATAGAGTTAGTGTTCTTTAGCAGGGCCGCCCACAGCGCCCCTATCATCAGAATCACCTTTTTCCTGACCACCGGGCCGGCTACCAAAATCCTCATCACGCCAATCGTGAGGTGGCCGCACAGGACGACGTGACATCAAATCGTCCACTTGGTCTGAATCAATGGTTTCATATTCCATCAATGCATCCTTCATAGCATGGAGGATATCCATATTATCTTTCAGGATTTTCACTGAGCGAGCGTAGCAATCGTCCAGCATCCTACGTACTTCAATATCAATTTCCCTGGCAGTATCTTCGGAGTAAGTGGATTGCCCCGCTCCAGGCATCTGGGACTCTTCCTCCCCATACATCACTGGCCCCATTTTGTCAGACAGCCCCCAACGCACCACCATATTACGCGCCATCTGAGTGGCTCGCTCAATATCATTGGAAGCACCCGTAGTGACGCCATCAGGACCATGAATCAACTCTTCAGCGATCCGCCCACCAAACAGGCTACACAACTGGCTGTCAAGCTGACGCTTGCTGAAGCTATATTTATCTTCCTCTGGCAAAAACTGGGTCACTCCCAGCGCCCTGCCACGGGGAATAATTGAGACTTTATGTACGGGGTCGTGCTCCGGTACAGACCGACCAATAATGGCATGGCCAGCCTCATGGTAAGCCGTATTTTCCTTTTCTTTCGCCGACATCGCCAAGGAGCGACGCTCGGCTCCCATCATGATTTTGTCACGTGCTTTCTCAAACTCTTCCATGGTCACAATGCGCTTATTGGCTCGAGCCGCAACCAAAGAAGCCTCGTTGATCAGGTTGGCCAAATCGGCACCAGAGAAGCCGGGGGTGCCCCGCGCCACAATACCGAGGTCAACTTTTTCATCCAAAGGCACCTTCCGCGCATGCACTTTCAATATCTGCTCACGCCCACGAATGTCTGGTAAACCTACATATACCTGGCGATCAAAACGACCGGGGCGCAGCAATGCCTTATCGAGCACATCGGGCCTGTTCGTGGCAGCAATGACAATAACCCCTTCATTTCCTTCAAAACCATCCATTTCTACCAGCAGCTGATTCAAGGTCTGCTCACGCTCGTCGTTACCGCCACCATAACCACCGCCACGATGACGACCCACAGCATCCAGCTCATCGATAAAGATAATACAGGGAGACTGTTTTTTGGCCTGATCAAACATATCTCGAACACGAGAGGCGCCCACACCGACAAACATTTCTACAAAATCAGAACCGGAAATAGAAAAAAACGGTACCTTGGCTTCGCCCGCAATGGCTTTGGCAAGGAGTGTTTTACCGGTCCCGGGCGGGCCCACCATCAACACACCTTGTGGTATGCGGCCACCGAGACGCTGAAAACGAGAAGGATCTCGCAGGAAGTCCACCAGTTCATGGACATCTTCTTTTGCCTCATCAACACCAGCCACATCAGCAAAGGTGGTACTGATTTGATCTTCACCCAATAATCGAGCCTTACTTTTACCAAAAGCCATGGGGCCACCACGACCACCGCCGCCCCCACCCTGCATCTGACGCATAAAGAACATAAAAATGGCCAGAATTAGCAATATAGGGAAAGAGGCCACCAATAACTGAGTCCACAGACTCTGTGTCTCTGGCTCCTGCCCTACAACTTCGACGTTATTATTGAGCAAGTCTGTCATCAAACCAGAGTCAGGCGCATCTGGGCGAGTCGTTTTGAACATACTGCCATCAGCGCGCTTCCCTTCGACAGTAGTGGGCCCTTGAAGAACCACACTGTCAACACGACCAGTTTGTACTTCTTCAATAAAAGAAGAATAACTGATGCTCTTATCCTGAGCAGGAGGACTGAAATTCTGGAATACTGACAGCAACACCGCGGCAATAATCAGCCACAACACAAGATTTTTCGCCATGTCGTTCAAGTAAATATCCTCATCTGATACACCACCGACTATCAGCAGTATTATTGGGCTGCGTCACAATGGCAAACCCAGTTAAATTAATTAATCCTGACGCTTTAACCCTTTGGCCACCAAGTAAACCTCTCGAGACCGAGGTCGTGAAGCATCGGGCTTGCGCGTCACCACACGCTGAAATCTACCCCTCACCTGATGTAGAAGTTCGTCAAATCCCTCTCCATGGAACACTTTGGCAACAAAATCGCCGTCAGGTTTCAATATTTGACAGGCTAATTCCAGTGCCAGCTCAACCAAATACATAGCCTTGGGTTGATCCACCGCCCTCATACCACTCATATTGGGGGCCATATCCGAAATTACAAGGTCTGCAAGATTGTCACCAAGCGCATCAAGAATCTCTTTTAGCACCGACTCCTCAGTGAAATCTCCCTGCACAAAATCAACGCCGGCGATACTATCCATCAGTAAAATATCGGAAGCCACCACACGGCCCTTATTGCCCACCAACTTTACCGCCACCTGCGACCAACCACCAGGTGCTGCGCCCAAATCGACGACTGTCATGCAAGGCTGAAACAAGCGGTCTTTGTTGTCCAGTTCGATCAATTTGTAGCTGGCACGAGAACGATAACCCTCCTGCTGGGAGCGTTTTACGTATTGGTCACTATTATGTTCCTGCAACCAACGCTGGCTGCTCTTTGAGCGTCCCATATCCACCTATTACCTGAGGCCAACCTACACATTGCCCCACAACCAAATTTTAACGTGTTACTATTTTTACCACAGCTAAATTCGCTTAAACCCAGCAATTATAAGAGCCTTAGGCAAATATTAGCGCATAGATACCGTATTCAGGATAGAATGCGTGCCGTTTTGAAGGGTAGCTATTCTATGACACTTTCCAATAATGACAAAAAACACCTGCGACGATTGGGTCACAACCTGAATCCCGTTGTTACTGTTGCTGGAAACGGTTTAAGTGAAAATGTACTGACTGAAATCGACCGCGCACTCAGCGATCACGAGCTAATCAAAGTAAAGTTGGCTGTGGGCGACAATGAAACCAAGCAACAAGTCATTGGCACTATATGCGAGAAGCTTCGAGCTGAAGCCGTACAATCCATTGGCCATATCGTGTTGCTACTGAGAAAAGCCGACAAACCAAACCCCCGGTTATCCAATCTGCTCCGATAGACCATATCTACCATTCACAAGAGAAAAACTCGAATAAATGGTTCGGATAAATAGACTGATACTGGGAGCCACGGTTTTATACAGAAAATTAGCTCGCCATCACTTTCAACACAAACCCGATACCCAGTGAATTGTTCAAACGCTACAAATGCTTCACATCATCAATTTCATATTCGACCTCTCCAGAGGGCGTTTTAACCACAACCTCATCACCAACCTCCTTCCCAATCAATGCTCTGGCAATGGGGGACTGGTAGGAAATTTTATTGGCTTTTACGTCCGACTCATCATCGCCAACAATTTTATAGGTTACTGTTTCATCGGTTTCCAAATTAATAATGTTGACGGTGCAACCAAAGATGACCTTGCTCCCTTCCTTGATTGCGCTAATATCAATAATCTGGGCATGGCTAAGCTTGCCTTCAATGTCCTGAACACGACCTTCAGCAAATCCCTGCTGCTCACGAGCAGCGTGATACTCCGCATTTTCCTTAAGATCACCGTGCGCCCGAGCTTCAGCGATAGCAGCAACAATCCGCGGACGCTCCACTTTTTTTAGGTTATCCA
>Ga0115552_1002812_pt1 | contig 9888 bp, 7 predicted proteins | sample COGITO_mtgs_1103_3_FD_87178 | JGI IMG/M metagenome (GOLD analysis project Ga0115552, IMG submission 87178) | Pelagic marine microbial communities from North Sea - COGITO_mtgs_110328 | ecosystem: Environmental > Aquatic > Marine > Epipelagic | place: Germany:Helgoland, sampling site Kabeltonne...
GTAGCCTAATCCCCAAGCCACAGAACCTATCGCAAGAACTTCAATCATCATCATCCTAGACAAAGTATCCTGAGTTCCTCCAATTACTCTATGAATAGCAACTTCTCTTCTTCTCTGCTCTAAAGAAAGTTGTAATCCATAAAGCAATACAACAAATGAAAGTGCCACTATGGGTATTACTAGGATATAATCGAAGACTTGGATTATACCCAAGAAAATATTAAGGAAAGTTATTGAACCTGAGATTAGATCCACATATTCTACAGATATCAGAATTATCTCAGAACCATTACTAACTTCAAAATAACGAGGGACTGAAGATTTTTCAGTACCTGTTTCATTACCATTTGAATCATATACTGGAACATCACCTTGTGTTGATTCCAAATTATCTTGCAAATCACTGAGCCAATCTGTTGCGTCACGGGTTGAAGATGTTGGTAGTTGAGTTCTATCTACTGATACCCCCAAATATCCATGGTCATTCTGCATGAGTATTCTTTTCTGCTCATCAGTAAGTACAGAATCTGTAACCATTATTGGATTGAAAAGTAATGTAGGATTTCCAAAACTCTCTTCATAAATTGCTGCAAGTGTAAGATTAGTTACCGTAAAAGTGTCTTTACAAAATAATCTTTCAACCTCATAATTAGGGTCAAGAATAGTTTCACATTCTTCAAATGCATCTACTGCATCACGAATCTCATAGGTTTCTGTAACGTAAGAAAATGTAAGACTATCTATCTTCTCATTTATATCGATGCCTGCCGCACTAGCTATCTTTGATGGTAGCACAACTGACCTATTGGTTTCGGCATCCAAAGCAGTAGAAGGCCAATCTCCAAATATTACAGAATTTGCATGCCTCTCACCGAGTTCACCGTCCCAAATACCGTCACCATAGAATCTTATTGTACGCTGATCGTTAATTGGTGGCCCATTTTCTGACGCTTCAGTATAATCCCAACTTACATTTGACCAATCAGATGTTGTACTATTAATCAACTCCACATTCAAAGGTTGAGGATTGGCGAAATCAGAATCAAAAAATCCAGAAATACGTATTCCCTGACGTCCAAAAACAAGACCACAGTCAGAGAATTCATCTCTATCAGTAATGTCATCACAAAATGATTCCCATACGGAAGAGTCATTGGTTCGACCTTCCCAATTTCCTGTTGGATCTTCTTGGAAATCTATCTTTGCGTCAAATACATCGTTCCCAAGTGAAGCTTGGAAAAATGTTTGATTGAGTCCTACTGCATATCCCAAAACAGTAGTCATCACAAGAGATGCAAGGAATACACCAGCAAAAATTGCTAATCCTCTTTCCCTTCCTCTCCATGCACTCTGAATTGCTAAACGTAAATTGTTAGGAGCAGCTAAAATATTTTGTCCGAATGATTCTTGCCACCCGTATATCCGTTCTCTCCATGAACGTTTTTCGAAATTAAGATTGGGGTCAGAAAGGATCGTCAGCGATAGTTTAAAAAGACGGAATCGCTTAATGCCCACTTTAATAAAAGCAATGGAAATCATTACTAATATCCATGATATTATCATAGTAGGAATAACTTCTGAAAACAATGTATTCAAATCCATTAGTTCACCTCCTCGATTCCCCATGCTGAACGGATATCTGATGCTGCGGTAAGTCCATCTTTCAGCAATAACATCCTATCAGCCATAGAAGCTTGTAGAGGATCATGAGTTACCATAAGAATTGAAATTCCATCTTCACGACAAAGATCTTGGAAAAGATGAATGATTTCTTTTGCACTTTTAACATCAAGGTTTCCAGTTGGCTCATCTGCGAGTATTAATGATCTAGATCCAGAAATCGCACGTGCAACTGCAACTCTCTGTTGTTGGCCACCTGATAATTGATCAGGGATAAAATTCATCCTATCGCCTAACCCTACTCTTTCAAGTGCGCTACGGGCTCTAGTTTCTGCTTCAGAAGTTGGAACACCAGATAATTCTAAACTAAAAATTACATTATCAAGTGCAGTTAATCTCTCAACAAGATGAAAATCTTGGAAAATCCATCCTACTCCTTTTCTGCGAACATCTACGACTTTATTTGGTGATTTAGTCCCATATTCGAAAGATCCCAAATTGATTTTGCCCGAGTCGCCTTCAAGTAAGCCACCGATAATATTCAATAAAGTACTCTTTCCACATCCACTGGGACCCATCAAACTGACTAATTCTCCTTTTTCGACTTTGAGAGTTATGCCCTTTAGAACTTCGAGCCTTCTGCGCCCTGAACCGAAGCCTTTTTTCAGTCCATCGACATAAAGCATAACCCACAAGCGATTTGAATTCTTTTTTAATGTCTGTCTATTTATGAATAACATTTTCTTGTAAAAGTTCTAAAGATACTATCTGTAATGTTTCTTCATGTGTAGCTTCTAATACTACAGGGCAGGCAACACCCAAATGGTATGCATCTTGCCATGTTTGGGCACAAACACACCACCTATCTCCTGGTTTTAGGCCTGGGAAATTGTATTGAGGGGCAGGGGTAATCAAGTCATTCCCTCTCGATAAAGCAAAGTCTAGAAAATCTCTGGTAACCACACAACAAACAGTATGAAGACTACGATCATTTCTATCAGTATTACAACAACCATCTCTGAACCAACCTGTCAGAGGATCAATTGAACAAGTTTCTAATTCGGTACCTAGAACATTAAATGAGGGGAGCATAATAATCGTTTTCCTATTCTTCAAAAAGTAAGTCATAAGCATTCGATAAAGCTATACCATGAGCCTCTGGACTCAAGATTTCTCTAACATGTTCTATTAGTTTTAAATTAGGCTTTCTAGGTTCTCCTAGATTTCTTTTCCAATCTGTATGTATTCTCTCAATGGCATCAACCCAGGCCCTTAATTCGCCTACTGGAAGCAGATTTGCATTAGGAATTATTTCATTATGAGCTGCTGAATCTGAAGCAATAACTCGGCATCCTGCTGCCATTGCTTCGGCAGGAGGATATCCAAAACCCTCCGATACACTTGGAAACAATAGCGCATCAGCATACTGAAATGTTGCAACAAGTTGATCATCTGTTACTCTTAAATCACTGCCGATGTTAACTACATTTATTTCATTAGAAACTTCAGGAGGTAAACAAGACATTATCGTATCTATCAAGTGTAATCTTTTCCTAGGCTCATTACTTCCGACGGTAACTAACAGGCATTTTCCAGGATTATAAAATTCAGAAATTATTTCTGAAGACTTAGGATTATTTTCTGGGTTCCAATAATCGACATCTATTTGATGTCGAACTAAAGCGGTTAATTTACCAGGAAACAGGCGTTTAACTTCTTGACGAGTAGATTCAGAGATACATATCAATAAATCTGCTCTCTTAAGACCTTCTTTCAGTTTCCTAATATCCATCTTTCGAACAAAATTAGGGTTCATATCACCTACTTTGATTGTATTATTCTCTACAATAATTTTTCTTGGTTGAATATGAAATAAATCATGTACAGTTACTGCTACTGGAATTTTACAGTTTTTGGGGACTAAATGTGCTTGTTCCTGGTCAGTAATATGTAACAAATCTGCAGTAGAGGATTGTGTTAGAGATTCTACTAGGGAGGGGTGTTTATACCATCTGTTCCAAACTCTAGAAAGGATTTGTGTTTTTGTTTGATACTCAATAATTCCAGCTTTAGTCCAATCTTTAACAAGCGTCTTTTCTAATAATGAAACTACTGCTTCATGAGCACGACCAAGCCCAGTATTGGACTCTAAATTTGCTCCTCGAGCAAGTAAAACGCGTCTTACCACAGTACACGTCACAGCGTATCTGCCTTAAACGAGAACGGGAGATGGAGTATCAGATGTCGAGTTATGCGGGGCAAGGTATGGACGCCAAACCCCGACTTCTGGTAGTGAAAGGAAGCTTTTCGGTAATGGGAGGAGCGGAAAGAGATATTCTAAGAAATCTACCATTTCTAAAACAATTATTCACGATTCAAGTAGCAACATTAGACGTAGTAAGTGAATTAGAATTGTTATGTCAAGAACTTAAATTCCCCTTACTAAAACCAAATAGATATTGGGAAGTCCCAAAAGATCCATTATCGATTATTAGAGATTCTGCTACTGATTCAAGTTTGAAATTTTGGAAAGAAATCGAGGGACTTGATGAGGCTATTTTAGAGTCTGATATGATTCATATCATTAGTGGAGATGGTTCTCTTTCAATTATTGATTTGATTCCTAAATCAATACCTATTCATCTGCATCTCCTAGAACCTCATAGAGGATTACATGAAGACGTCCTTCATAGAAAGATAAATGGTAAGCCAAAGAGAAATCTTACATTAACAAAAGCCTTGTTATCCAAAGCAAGGAAGAGAGATATATCTATGATTAAAAAATTATCATCTAGAGAAAAATCATCAATAAGTGGAAATTCAAAATATACTGTTTCAAGGATAAAAGAAATTTATGATATCGAGGCAGGATTATTGTGGCCCAGTATATCTTTTGATGAGTTTTCATCAGAACCACAAAATGATGAAAAAGAGAACTTTGACGAGATTTCAAAACCCTACATAGTCAATATTGGAAGAGCAAGCTGGGCAAAGGGAACTTGGGAAACTATCTCAATGCTAGAAAATACAGGTTTATCGATGGCACATGTAGGAGGAGGGAGTTCAGAGGAGATAAATCAGTTAATTTCACATGCTAAATCTTGTAATGTAACAGTTTGGTTTGCTCCTAGGTTAACTCAAAACGAATTATCAGGTCTATTAAGAGGCGCGAGAGCGAGCGTTAGTATGGCTCATGGAGAGCCCTTTGGACTAACTCCAATTGAAGCTTTTTCAATAGGTACACCCGCTCTTTTTGTGAATGAAGGAGGATTTACTGATACAATTACCGATAGCGAGAATGGGAGACTTATCGATAGATCGGATACAAAAGAATGGGTTCATGCTTTAGAGCAATCCAGTGATATAAAAATAAGGAAAAAATGGGCAGAATCTGGTAAAGAGAGAATCAAATCATTGAATCTTACATGTGATATGCATGCAGACAGAATCTTCCAAATTTTTGAAAAATTTTGATAATCTAAATCTGAGATTTATTAGATGAATCCATCATTTTAAAAGAAATTATTACTGAAGATACGCCAATGATAACAAGGAATAAACTGACCCACTGATTAATGACAATTGAATTCATAAATTCAGGCCAAAGTGGTAAGATGTCCAGAGTTGATTCGCCCAGTGTTATTTTAGAGCCGATTGAACCAAGTATCATAATCGAAGTTAATCCAAATAAAGCAGATAACATCTGTAAATTAGCTAAAGCTGGATGATCCCATATTTCTGCACCATACCTAATCCTCCCTACGATGTAAGAAGAAGTAAAACCAATTGCTATACCCGAGAAAATGAATTTATTGTAGAATATTGCACTTCCAGTAGGATCTGAAACTGAGTAATAACCTGAAAACATAGCTAAAGGAAGTGTTACTAATGTCAGAATTGAGGCCGCATATGAAGCCTTATCCAAAGTTGATTTAGATGATTCTAGATTTGAAACTCTGTTAGATAACCAAGCAAGGATAGCACAAATTCCCATCAAAGTTCCTGCGCCTGCTGATAATCCTACGATCATATGATGAAATGGTATTGCATACATCATTGCTCACCTCGAGATAGATCCGGGTCAGCAACCCATTCTTTCTCTACTGGATCCCATAGCCAACCTGGATTTTCATCAGACTTTATCAATCGGGACCAATAGTCATTATTTTGCTGAGAGATAGTTTCTTCGACTTCATTCGTATTATCGACTAGATTGCTAACACCTCTAGGTGAGAACCAAGTTTGTAATGATAACATAAATCCAAATATAATCATTATAATTGAAAATGATTGAAGTTTCGCACCTAAAGAAGTACCATCGAAATATGGATCTGAGGTTCCAATAGATAACCATGGCATCTGATTACTAAATTCACCCATAGATGCAATTATCTGGTATTCTATTCTTGTATCTCCAAGAGTTGCAGGAATCGAAACTTCCCACTCTTGATCAGATATCATCTCCACAGATGCTTCATGAGATTGTGATTCGCCAGGAAGTCTCCATAGGACTGACAATGAATCTGTGTTCACAGTTCTAATAATAATTGCAGATGAATCTCCGGACACTCTTTCATCGGGAGAAACCCAACCTTCTTCGAGTGTAGGATAGTTTTCAGGGATAGGTTCGATATTAACAATAAAACCATCTGTTTCACCAATAAACGCCTTATTATCGTGATTATACATAGAACCATGATGAATAGATGCAAATATTTCTTTCTGACCTTCTTCCATTGGAGCCAGAAGTACCCAACTAACTGTAACAGTGTTTTCAGAAGAAACAATTTCTACATAATTTGAAGTTCCACCATTAGGATCTTGGATAATTTGCCAACCATAATCTTCAGGATGATCATTATTACCATTCTTTGAGCCTAATAGGAATATACCAATTAAATCATTATTCGATAACTCCATTCCACTAACTGATATTGAAACTTCAGTAGCAGTTCCAGAAAATGCAGTGGATTTCATATCTATTTGGATTTCTGCTGGTGAAGGAGAAGAAAGACTAGGATCACCATGGCAAGATCCTCCACAGGTAAAATCTCGATTGCTATCCCCTTTACCTCCAGGATTAGCAACACCTGAAGAAGTTGCTAAAAGTAAGGTAAGAATAATACTCACAACTATAATTCTAGATTTCATATCATTGACCTCCTTTTTCTAATTTGTAGATTCATCCCAATACTCAATAAGGCCAACATTAGGAATATTATAGTCAATGGTATCGATAATATGGTAATGGAACCTGTCGGAGAGTCATCAACAGATGTAGTAGCTGATGACGCATCAACACCTACCGTATTAGTTCCATTTTCTATCCATAATATCTCATTATCATCAAACATTTGAGTAACAGAATAATATAAGTTCGATGCAATTGGAGCCGTATGACTCCAACTATTCTCAGTAGTCACTCCTACAAGTCTCATATCCTCTAAAGATTCAGTTGGAGATGAGGAAAGATATATTCTATATTCATCTGAATTACCACTCCATGATAACTCTACATCTGTACCACTAACTTCCCCAACCAATGAACTAACCATGAGTACTGGACCAAGAACTAAGATATCTTGCATTGTTATTGAAGACCCTAAATCATCTGTAACTGTTAATTTTACAGAGTGGGTACCTTCTCCAATTAATACTTCAATATTAGAACCAGAATGATGTAGGTTATTTATTTGCCAAGACCAACTAATTATTGAACCATCAGGATCTAGAGATGATGTACCATCGAACTTAATCATTGACCCAGATAAAGATATCTCAGGAATTGTAGACCATGATGGAATAGGTGGTAAATTAGAAATCGTAATCGTTTCTGAAGCATGACTGGTCAAACCCCAAGGGTCTCTAACTGTTACTGTTACTTCCCACACTTGTCCTGCCTCTAGTCTTTCAGAAGTGATTAAAGATTGATCATCTAAATCTGGAACTTGATACCCATTACGAGACCATGTTAAATCGAAGAATAACGGTTCATCGTCGGGATCAGTGGATGATGCTAGAACTACAAGTGATTCTAAAGAATTAGCAATTCCTAATTCAGGGAATGATGAAGGCTCACCGATATATCCAGATACTCCTGCACCTAATTGGATAACGGGCACCTCAGGAGCCCCGTTCTCAATCACTCTTGATTGAGTTGTCATACCATATCCTAGGCTATCTCCATCTCGAGGAATTACTTGTACGGTCCAATGTTGATCGCGATATACATTCTCAGAAGAAATAGTAGTTAAGCCATCAAATTCTGATACGCGTTCGCCATTGACAAACCAATAAATCTCACTTCCTGATTCTAAATCTCCGTCTAAATCAAAATACTCCCAAACTACTGAAAGATCCTGATTACCAATTAAAGCACCTTCAGGTAACATGGTTATAGAAGTCAATTCAGGAGGGCTATTGAGAATCGTGATACTATCTGCATCGGTCCATTCTGACCAAATTAAAGAATCGGATACACGAGCACTGGCATACCATACTTCTTCTTTTGAGGTAGCATCAGAACTGACCCATGTAAGGTCGTTGAATGCTGAAACTTGTATTCCATCACGATACCATCTTATCTCTGTTCCAGCAAGATCATCACCATCAGAATCAAACCATCCAACTACCACTTGCAAAGAATCATCCGTATAGGCATTAGAACCTTGAGAAATGTAAGCACTAGATGTTGGCGCGTTATTGGAAGAACCAATAATAATCAGACCCGTAGATTTGATTAGACCGAAGGATTCCCCGTCATGAGGAATTACACTAGATTCCCATTGGTCACCTGAACGAATCATTAACGAAGAGACCGTTAAAGAGTCATCAAGTTCAGTGATTCTCACACCATCAAGATACCAACGTATCTGAGTATCCTGTTGATTATCACCATCTAAATCAAAATAATCATAATCAAGAGATAAGTCATCACTGTCTAAAGGATCAGATGGAGAGACCTCAAGATTCCTAGCTATTGGTACTGTATTCCCTATATTTACTAATTCAAGAGAAACTGTCTCACCATTATCTTCTCCATCAGAAGGAGTTACTTCGACTCTCCACTGTTGATTCTTTGATATCCAAACATTTGGTACTGCTTTCATATCATTAATTTGAGCAATTTGGAGACCATCTCTAAACCATCGAATCGTTGTACCTTGTTCAGAGTTACCATCATCATCATTGAAATCATAATCGACTGCTAGTCCTGTTTCTTTAGTAGGATTTGATGGGACATAATATACATTGGTAGCAGTTGGAGGATTATTGGTACTACCTGATGCTTCAGGTAAATTCCAAGAATTAGTACTCCAACTGTCTCCCTGATTATTCCCATTACCATTACCGTATAGTACTGCTAAATCAAAAACAACGGTTCCTGATCCTGATGGAGGAGATGTCCAAGTCGCTGACCATGAACGAGAAGATGTCCCATCATGAGTTAATTCACTACCAACTTGCTTGACATTAGTGCCTAAATTACTCCATGTACCTAATATTGCTTGGCCACTAGAATGTGTTGCAATTATATTGAATCCTCCAGTTCCAGGGATATGTGGACCCCCATCCCATGAAAGACTGTAAGATGTATTCGCAGTATATCCTGATGAAGGAAGGCCGTTTAGTGTGACACTCATAGAAGCACTAGCGCCATGACAAGTACAACCTGACGATGCACTTCCCGTTTTCCCTGTTGCATTTGATTGAGCAGTTTGGGCTGTCGATATTAGAAACAAAACAACAAGAAAGACTGCTAGGCGGCGGCGCATCATAATTACCTCATGATAAGGTTATGCTGAATAAGTTACGCCAACGGAAGAGTCATTCACTCCGTTGCATTGATGGATAGGTTATGTTTCGCACTACTATGAACACTGTAAATTCAGTTGCAATAATAGGCGCAGGGAACATGGGCTCTGGTATCGCCCAAAAGTCTGCGCAAGAACTATTTGATGTACAAATGGTTGATCGTGAAGAGAAGTGGGTGAATAGAGGGCAACAGATAATTTCTGATTTTCTTGATGAAGCGATTGAGAGAAGAATTTTTCGTTCAGAACAAGTTGAAGATATTAAGAGTAGGATAACTGGCGTTGTCGGAACAGAAAATGTAGATCCTAATACGGACTTGGTTATAGAGGCGGTATTCGAAGACTTTGACATTAAAACAACTGTTTTTAATATTCTAGATGAGGTATGTAATGAGAAAACAATATTGGCATCTAATACGTCTTCTCTTTCTGTAAATGAATTAGCTAAAGCTAC
>Ga0115552_1002832_pt1 | contig 9840 bp, 7 predicted proteins | sample COGITO_mtgs_1103_3_FD_87178 | JGI IMG/M metagenome (GOLD analysis project Ga0115552, IMG submission 87178) | Pelagic marine microbial communities from North Sea - COGITO_mtgs_110328 | ecosystem: Environmental > Aquatic > Marine > Epipelagic | place: Germany:Helgoland, sampling site Kabeltonne...
AGCTTTTACATTTTCAACAGATGGTACAAAATTTTTTACAGTACATGAAGTAGATAGAGTAAGATGGGATACTGGTGTATGGCATAATGATGAATTTGGTCCTACTAGATATCCTGGTGCTATAAATGATAGTATTAAATCATCTTATACTATAATAGAACACAATTTAACAACAGCTTTTGACATATCTACCATTCAAACAACAGGTTTATTTGAACTTAATGGTGAAACAGGTACTACAACAGACATTGGTTTAGCTAATGCAATTCCACAAAAATACAACCATTCAGGAAAAAAATTAGATTTATTAGATTTACCTTCTCCTGAAGGATCTCCTCTACATGTTAGAAGCATAACTTTTAATAAAAAAGGAACTAGAATGTATCTATTAAGTAGAATGACTAGTAAATCACAACCATTTGGATTTCGTTTTAAACAAGGAGGATGGGGAACTTTTGGAGACCCTAATAGTGGTTGGCTTCCTGGAATAGCAGTGGCTGATCCAGTTCTTGAACGACAGGGTCCTAGAATATGGGAATATAAATTAACAATCCCATTTGATATAACATCAGCCAAGTATAAAAAATCTAAAGCTTTAGCAAAATCAGGAGGAATATTAGAACAAATGGACTTACGTAATGACAGTGCTCCAGGCACTATAACATACGATGATAGAGTTGCTCTTCAAGCTTTAAGATTTTCCAAAAATGGAAGATATGTGTATATTGCAAATTCAGGTACAGGACCTACTGCAGGAGGGTTTGATAATAGAGCTCTTTCAAGACTTAATTTAAGTAACATATTTAAACCAACAGAAAATAAAATTCAATTTCAAGGTTCACATTTAATTTATGAAAATGAATATCAATGTACAGTAGATGAATATGAATTTAATGATACATTAAATATTTCAGCAAGAAAAATTAGAACCCAAGATTCACATGAATTAGCTGACTTTACAACATCTTCACTTTTTCAACCTTATGTTACAACAGTTGGTTTATATAATGAACAAAATGAATTATTAGTAATTGGTAAACTTGGTCAACCAGTTAGAACTTCTAATGAAATTGACACTACTTTTGTACTTCGTTGGGATACTTAAAATAATTCATATTTATAAATAAAAACATCATGCCTACTAATAGAACAAATTTAAAAAATTATTTCCAAAAAGGAGACAAACCCTCAGCTTTACAATTTGCGGAATTAATAGATGGTAATTTAAACTTAGAGGATGGTGGAACTGTTGCAGGACAAACTAATTTTACAAAACCTATAACAGCAAGTATCATTAGTGCAAGTGGAACAGTTTTTGCTAGTGATTTTCAATCAGCAGGAGAATCAAGCCAAACAATAACTTTTAATGATAATTTAAACGTAACTGGTTCATTCTCAATGAATGGACCCACATTTGATATTAATGCTTCTAGTGTAGTAACAATTGATGGGACACAAATTACATTAACTACAACACCTACAGATGGTGTTATTACATTACATTCAGCCCATACAGCGGGACAAGCAATTCTTATAGATGCAAATGCAAATGCAGGTTCTATATTGGACATTGATGCAGGTATTTTAGATATAGATGTACAAGGAGTCACTACAATAAATGCAGGGGATGTAACTATAACTAGTCCTCAAATAAGTTTACAAGGAAATGTAACAGCTTCAGGAACTATAACAACTTCAGGATCTATAGTACACGGAAATGTAAGCGCAAGTGGAAACATAGTTGCATCAGGATTCATTTCAGCAAGTGGTAGACTTCAAACATTATCCCACATTACAGCCTCAGGTAATATAAGTTCAAGTGGACATATTTCTAGTTCAGGTTTAATAGTAGCAGGAGGAGCACAAGTAGGAGCTCTTGTTGCAACAACTTTAGATACAGGTCAAGGAGCAAATGAGTTATTCGACATGAATCAAAATGTTACTACCACAAGTAATGTATTTTTTGGTTTTATTTCAGCTTCGGGAGATATAAGTGGAAGTACTATAATTGGTGAAAACATTCACTCATTAGGTCATATTACTGCTAGTGGTAGAATTCAAACATTGTCCCACATAACAGCATCAGGAAATATTAGTTCAAGTGGACACATTTCTAGTTCAGGTTTAATAGTAGCAGGAAGAGCACAAATTTTAGGAAATCTTGTAGTAGATAATTCTCAAACAGTAAATGTTGGAGCTTTAACTGCAACAACTATAAACACAGGTCAAGGAGCTACTGAAGTCCATTTAATGGATCAAAATGTTAGACAAGCGGATGCAGTTGTATTTGCTACAGTTGACACAGGTCAAGGTGCTAATGAGTTATTCGACATGAATCAAAATGTTACTACTACAAGTGATGTAACATTTAAAAACTTAACAATAACAGGAACAGGCTCACTTGCTGTAATAAGTTCAAGTAGAATTGATGGAAATGGTTATGGAAATATAGTAATTAGTGGTTCATTAATACCAGGTACAGATGATGTATTTGATTTAGGATCTGGTTCAAAAGAATGGAGCCAATTAGTTGTAAATACTATAACAGCTTCAGGTAACATTAAAGCTACAGGTACTTTAGCAGCAGGAGCTACAACAGTAGGAGCTTTAGTATCAACAACTATAAACACAGGTCAAGGAGTTACAGAAGTCCATTTAATGGATCAAAACGTTAGAGAAGCTGACGCAGTTGTTTTTGCAACAGTAAACACAGGTCAAGGTGCTAATGAGTTATATGATATGGATCAAAATGTTACTACTACAAGTAATGTATTCTTTGGATTTGTTTCAGCTTCAGGAGACATAAGCGGAAGTAATTTAGATGCAGGTGGAAATATAAGTGCAATAGGTCATATTACTGCTAGTGGTAGACTTCAAACTTTATCTCACATCACAGCCTCAGGTAATATAAGTTCAAGTGGAACTATGATTGCTAAAGCATTTGTAGAAACAGTTTCAACAAAAGCAGCAGCAGGTAGTGATTTAGCTGGTGCAGCAGCAGTAGATGCAACAAATGTAATATTTGCAACAACTGATGATGCAGCAAAAGGAGTCAGACTTCCTGCTTTAACTACTTTAGCTATTGGACAAACAATTACAGTACATAATGAAGCAGCATCAACTGCATTAAGGGTATATCCAGCAAGTGGTGATGTAATAGGAGGATTAGCAGAAGATGGGCACGCAACTGTACCTGCTAAAACAGCTGTAGTATTAACAAAACGAGATGCTAATAAATTTTTAGGATACTTTACAACTGTAATTGCTTAATAAGATAAATTTGGTTATTTAAAATAATCTTCGTACATTGCTTAAATGCAATGGAACTATCAAAACAAACACATACAAGAAATTAATGACCTTCCAGAAGGTGCATTTGGTTTTATCTATCAAACAACTCACATTCCAACAGGAAAAAGATACATTGGTAAAAAATCTTTAATTTATAATTTAAAGAAAAAATTAGGTAAAAAAGAAAAAGCCCTATGGGAAGGTAAAGGTCGCCCACCAGTATATAAAAGAGTATTAAAGGAAAGTGATTGGAAAACTTACTATGGATCACATGCATTTATTAAAGATGCAAATGATGATGATTTAGAAAGAACAATTTTACAAGTGGCTTTTAATAAAAAAGAACTCACATATTTAGAATGTAAATACCAATTTATATTAGAGGTTTTAGAAGATAAAAAATATCTTAATGATAATATATTAGGTAAGTTTTACGATAGAGACTTTAGATGAAAGAAGATTTATTAAAACAGTTATTAGAATCAATTTTAGGTAGAAGTAAATCTGCCCGTGGAGGAGATGAAGCTGTGTTTAATTGTCCATCTTGTAACCACCATAAGAAAAAACTTACGTTTAATTTATTATCTCAAAAATTTCAATGTTGGGTTTGTAATTATAAAGGTCATAGAGCATTTCAATTACTTAAAAAAGCGGGTGCACCTGGGGCTGCATTTGGAGCTTTAAAAGAAATCGACAAACAATATAATTTTAAACAACAAACCAAACAAAAAGTAGACGCTAATACCTTGCAATTTCCCCAAGGAGTAACACCTATAATGTCATCATCAGCGATTCTGTCGAAACATGCATTACATTATTTAGATCAAAGAGGAATCACTCAACAAGACATAGTTAAATATGATTTACATTATTGTGAAGAAGGTCCTTTAAGAAATATGGTTGTTGTTCCTTCATATGATAAAGATGGTTTTTTAAATTATTATGTAGGTCGTTCATTTGATAAAAACGCATACATTAAACATAAGTTGGCTTCCAGTACCAAGGACATAATTGGGTTTGAAATGTATATAAACTGGGATTTACCCGTGATTTTATGTGAAGGTGCGTTTGATGCTATGGCTATAAAACGTAATGCAATTCCTTTATTTGGAAAAAAATTATCTACAACTTTAATGAAAAAAATTATTAAAAGTAATGTAGAAAAAATATATTTAGCTTTAGATGAAGATGCTTTAAAAGATGCTTTTAATCATGCTGAAACATTTATGTCTTATGGAAAACAAGTTTACCTTATAGAAATGGGTGATAAAGACCCTTCTGAACTTGGTTTTAAATCTTTCACAAAATTACTACACACTGCAGTAAAACTTACTACTTCTACACTAATGAAGAAGAGGTTAGCCTTGTCATAAAGGTTTATATTTATTACAAAACTACGTAGTTGATGGAAAAGATAGCACTTTTACCTGGTGGGTTTAAACCACCTCATGCAGGTCATTATAATATGGCTAAATGGCTTATATCAAATACCGATGCAGACACTGTTATAGTTAAAGTTGGAGTAAAAATAAGAGATGGTATTAATCGTGAAGTAGCCCTTAAATTATGGGACCTTTATAGATCTACAGATCCTGACCCAATATCTAAAAAAATAGCTATTTTAGCTTCAAATTCAAATTCTCCAGTACAAGATGTATATGATTTTATAGAAAAAGAAGCACCTGAAGGATCTAAAATTTATTTAGGAATGGGAGAAAAAGATGTAAATGATAAACGTTTTAATAATATAGGAAAATTTGCAGAACCTAAAAGAATTAATTTTGAAATTAAATTAGTACCCCCTCAAACAGGAGGTATATCAGGTACTGAAATGAGAAATTTTGTAAAAATTAAAGATAAAGATAATTTTTTAAAATATATTCCTGATCATTTATCAAAATCAAATAAAGACAAAGCTTGGGGTATAATAACAGGTTTAGAAGAAGATTTATATAATCCAGAAGATAAAGTTTTAGATTATATGAGAGGTAGTGAATGGAAAGCAGGAATGCCTGATGGTCCTAAAGATGATAAAACTTCTCCTGTTATAAAATACCAAAGAGGAGGAATGTATAATGCTGCCACAGGACAAGGTGGAGCAGGAACAATGTATGAAAATAAATATTATTTAAATAATAGTAATATTCAAGGACAAGGAGCATTTGCTCAAGAAAATTATCCTGAAGGAACTGTAATAGATAAATTACATGATATCTTAGGACAAGGACAATATAATTTTTATGAATTAGGAAAAATGTATAACCATTCAGAAACTCCTAATTGTAAAAATATAATGAAAGATAATACTCGATATTTAGTAACTATTCAACCTGTAAAACAAGGAGAAGAACTTACAGCAGATTATAGACTACAACCTGATTTAGAACAACCTGAACATTTTTTAAATGAATTGGATAAATCAGATTTAAAATCAATAGATACTTATGCAGATAAACAATTGGATCCTTTTGATGTAGTATTAACTGATAAACATTTTTTTAATAGATTAAATGATCCTCGTAATGATAAAGAAATATCAAATGCTGAATTAATAGGGTTTTTTAAACGCTTAGCTAAAAAGAAAAAAGAATTATTTAATTTTTTAACTAAATATAAAGAAATAGTAGCATCAGATATTAGAACAAATATTAATATACCTTTTTTAAAACAAGCAGATAAAATAATTGCTAAAACAATTTTAAGAAAAAAAGATTTTCAAACATCTAATCCTCAATTATCATTAGAAAGAGATTTATCAGATAAAGAAAATATTAGTGAGGGTCCCCAATTTGGTGTTTTATATCATTTTACAGAATTCTTATCAGATGTTTTAGATGATGATAGATTAAGGGGTCCTATAAGTTTAACTCGTAGTTTAGATTCATTTGTTCCACAATGGTTAGGAACCGAACCTTATTTTGTTTTTGACAAAGATGAATTGCGTACTAAATATAAAATCACTCCATTTAAAGATATCTCAGATAATCCCGATTATGAGCCTATAAGTCAGCATGATGAAATGGAAGAAGTAATTGAAAAGGATATTACAAATTTAGCTAGATATACAATTAAAGTAGTATTACCTTATTCCGATGAAAATTGGGAAAATGCTCTAAAAGAAAAAAACATACCTTATGAAATAGGTAAACCATTAAATGAAGCATCTAAGAAAAAAACACAACGAATGAAAAATGAAAATACATTCTCAAAAGGTTGGTGGTCAAATATAATAAATGAAATACTACTAACAGAAGGAGGAGCAGCAGGACATATGGCTCATCCCTTTGATTTACCAAATGTAAAATCAGGTAGAGATCTTAAAAATATATTTATGGTAGCTGCAACTTCCTTAAATACAAATCCAGGATCTGTAAAAATAGATGGTGTTAATGCATCAATTCGTTTAATTACTTTAGATGGAATAAAACAATTTGTAATGGATAGAGGTTCTAAAAAAGAACTTGACATTAAAGGTATTACAAAAGATGATTTATTAAGTAGATTTGGCGATGGTCATGGAATGGTTAAAATAGGAGGAGAAGTATTAGACATGTTCAACACAGCATTACCACAAATAGAAAATGATCTTAAAGCTTTAGGAGCTTGGGAAGATCCAAACATACTATTTAATATGGAATATGTTAGTGGTAAAACTAACGTACAAGATTACGGATCAAATTTTATAGCAATTCATGGTTTAAATAAAATAGAAAGTAAAGAGGTACAAGGTAAAAGAAAAATGTTAACTAAAAGAGTATCCTCAGAAGTATCTTATAATAAATCAGCTTTACAATCAATGTTAGATAATTTATCTCCAACAGCTAAAAAACAAGGATTTAAAGTTTATGGTTCTGTTCCTACAGAAATGAAGAAAAAACCTAATTTTAATTCTGCACTTTCTCAAAATTATTCTGTGGAATCTACTGAAGAAGTAAAAACTCAACCTTTAGGTAAATGGTTGGATGAAGTAAGCGCAATTCCTAAGGATGAGTTTATATTTATAACAAGAGATAACACTAGTAAAAAAGTAGGAGCTGTTTCTAAACAAGTTTATCAATTAATTTTAAACGGAGAGAATATTGATGATTTGTTTAATGAGAACGATAAGAAAAAAGCCATTGATGGTTTTGTAACTTATCTAGCAACTGAAAAATTAGGAGATGAAGTACTTAAAGTATTAGATTCACCAATGGGTTCAGTTGAAGATCATGAAGGAGTAGTAATTAGAGATGAAAAAATAGCAAGTGTACCCTTTAAAATAACGGGTAAATTTATATTAGGAGGTTTAATATCAGATTTTTAATGAAGAAAAAAGACATAATAAAATTAGTACAAGAAATAGTACAAGAAGTTAATTCAGACGCTTATGGTAGTGCTACTTTAACTTCTCAAGGACAATCTATTCATAGAGCTCCAGGAGTTTGGGAAAATAAAGAAGAAATAGCAGATTTAGAAGCCCGTTTAGCTCAATTATACAGAGAAATGGAGCAAGATGCTGAACCCGAAGGAGGTCCTATAGCGGATCAATATGCTGATGAAATTGATAAGTTAGAATCAGAAATAAGAGCATTAAAACCTAAAAAAACACCACTTACATATAATCAAGCAGTACGTTTAAGATCATTTGATCCAGACACTATTAATTTAGTTAATGAAATGTTAGATGCTGCTGAAATACACTATAATGAACTTGTTAGAGAAAATGGTATAGTTTCATCATTTTTAGATAAAAGATCAGGTGGGACATATATTAAATTCCCTCACTACAATGGTCCTCAAGGTAGAGGAGCAATGTTTGGTAAAGAAACAACAGACCAAATAGAAAGATCAAAAGCAGCGGCAAAACAAGCAGCACTTAAAACATACACTCAATTTAAAACATACATAGAAGATTATGAAATATCAGTTAAATCTCCATCAGGTGTTTATGGTAATGTTTATTTATTTATGATATTTGATGATTTAGCAGAAGATTATTCTGCACCAAAAGGAGGAACACAATCATCTCAATTTGAAGACATAGACGAACAAGCACCACCTGCAAAAGGAGGAGCACCTGCAAGAGGAGGAACACCAGCACCGATGGATCCTGATGCAAAAGCTGAAAAAAAAGAACTAGACGATTTAGAAAAAGAAAAATTTAATATAAGAATAAAATATTTAAATAGAAGAAAAGCAAAAGCATCAGCACAAGCTGCAAAACAATCAAGTACTTCAATGAAAAGTATACAAACTCAAATAGACCAATTAATACAACAAAGAAGCAAAGTGGGAACAACACCTCCAGCTTCACCACAAAAAGAAAACAAAATTATGAAAACAAACAAATTATTATCTGATTACTTAAAAGAAAATAAAAGTAACAATTTACAATCAAATTTAAATGAACACCAAAAATTAGCAAAAAGACAAATGTTAATGGAAGGTGCTTTAAAACAATTTTTTGAAATGTTCGATGCGGGTAAAACTGATGAAGAAATAGTTTTAGATTATGCAACTAAAGGCGTAAGCGTACCAGAACAATTTGTAAAAAAAGCAAGAAGTCAGTATGAAACTCTTTCAAAATTAAAAACAGAATTAGAAATGAGTGAAAAAGAATTTAAAAATTCAGCTTCTAATATAGTAAATAACCCAGTAACGGGAGAAGCAGATATGTTAGATGATGAAAAACAATTAGCATCTGCGATTACTTCAGAAGAAATATAAATACTAAAAACTAAAAAACTATGGCAAATCCTTGGAGAAAAATGGTATTCCCTGTCAGCTCATCTACAGTAACAGGTATTACAGGATCAATATATAAAGTATGTACAGATGGATCTACTACAGTAAAATACATTCATAGTGCCTCATTTGGGTTTCAAAATCAGGGAACAAATCAACTTGATCCTGGTACCCCAATTCCAAATTTAAAGTTTGAATTGAACACTGGTTCTTATGTTTGTGTAGAAGCAGATTTTTCATATGTAAGTTGTTCTGTTGGTACTCATGTGTATTTAAAAACTAATGGAAGTCAAGGTTGGGACTCAAATCCATTATAATGAAAAATCTTAAAAACGAAATACTAAAAGAACTAATCAGACTTACTGAAAGAGATTACCAAGCTCCACCTGAAATTCTTGATGCTTTAAAGGAAAAACTTAAAATGAATCCTTTAATTCGATATGTTGATTCTTTAAAAGCAGTTAATTCTTTACCTCCATCATATGAAGTTCGTCTTTTAAATGGACAATCTTTTGACATTTATTATGAAGATTTTTCTTTAATGGTAAAAATTGGATCAAAAGAATATTATTTAATGGACATGAGTGAAAGAAATGAAGCCATGACACATATAAATAAATTATTAACTATAAAACCAATCCCACCTTTTACAGCACCTGAAGAAGAAGAAGAAGAAGAGGGAGAAGAAACAACAGGAGGAACAACAGGAGGAACAACACCTTCACCAGGAGGAGGAGATCCTAATGTCGCAATGGAACCTGATGATGAAGAAGGAGAAGAACCAGAAGAAGACGAAGAAGACGAAGACGAAGCATAATGGAATTA
>Ga0115552_1002833_pt1 | contig 9840 bp, 9 predicted proteins | sample COGITO_mtgs_1103_3_FD_87178 | JGI IMG/M metagenome (GOLD analysis project Ga0115552, IMG submission 87178) | Pelagic marine microbial communities from North Sea - COGITO_mtgs_110328 | ecosystem: Environmental > Aquatic > Marine > Epipelagic | place: Germany:Helgoland, sampling site Kabeltonne...
AGAATGAAACGTCTGGCAGATGTTAGCAAGAGTGCTCTCCAGAACGCAGATGTTCCCTTCAGGTTTCTCCCTGCCCTGACCTGTGGTCTTGCCTACTACCTCAGTTATAAGAGGGCAGGTATCCCTGCAGAGAGAGTAGCTGTTCTTAAAGCAAAGTATGAAGAACTTCTTACCAGTGCTTTAGATTCAGACAGAAACCGAGTGAGTCTCTTTATCACTCCTAGACTGAGGGTGGTCTAAGTAAATGGCTAAACTTTGTCCCAGAGGTAAAGCAGCTGCAAAGCGTAAGTTTGATGTATACCCCTCTGCCTATGCCAATATGTACGCCTCTGCTGTTTGTTCTGGAAAAGTCACCCCCGGTGGTAAGAAGAAAGGTAAGAAGAAAAAAGTAGTAGGGGCTAAGACAGGAGGTGGACTAAGGAAGTGGGTATCTGAAGAATGGGTAGATATAGGAGCACCTAAGAAAAATGGAAAATATCAACCGTGCGGTAGAAAATCTACTACAGGTACAAAGAGAAAATATCCTAAGTGTGTTCCTCTTGCCAAGGCAAAAGGTATGTCATCTTCTGAAAAGAAGTCAGCTGTTCAACGTAAGAGAGCAGTTAAGCAAGGTGTAAAGGGTAAGCCCACCAATGTTAAAACTTTTGCAAGTAGAAAGAAGTAGGAATGCCTATAAAAAAGGGTAGCATGAAGGGTCACAGTATCAGAGGTGGACAGAAGAGACCCACCAAGTCTGGTGCTGGCATGACCAAGAAAGGTGTGGCAAAGTACAGGAGAGATAACCCCGGTAGTAAGCTAAAGACAGCGGTGACAGGGAGTGTTAAGAAGGGCAGTAAGGATTCAAAAAGACGTAAGAGCTACTGCGCCAGATCAGCGGGGCAAATGAAGAAGTTTCCCAAAGCTGCAAAGAATCCTAACTCAAGACTTAGACAAGCTAGAAAAAGGTGGAAATGTTAAATGTCTTTTAAAAAAGGTTTCTTTATCAGTGATAGATCAGGCTTCAGGTACAGGCTTGACCAAAGAGTAAAAGAACCGGGAACAGACTTTATAGTTGCTAAGTCTGAAAGTGATGGTATATTTAATCTTGTAACCAATCCTCAGAATAGAGTAAGATTTCCAATAGACAAAGAAGTTATTAAAGATGCAAGGCCACCGGATAATTCTGACAGAAACCAAAGCTGGAGTGCAGTGACCACCGCATGGGGTGAAGAGACTACACAGTGGAACTTTATATAAGTGAGGAATAGAACAACATGGCAGACTTAACAAATGCCAAGATAGCCAATACCTATAAGGACCTGTTACAGGTAAATGCACAGACTTCTAATGCAGGGTTGGACGGCACCGTAAGGACTATTCAAGATGGAGGAGGAACTGCTTCTCCCATTGCCATGAGTACGGCTCAGTTAAACGTCACGGGACAGTTTGCTCTGGCAGGGACTGTCTTGACCGCCACGGCAGATGAGCTTAATGATCTGGTGGCAGGTGGTTTCAATACTTTAACAGCAGGTGATGACACTGTAAAGCTTACTGTAGCCGGTGTCTCAGTATCCACTGCCAGCACCAGCGCCACAGTTGTGGTTAATCCTGTTCTTAGTCTTACAGAGGTAGACGCTGCCACGGGTAGCTTTAACACCTCTCTCAGTGCAACCAACTTTGTAGCAGGTACAGGTAGCTTCACCACCAAGGTATCAGGCGTAGCAGCAGAGTTCTCTGGGGATGTATCCGCTGCTAATGTCTATGCCTCTACTAATATTTTTGTAGGTGGTACTGCTGTTCCTAGTGCAGCTGCTATCACTTCTATCAACAATGCACATACCTCTACTAACAATGCTCTTGTAGCTGCATCTGCTGCACTGGCCACTAGCATAGGCACAGCCAATACAAGAATTACCTCCGTTAGTGATTTTGCAGTGGCTCTTTCTGCCACAATGGCCACTAGCATAGGCACAGCTAACACACGAATTACTTCTGTCAGTGACTTTGCAGTGGCACTCTCAGCTACCCTAGCCACCAGCATTGCCAACGTATCTTCCACAATGGCCACCAGCATTAACACTGCTAATACAAGAATTACTTCTGTTAGTGATTTTGCAGTGGCTCTTTCAGCTACACTAGCTACATCTATAGGAACTGCCAACACTAGAATTACATCTGTTAGTGATTTTGCTGTTGCTCTTTCTGCCACGCTGGCAGCTAGTATTGGAACTAGGTTACCTCTGGCAGGTGGTACGCTGACAGGCATTCTTAGCGCCACAGATGTATATGTCAGTGCTTTGGCAGTGGGTACAAATGCACTTTTGGGTAAGGACTTACACATTGAGAAAGCAGCAGTTGCTGATATACAAGCACTAACAGACGGTACAAACATCTCTGTAGATTTTAACGTGGGCCAGAACTTTACAGTGACACTGGCAGGTAACAGAACTCTTGATAATCCTACCAACTGTGTAGCTGGACAGGTGGGTAGTATCTTTATTACACAGGACGGCACAGGTAGCAGGACACTGGCCTATGGTTCTTCTTGGGATTTTGCTGGTGGTACTGCACCAGTTCTTTCCACAGATGCAGCAGCAGTGGATAGGCTAGATTATATAGTACAAACATCCACAGATGTTCAAGCTCTGGTAACAAAGGCATATTCATAATGAGTGTATTTAGTAATAATCTTCTTCTAGGTGCAGGTGGACAGAGTACAGGTCCAGCACCATTTGACCCAACTGTGATTGGTAATTCAGTTTGGCTAGATGGATCAGCAGATTTTTTATCTAAAACATTTAGCAGTGGTTCAGCGCAGACTCGTCTTGTGTTTGCAACTTGGGTACAACGAAATTCTTTTACTGGTACTGATCAAGCGATTTTTTCTGGATTAAAAAATATTAGCGGGACAAATTTAGTTAATCGTTTTGTGTGGCATGCCAGCGACGATATGATTGAAATCCACATAGAAGATGTTAATGCAGCTACAATTGCGTATAAAACTAGTCGAGTTTTTAGGGACATTGGTTGGTATCATTTAATTTTAAGCATTGACTCAAATGAAACAGATTCGGTGCAGTTGTATGTAAATGGAGTTAGGGAAACAACGTTAGCTTTAACGTCTGGCTCTGCGCTGTCAGCAGCTCCAGCGGCATGGGGCAATGCTGGACTACATAATATCGGTGCGTATAACAATGGAGTTTCAAACAGTTTATTTTTAAATAATTATGTAGCTCAAGCAACAATGCTTGTGGGAAAATCGATCCAAGCTGGTACTGTTGCGGTCACAGATTTCCTAGATGCCTTTACCTTTGGTACTAATGGTTCAGAGTTTACCCCCAAGTCTGACGCAGATATTGCTGCTCTTGCATCCACAGCAGGAGGAAATAGCTTTTGTCTAGACTTTGCAGATAGTGCTGATCTGGGGAATGATATTAGCTCTAACGCTAATGATTTCACAACTACCAGTATGGCAGCGGCTAATCAAAGCACTAGCACACCTAGCAAAGTTTACCCAACTTTTAACCCGTTGACGCAAGTTGGAACAAGTAAAGGAACATTTTCAGAAGGCAACACCAAAGTTTCGCTTGCCTCTGATAACGGTGCAGTAATAACTACAACATTGCCCAGTAGTGGTATGTGGTACTGGGAAATTGACTGGTCTTCGGGTGCTAATGGTATATATCCCGGCATAGCACTTCAAAGTGCTATAGGTAATACTGCGTCAAGTCCTCATACTAGAAGCGACACATTTGTATGGCTGGCAGGTGATTCTTCTGGTAGAGCATATAATGGTTCAAGTCTTGTATCTTATGTTGGAAGTGCTACATCAATAGGACGAATTGCTGTAGCTTTTGATGCTGATAATACAGCTATGTATTTTGGCACAGTTAGTGGTAGTACGATTACATGGTTAGCTTCTGGTGATCCAACAAGCGGTTCTTCAAAAACAGGAGCAGCGCCTTTCACTTTACCAACAGATGAAACTCTGTATCTCTACCATTCAACAGGTAGTGCAAGCATTGCACAATATCTTTTTGACGAAGATGACTGGACAGGAGTAACTAACAGACCAACAGATGCTAAGTCGTTAAATTCTGCAAACCTTACAGCACCAGAATTTCAAGGAATAGATTACTTTGCACCTACTCTGTACGAAGGTAATGGAACAGGTCAAAGAGTAGGAGACTTTGTTCCGTTCACTGATGCTTACACTGTAGATAAATCTGCAATGTTTAATAGTGCAGATTTAAGATATCTTGCAAGAACACCTTCTTCTGGAGGTAATGAAAAAACACTTACCTTTAGCACTTGGATTAAAATGACAGGTGTAGGTAATAGTAATGAAAATGCAGTACTAACTACAGATGATGGATCAAAAGAAGCACAAATTAGAATTACTGGTACTACTCTTGCTACTAAAAAAGTACAGGCAAATCTTTACAATGGTTCATCGTTTGTACTTAATATAAGCACTGATAGAACATTTGGTGATACTTCTAGTTGGAATCATTTGGTGGTGGCTTATGATACAAGAGCAGCAGTAGCTAGTGCCAATAAAGTTATAATTTATATTAATGGTGTTAGACAATCTGTAAGTGGTACAGACTTAGCCACTGATGATTATGATACAGAGTTTAACTCTACCAATGAACACAACATTGGAAGACAGACAAATAATGGAGTTGGTGAACCAGACTTTTACTTAGCTGAAACAGTTATGATTGATGGTCAACAGCTAGATGCAACTAGCTTTGGTCAACTGGATACATCAACAAATCGTTGGGTGCCAAAAGATGTAAGTGGTTTAACTTTTGGTACTAATGGTTTTTATCTACAGTATGGAAGTACATTTGCATCTGGAAGTGGAGCAGGTACAGATACTTCTGGTAATAGTAATAATTGGACTGAATCAACTGATGGCGGTTCAGCTTGGGCAACCACAGATCAATTTATAGACACACCTACTAAAAACTTTACAACATTTGATCCCGGCTATTCTGGTGGAGGTAGTAATGTCTGGTCCGAAGGTAATACAAAAGTAAAGGGTACAGATGGTTCTCTTTCTGATTCTTCAACAACAACATTTGGGATGACAGGCAAGGTTGTATTTCAATTTCAAATGAACACAGTGTTATCAGGATACCCACAGGTTGGCTTTATAACTAGTCAAACAGGTTTATCGGCTATCAATGCTGCCTCTGGGTCTATTGAGCTAGGTACTGCTTCTGTTCCCGGTAGTTTTGCTTATACTGATACTGGTATATTTAAAATACCAGCAGGAACTACTTCTACTACATTTAGTTCAGTATCAAGTTTACAAGCTTTAGATGCTGATGATATTCTTCGTTTTGAAGTGGACACAGATGCTGGTACTGTAAGAGTATACTTTCAAGATGAAGGTACTGGTTCTTTCTCAGAAATTACTGGAGCAAGAGTAGATAGCTTTTCGTTTGATCCAAGCTTTGGAATACGTCCTGCTGTTTCAAACTTTAATAACAGTATTGTTACTTTACAGACAGGTGGGCAAACAACATTAGCTAGCGTAACAACAGACTATAAAGAAATTAACCAAGACAACCTAGATGACACTGCATCTAAGCTTACAGCATTGGCATGGATCAAGAACAGAGATGCCACTGACTCTCATGTCTTAGTAGATAGAGTAAGAGGTGTTGGAGAAGTTCTACACTCTAATGAAGCTGCTGCTGAAGCAACTGAACCTAACACTGTACAACGGTTTTTACAAAGAGGTGTTCAAGTTGGTAGTGATGTACAGGTAAATACTGCCAATGAAAGCTATGTTCTTTGGCAGTGGCTTATAGGAGATAGTGCAACTACTGGCACAGTAAATAATGATGGTTCTATTCCAAGCACTATAATTTCTGCTGATGCAGGGCATTTCTCTGTTGGGACATATACTGGTCAAACAGCGGCGGGGACTGTGGGGCATGGTTTAGGTGGTGCTGCTGAGATGGTGATTGTCTGGGACAAGGGCGCAGCCAACTCTATTGCTGTATATCATGTTGGCGCAGCCAGTGATGCTGAAACTGACTATTTACTTTTAAATCAAACAGATGCTGCTACTGATAACGCAACATTCTGGAATGACACAGCGCCTACTTCTTCAGTATTTTCAGTAGGTACAGGTAACAACACTAATGGTAATGGAAGACCTAAGTCATTTTTAGCGTTTCGCTCAGTTCCCGCTGTATGTAAGGCAGGAAGCTACATTGGTAATGGAAATGCAGCTGGTCCTTATATTGATCTAGGATTTAAACCTAGCTGGGTTATGATCAAAAAAACTAGCGGCACTGGGTCTTGGCACCTTTATGACACTGCAAGATCACTTATTAATGAAGTTGACGATCAACTTTTGGCTGATTCTTCTGCTGCCGAGACAACAGGTAGCGAAGAATTAGATATTCTTTCGGATGGCTTTAAGATTAGGACTGCTGATGCTGGAGTTAATACAAGTGCTGGCACTTACATATACCTAGCAATGGCTGACATAGGAGGAAACGGTACACTTCCTCCTATATATGGAAGGTAACTTATGTTTAAAAGGTTATTTAGTAGAAAGAAAAAAGCACATGAACTTAACAACTATAGACGGTCACAAAACATTCGTTATCAAGACGTTTGTATGTAAGAAAGGAAAGTAGACTATGTGGGCAAGAATTATGGGCAGTCAGTTGGTAGAGATTATCAGCATCCCTAAACCAATGACAATTAATGATATCCAATACCCCTTCTCAATCTTTACAAGAGCATGGACAGATGAAGAGAGAAAAGCACTGGGTATTGTACCTTATGTATATGAAGGTAATGCTATAGAAAATATGTTCTATACTTCTTCTGAGTCTTCTCCTGTTGTTGAAGAGAACAGAGTTGTTGTGACCAGATCACAAACTGCTAGAGATATTGATGCTATTAAGATTACAATGAAGAACCATGTATCTTCTGTTCTTCAGAGTACCTTGGCACAGACTGATTGGATTGTGATCAGAGAACAAGACAACGGTACTGCCAAGCCAGCAGACCTAGCCCAGTGGCGTACAGACCTAAGAGAAAAAGCTGCTGCTCTTGAGACTGCCATAGATGCAAAGTCAGATGTTGCAGGTCTTGAAGCTATGACTGTGTTTACACAGGCAATGGCAGATGCAGGTAAAGAATGTTCAGAGTTTGACGAGTGGCCTTCTAATCCTAGAGAAAGTTTATAGTCAGATGCTTGCTAAATTATTTCTTATTGCTTGTTTTACAATACTGCCCACTTGTATCTCAGCACAAGAAGTATGGAGCAAGGGAGATAAGGTAGCTGCATTTTTTATCTGTAAAGAAGAGAAAGATATAATGGACCTAGCACTGGCAGATTCTAAGAGTAGAGAAGTATATGCTAGTGAAGTTATGAGAAAGAGACTGTCTCAAGATTGTATTAGATTTATAGGACAACCTAAGTTATTTATAGTTGATAAAGTAATTACAAGCTATAAAGATTATAACAAGATGGAAACTTCTATAATGAGAATAACTACACCTGATAATATGGTAGCAGGTTACATAGTAGCTGCTGGAACACCAGCACAAGATAAAGGAATTTAGAGGTGAGCAGTCAGTTGACAGGTGTTGAGCTAGGAAAGATGATTCAAGCTGTGGATCAGTTAAGCACTGAAGTTGATAGGCTTTCTGTTAGGCTTGATCAACTTGAAAGTCAATTGGACAAAGGTAAGGGAGTTATCCTAGGAGTTTTTCTAGTAGCCTCTGGTATAGGAGCAGCAATGTCTGCTATTATACAAAAAGTATTTACGTCTTAAAGCAAGGAACAAAATAGATGGCATCTACATATACAACTAGAATACGTTTGGAAAAACAAGAGGACGGGGCTAATCCTAACTCTTGGGGAACTGTTCTTAATCAAAATGTTATTGATCTTGTTGATGATGCAATAGCTGCCTATACCACAGTGTCTCTTTCTTCTGTAGACGTTACACTGACAAATATTGATGGTCAAGCTGATCAAGCCAGAAGTGCTTTTATAGAACTACAAGGAGCTTTGACAGATAATGTTAATGTGGTTATACCTGCAAAATCTAAAAGTTACTTTATTAGAAACAAGACAACTCGTTCATCTGCTGAGACTACCAAGATTAAAACTCTGGCAGGAGCAGGTACCGCTGTTGGGTTTAATGGTAATGGATGGTTTATTTGTGACGGGGTGTCTGTTCATCAGTCTAATGCAGTTGGTCTAGGGCTAGGCACTGCTTCAGAGTTAGACTTTGGAACTGCAGATGCAAACCTTATACCTGTCTCCACCGCTGATATTAGATTTGTCAGAGCCTCTGTCTCCTCCACTGTACCTTCAGCAAAAACCTTTACCAGTGCCGTCACCTTTACAGGGCCAGTAGTTGACCCCGTTGTCTCCCTGACAGATGCTGCCTCTGTTGCTGTTAATATGGCACTGGGTAATAACTTTGCTCTGACCCTTGCAGGGAACAGAACTTTAGAAGCACCCACAGGTGTAACACCGGGACAGACAGGTCATATTTATATTGTTCAGGACGGCACAGGTGGTAGAACACTTGCTTATAATAATGCTTATGTCTTTATCAGTGGTACTGCTCCTACACTTAGCACAGCGGCTAACGCAGTTGATCTTCTTGTTTATAATGCACAGACCACCACTGCTATTTCAACTCTTGTTGTCAAAGCTTTCTCCACGGCTACCTAGAGGAATCATAGTTGTCTACACTATCACAAACAAAAAAGCTTAACTTTAGGCAAGGCATACACAGAGAGTCTACTCAGTACGCGGAGCAGGGTTCTTGGTATGACGGGAACAGGGTTAGGTTCAGGGACAAGAAACCAGAGAACATCAGAGGCTGGGAGGTTAAAACTTCTGGGACTCTGGTGGGAACTGGCAGAGATATTCTTACGTGGCAGGACAACATTACGCAGAAACACCTTGCCACTGGAACAGAGAAGTTTCTCTATCAGTATGACAATGGGGTAACATATAATATAACCCCGGTTAGAACTTCTGTAAACTTGACCAATGCTTTTGGAACTACTCTGGATAGTGTAAGAGTCTGCGTGTCAGATACTAACCATGGTCTCACCACTGGTGACTACGCAGTGTTTACGTCTTCCTCTGTCGCTACAGACTACACCTTTAATAGCACATTCTCTGTCAGTGTCATCAACATAAACACCTTTGCTTTTGATAACACTTCTACAGCAGGTTCCAACCAGAGTGCAGCGGGACACGCCACTGCGCGGTACCTGATACCTTCTGGAACTTCTGTAGGTATCACAGGCACAGGGTACGGAGCCTCTAACTATAACGCAGAGGTCTTTACCTCTGTTGTTCTGACCAGTGTAATAAATGTGGTGGCAGCTACAGTTGCTGTAAGTGTCAATAGCACTGGTCATGGACTAGAGATAAATGACTTTGTGTACTTCACCACTGCTACAACAGTGGGCGGTAATATTGTTTTGACAAGTCCAACTTTTGGAGGTCCTATTTTTCAGGTGGTATCTGCAGAAGATGCAAACAATTTTACAATTAACTCTTTGGTAAATGCTGCTGCCACCAGTGCAGGAGCAGGGTTAGCCACTGCACAGTTCCTTGTAAACGTCAGTACCACTGATGGGTACAGAACGTGGAACTCTCCTGCTGTTTCCTCTGGTATCACCTTTGAAGCTGCCAACTGGCAACTAGATACCTTTGGAGAAATACTACTGGCCAATAAAAGAGGGCAAGGTCTCTACCAGTGGTTCCCCACTTCAGGAGGAGATGTCAGATCAGTGGCTGTGACCAATGCACCTACCAGTGTCAATACATTTATTGTCTCTCCCAATGAC
>Ga0115552_1002862_pt1 | contig 9771 bp, 4 predicted proteins | sample COGITO_mtgs_1103_3_FD_87178 | JGI IMG/M metagenome (GOLD analysis project Ga0115552, IMG submission 87178) | Pelagic marine microbial communities from North Sea - COGITO_mtgs_110328 | ecosystem: Environmental > Aquatic > Marine > Epipelagic | place: Germany:Helgoland, sampling site Kabeltonne...
GTTAAAAGCGCTAAGGTTATTCTGATACATAGTTGAATATAATTCTTTTGCAATTTTTAAATGTTAATTTAGAAGAAAAGCATAAACTTAATTAACACATATAAATTATACCTTTGAAGCTATTTTAAAAAAACTATCTCGTTTTTTAAAACTTCTGATAAAGAATGATTTTATTATGCACTAATTCTCAATTCTTTGCAGACAAATAATTTATATTAAAGTTAGCAATTTGATATTTTTTCTATCTGTTTAATATCATAAAGCGAACTTTTTTCTTTTTGTAATAGATGATAGTAATAGCTTAATAGGTTTATTACTTACTCATCATTTTTTCAACTTCTGCTCCAAAGTCTTCGTTTTTCTTTTCTAGGCCTTCACCTAATACAAATCTTTCAAATCTACGTATTTGTATGTTTTCACCTAAAGTAGAAATATTTTGTTTAACTAATTCACCAATTGTCATAGAAGAATCTCTAATAAATGCTTGGTCAACAAGTACCATTTCTTTTAATTTTTTCTGTATTCTTCCCTCTACTATTTTTTCTTTGATGTCTACAGGCTTATTACCTAAATCATCTTTTTCCATTTCTATTTTCTTTTCTCTTTCCGCTATTTCTGGCGGTATATCAGCTGCATTGATATATTGTACTTGAGGACAAGCTGCTATTTGCATAGCAATATTTCTAGCTAACTCTTGGAATTCAGATCGTCTAGCTACGAAATCTGTTTCACAGTTTACTTCAACTATGATTCCTAATTTGCCTCCCATATGAATGTATGCTTCTACGATACCTTCAGTTGCGATACGACTAGATTTTTTTGCAGCGGTTGCTAATCCTTTTTTCTTTAATGCTTCTTCAGCTTTTGCAAAATCTCCATCAGCCTCTTGCAATGCTTTTTTACAATCCATCATTCCAGCGGATGTTTTATCACGTAGCTCTTTAACAATTTTTGCAGAAATTTCAGCAGCCATATTTTTTCTTATTCCTTATGTATAATTTTATAATATCTTATTGCTTATGAGGAGAAGATTAGGCTATCTCAGCTTCTTCTCTTCCTTCATTTTGAGTTTTTCCACTTTGCCCTTCACAAATAGAATCAGCAATCTTACCAACAATTAATTTGATAGATCTGATAGCATCATCATTACCTGGAATTGGAATGTTAGTAATGTCTGGATTACAGTTACTATCTAAGATTGAAATAATTGGTATTCCTAATGTCATACATTCTTGAATAGCTGTACTTTCTCTCTTTTGGTCAACGATTAAAACTAGATCAGGCAAGCGTTTCATATCCTTGATTCCGTTAAGATTTTTACGTAACTTATCAAGTTCTTTTTTAAGAATTGCTGTCTCTTTTTTCGGTAACTTATCTAGATATCCACTTTCTTCTTTACTTTCTAGATCTTTTAGTCTTTCGACTCTTGTTCTAATAGTGAACCAGTTTGTTAATATTCCTCCTAACCATCTTTGGTTAATGTAATGTGCTCCACATCTTTCTGCTTCTTGCGCTATAACACCAGCTGCCTGTCTCTTTGTTCCTACAAAAAGGAATTTTTTCCCTTCTTCAGATGCTTTACGCACAAAATTACATGCTTCTGTCAACAATTCAGCTGTTTGAACCAAATCTATGATATGTATACCATTACGTTCTGCATAAATGTATGGAAACATTTTTGGGTTCCATCTTCTTGATTGATGTCCAAAATGTACTCCTGCTTCTAATAACTCAGCTAATGTAACAACTGCCATGATTTTTATCTTTAAAGTAATAAATGTTAGTTGGAATATAGATAATCTTTGAAGACTCAAATGAATAAGTCTGTAATTTGTAAATACTTCACTTGATATAGTATCAAAGTTATAAATTTCGTGAAATCCTATTTTTTATTTTAATTAGCTTATTTACAGTATTTCATCGTTAATTTATTGCACTTTTGCATCATCTTGAAAATATCCAGTGTTTTCATCAACCGTAAAACGCACCACTTGGCTATCTGAATTTTTATTTTCAAAATAGTATCCGTCTGAAGCTTTTTTTTCATTGCGGTTGATTTTAGAGATTTCACTATATGAATTAAAACCTGTGCCTGCGGGAATTAATCTACCTATAATAACGTTCTCTTTTAATCCTCTTAACCAATCAGCTTTCCCTTCAATAGCGGCCTCTGTCAGAACTCGTGTAGTTTCTTGGAAACTTGCTGCAGATATGAAACTATCGGTGTTCAGAGATGATTTAGTTATACCTAATAACACAGGTGAGTAAGTTGCTGGAATGCCTCTTGTTAATAACATAGCTTCATTTATGTTTTCTATTTGTTGCAATTCCACAAGCTCTCCAGGTAATAAGGTTGTATCTCCTCCATCTTCTACTCTTACCTTAGATGTCATCTGCCTAACTATCACTTCAACATGTTTATCCGATATATCAACGTTTTGTGATTGATACACATTTTGTACTTCATTTACCAGATATGTTTGCACTTTTTGTAAGCTTAATTTAGCAGCTTCGTAGATTCCCAGTACATTTATATAAAAGTTAAAGTATAAGCTGAGCATTTCATGTGGATTTGGTGCACCATCCGTAATTGCTTCAGCTAATAGTATATTTTCTCCATTTGAAACTATTACCTTTTGTGTACTATTTATTATATATTCATTAACATTGTTATCCGTTTCTAGTATCTCAACGTGATAGTTTTCTTCTGAATCGTACCAAACTTTAATTTTTCCCGGTCTTTGTGCTAATTTGCATGCTTCTTTAGGACGTCTTGCTTCTAAGATCTCTTCAATTCTTGGTAATCCTTGAACGATATCTCCAGTTTTAGATCTTTCAAAGACTAAGATTGCTAATGTATCGCCCATTTGAACAAGATCTTTATTTTTTGTTTGTAATATAGCTCCGGATGATACTAGATATGGATGGGCAGTACGGATCCTTATTTTGTCTTCATCAAGAGCTACAATTTTGCCAGATTCTTTAGCTACAATGTTGGCAGCAATTTGATCACCGTATCGCACAAGTTCTCCTTCAGATACCTGAGGTGTTTCACCATTTAAATTTATTGTTTCTTGGTCTATTTCCCTAAGAATAAGAATTTTTCTGCCAGACTGTCCGCTTTCTGTTATGTTTTCGATTCTTCCTTTTGATTTTGAAATTAGTGATGTTTGAGCTACTAATGCACCTGAAAGAATTTCTTGACCATCTTCTACACAGAAGTCAGTTTTAATCTGTTGTTTACTATCTTCACTGAAGGCGTCCTGTTTAATCTGCAGATTTTCTATTATTGCAATTTGTAATTTATACTCTCCTTTACTGTCTGTCTCTAAAAATTCGATGTCTGCGGAACCATGTATTTGATCAGAGGAAATATCTACTGTTAAATATGTCTTAACCAAATCAATCCCATCGATTGATTCAATTTTTTCTCCTTCTTTAAATAATAAATGTTGAGTTAAATTAATACCGATAGATTGATTTCCATTTAATGAATGTTCCGTTTCAATTTGAAATTGTTCTTTGTTTATATAATACTCGTCAGCTGGTCTAATTAGTATACCTTCATCGATCTTCTCTAATAAACATGGATATTCCGCAGTTATTCCTTCACAAATTTCTTCCCCAGTCTCTATAATTTCTGAAGAAATCTCAATTTCTTTATTTGTTTTAAGAATTTTTCCGACTTTGATGATAATTTTTTCGACAATCCCATTTTCCTCAATAACTTTTAAATAACCGGCATTTTCTGTTTTAATATCTTTTATTATTTCGCTACCAGATTCAACGTATGTATTGTTCTCTACCATAAGTAGAGATATATCTTTTTTTATTTCATGAGTCTCTTCTGAGATCCAAAGTAGACGATGTTTTCCTTGGAAATTATTTGGATGGTCTTTATATTTAATGAATCCTCCTGTTTTTGTTTGATATTTCGTATCTACCAATTCACCTATAATTTGTCCATTATTGACTTTGTTTCCAGGCGAACAAAGCATTAAAAAAGTGTTGCCGTTAGAAAAGTTTAGGAAAAAACTACTATTTGTTTCATCATTTTCATATTCATTTTTTACTAATGCATCTTTAATAAATACTGAAGATGTAACTATCTGTATTTCATTTAGTTCATTAAACTTTAATTTTTTATCAAATCTAACAATTCCACCGTAGTCACTGGTTATGTGGGTCGTTGCTAAGATTGTATTTTCACTAATCTCATCACCTTCTTTTATTTCAAGTTGTGCTGATTGAGGTAAGTTATGTACTTCTCCTGAAAGAATCCAAACAAGTCCGCCTTTACTTGTTTTTGTTGTAATATTACCTTGTCTATCAACTCTTTCTTCAGATGTTAAGTCTGAGAAAAAAACTTCTCCAGAAGATTCAGTTAGCAAGTCTTTTGTGGCTCTCTCAGTTATTAAGTTTGTCTTTGTACTAATTTCCCCAATAATTTGCCCTTTTCGGAATTGTTCATTGTCATTAATAAACAAAATAGTTCCTTGAGTAAATTCTATTTTTTCTTCCTTTAGTGTGTAGTCATAAAGTGATAATTTATAGCTTGTCTCCAAGACGACTGCTTCTTGCCCATGTCGAGTTCTTATTAATCTTGATTTAATGTTTTTAGGAAGCCTGATTATTCCACTAAACGGTGCTTTTATTTGTTCTGCCAATTCTCCAGTGAAAACACCACCAGTATGGAAAGTACGCATTGTTAATTGTGTACCTGGTTCACCGATAGATTGTGCTGCGATAATTCCTACAGCTTCACCTAAATCTACCAGCGAACCGTGTGCTAAATTCCAACCATAGCAGAATTGACAGACAGATCTAGCAGAATCACATGTTAAAGGCGATCTTACGCTGACTGACTTAATCCCCGCATCTACAATAATTTTGCTAGTTTCGTGATCTAAGTCTTGGTTAATATGTGCTATAACTCCACCGTCATGCGGATAATATAATGTTTCAAAAAGAACTCTTCCTACTAATCTGTTACCAATGGGAATTAATACTTGGTTATTGGCAACCATATCTTTGATAGTGATGTTTCGCTGTGTACCACAGTCTATTTCTCTAATGATAATGTCTTGAGCCACATCAACCAGTCTACGTGTCAGATAGCCTGAATCGGCTGTTCTAAGCGCTGTGTCTACTAAACCTTTTCTGGCTCCATATGATGAAATTATGTAATCCGTTACAGTTAATCCTTCCCTAAAGTTACTTTTAATTGGTAAATCAATAATCTGACCTTGTGGGTCAGCCATTAATCCCCGCATTCCAACTAATTGTCTTACTTGTGAAATATTTCCTCTGGCACCGGAAAATGCCATGATATAGATAGGATTAAGTGGGTCGGTTTCCTTAAAATATTTAATAACTTCAGTCTTAAGTTCTTCACTTGCGTTATTCCAGGTGTCTATGACTCTTTGGAATCTTTCTATAGCCGTGATTTCACCTCGTTCATACTGTTCTTCTGTTAGTTGTATAGCTTCATTTGTTCTATTAATAAGACTTCTTTTAGTAGGTGGCACCCTCAAATCTTCAACACTTAATGATATCCCGGCACGTGTTGCATAATGAAACCCTAATTCTTTCAATCTATCAGCCATGTACGAGGCTCTACCTGTACCGTAGTTGCTGAAAGCCCAAGCCATAAGACGCTTTAATTCCTTTTTATCGATTACTTTATTAGTGAATCTTGGTTTAGGCGGCACAAATAAATATTTTTCTTTCATGGTATTTTTGTTCTTATGAAAAATTCTTCATTATTTTGCTATTACTAGTGAATCCAATAAGACTTTATTCAATAAAATTCTTCCTGGAGTAGTCAATAAGTATTGGACAATTGTTTCTCCATCTTTATTTTTCTTTATTATTCGATCATCAAAAATGTGTAGTTTTTCTCCATTTTCTGTTTCTTCAACTTTAATGGCTTCACTTTCATTATCGATAATTCCATCAAATCTAACCCAGACATAAGAATGCAATGGAATTTTATTTGAATCATAGGCTAAGAGTGCATCTTCTAAACTAGAGAAATAGTAAGCCTGTTTATTTTGTTGAGTAGGGTTTTCCGCTGTCAAGTAGTAACATCCAAGAACCATGTCTTGACTTGGCATGATGATAGGTTCTCCAGTTGCTGGTGATAAGAAATTATATGGAGCAAGCATTAGAAGTCGTGCTTCAGCTTGTGCTTCTAAAGAAAGCGGAATATGTACAGCCATTTGATCTCCATCAAAATCGGCGTTAAATGCTGGACATACGAGTGGCTGTAATTTTATAGCTCTTCCTTCTACTAATATTGGTTCAAACGCTTGTATACCTAATCTATGTAAGGTAGGTGCTCTATTTAATAAAACTGGGTGTCCTTGTATAACATCTTCTAAAACATTCCAAACAGTTACTTCATTTTTTTGGATTAATTTTTTTGCGGCTTTTATATTGTTTACTAATCCTTGATGAATTAATCTGTGTATAACAAATGGTTGAAAAAGTTCCAATGCCATTTCTCTGGGTAGCCCACATTGGTTTAATTGTAATTGCGGTCCTACAACGATTACAGATCGTCCTGAATAATCAACACGTTTTCCTAATAAATTTTGTCGGAACCGACCCTGTTTTCCTTCAATAATATCTGAAAGTGATTTTAATGGTCTATTATTGGCCCCAACAACAACCTTTCCCCTTTTCCCATTATCAATTAAAGCATCCACTGATTCCTGCAGCATCCGTTTTTCATTACGAATAATTATCTCGGGAGCAAGAATTTCTTGTAATCTTATTAAACGGTTGTTGCGGTTAAGAACCCTTCTATATAAATCATTTAGGTCTGATGTTGCAAATCTACCGCCATCTAGTTGTACCATAGGCCTTAGATCAGGAGGAATTACAGGTAATATCGTTAATATCATCCACGAAGGATCAGATCGTGTTGCAATAAAATTGTCTATGATTCGTAATCTTTTTATGGCTTTGTCTTTTTTTGCCCCTTTTGAGAGTAAAACTTCTTCTCTTAAGCTTTCAGCCTCTACTTCTAAATCAATATCTTTGAGTAACTTTTGGATAGCTTCTGCTCCTATTCCAACTTCAACACCATAGATATCTGATTCTTCTTGATATAATTGGTCTTCTATGTCAATCCATTCATCTTCGCTCAGTAATTGCTTATATTTTAGACTTGAACAGTTGCCTGGTCTTGTAACTACGTATGAATTAAAGTACACAATTTGTTCAACATCTTTTAAAGGTATGTCTAGGAGTATAGCAATATAGCTAGGTAAACTTTTTAGATACCAGACATGTGTTACAGGAGCTGCTAACTGGACATATCCCATTCTATGTCTACGGACTTTAGACTCAACAACTTCTACGCCACATCTTTCACATACTATTCCCTTATATCTAACTCTTTTGTATTTTCCGCAGTGACATTCCCAATCTTTCACGGGACCAAATATACGTTCACAAAAAAGTCCGTCCATTTCTGGTTTCAGAGTTCTATAGTTAATAGTTTCTGGTTTAGTGACTTCTCCAACTATTTGGCCATTAGGGAGTGCTCTTTCTCCCCATTTTTTTATTCTTTGTGGAGAAGCTAAGTTGATTTTTACGTAATCAAAATATTGTTCTATTTTTGGCATTGTACTTTTGGAGCATGTATTATATTTATTTTTAGCTTAAGTCAAAGATGTTTCTATATCTTCACGTGTGATTGATTCGTAGGTTGGACGTGAATGAAATTTTTTATTATTTACGCTAGACATTAAGTCAACCTCTATTCCTCTTGTCTGCCCATCAGGTAATGTTTCTACTTTGTAAGCGCCAATATCTAATCCTAGTGATTGCAACTCGCGCATTAATACCTTAAATGATTCTGGAGTACCTGGTCTTGGGATTGGTTTTCCTTTGACAATTGCATTAAGTGTTTCATTTCTTCCTTGCATATCATCTGATTTCACAGTTAATAGTTCTTGTAGTGTGTAAGATGCACCAAAAGCTTCCAGAGCCCAAACTTCCATCTCTCCTAATCTTTGTCCACCGTGTTGTGCTTTACCACCTAGTGGTTGTTGAGTAACTAAAGAGTATGGTCCTGTAGATCTTGCATGTATTTTATCGTCAACAAGGTGTACAAGTTTTAACATATAGGATATTCCGACCATTACTGGATTATCAAATGGGTCACCGGTTCTTCCATCATACAATCGTATTTTGCCTGGATGTTTAAGATCGAATATCCAATCTTTACCAGTTATATTACGAGCATTCATTAATTTATCATTGACTAATACACGTGATGCTTCCGCTCCATGCATTTCATCAAATGGTACTATTTTAAATCTTTTATTTAAGTGTTCTGCGGCTAATCCTAGAAGAGACTCAAAAATTTGACCTACGTTCATCCTTGAAGGTACTCCTAATGGATTAAGCACTAAATCAACAGGTGTACCATCCGGTAAGTAAGGCATATCTTGCCTCGGTAAAATTCTTGAAATAATTCCCTTATTACCATGTCGTCCGGCCATTTTATCACCAACTTGGATTTTACGAGTTTGTGCTACGTAGACTCTGATAACAATATTTGCTCCAGCTGGTAATTCATCTCCTTTTTCTCTTGTAAAAATTCTTACATCAAGTATTCTTCCTCTTCCTCCATTCGGCACTCGTAATGATGTATCCCTTACATCTTTAGCTTTTTCTCCGAAAATAGCTCTAAGCAATTTTCCTTCAGGGGGTTGATCAGATTCGCCTTTAGGTGTAACTTTTCCAACTAAGATGTCTCCAGATTCTACCCAAGAACCAATTACAATAATTCCATTTTCATCCAATTTACGAAGTGAATATTCGCCAACATTAGGTAACTCTCTTGTAATTTCTTCGGAACCTAACTTGGTTTGTCTTGCTTCTATTTCATATTTTTCTATATGTACCGATGTATATACGTCGTTATATACTAGTCTTTCACTAATAAGAAAAGCATCTTCGTAATTATAACCTTCCCATGGAACATAAGCGACAAGTATATTTTGACCGAGCGCTAATTCTCCTCCTTCTGTGGCAGCTCCATCGGCTATAACTTGTCCTGTAACGACTTCTTCTCCAAGCCATACGGATGGTCTTTGATTAATACATGTATCTTGATTAGATCTTTGATATTTTTGTAAGTTGTATGAAATTTCTTTTCCCTCTTTATTGGTAACACAAATTCTATCAGCTGATATATAAGTTACTATTCCATCTTCTAAACTAACCATTACCATTCCTGAATCTCTTGCAGCTTGTGCTTCTAATCCAGTTCCTATTAAAGGACTTTCTGGGTACAATAATGGAACAGCTTGCCTCTGCATATTGGACCCCATTAAAGCTCTATTAGCATCATCATGTTCTAAAAATGGTATAAGTGATGTTGCTATAGATATTACTTGTATTGGTGATACTGCAATATAATCAACTAGTTCTTTTCTTGTTGTTGTAAATTCTTGCCGATACCTTACGGGTACTATTTCATTTTTTATTTCTAATTTTTCATTTATGGGTGTATCACCTGGGGCTATCCGAAACTCATCTTCCTGGTCTGCCGCTAGGTATATTGGTGCAGCCTGGTTTAATGTTTGTCCATTATCGACTCTATAGTATGGAGTTTCTATAAAACCATAGGAATTAATTCTTGCATGTGTTGCTAAAACTCCAATTAATCCAGCGTTAGGTCCTTCAGGAGTTTCAATAGGGCAAATTCTACCATAATGACTTAAGTGAATATCTCGAACTGCAAATCCGGCA